>JAAUYL010017841.1_pt1 | contig 11706 bp, 8 predicted proteins | sample 7278011 | NCBI WGS metagenome assembly JAAUYL01 (sample SAMN14350225, study PRJNA611818) | marine sediment metagenome | isolation source: surface marine sediment (1.8m) | place: French Polynesia: Moorea | collected 2018-08 | reverse complement strand
TCGTTAGACTATTGGGTCGCAAGAAGCCGCCACTAGAATCCTTGATTTAGTGGTCGGAGTATGTCACTGCACAGCAACTACCCTCTAGATCGGGCCTCTCTGTCCTCCTCGGGCTTCTTTGCTCTTTTCTGGGAGTGCACCTCCACCGCACCCTGCCGCAGCAGGAGGCCGACATAGTACGTGTGCGCCAGTTCCGTAAGGCCCATATCACAGAGCAGCCCATGGAGTGCGGGCAAGAAGAATGCCAGAAACAAGTCAGTTTGCTGAATAAACATAAAAATCACAAAACAGATCACCAAAGCCCCGAAATGCATCACTCCCTTCTTCTTATATGGAGTCGCGCGCCAGATCCACTTATCTAGCCCCTTTGCGAGAAGGGCGAGTGTGCCATAGATAAGTATTGCACTTACTAAGAAGAGCGGCAAAATGATTTTTTTATCGCCGTAATCATCAATACTACCAACTAACACAGAAAATATGAAAGCAAGAGCCCCTACACCTCCGCCCATAAGCACGACACGCCCGAGGGTGTCCCGCCGGGTCGGCGCAGCCGAGAAGGCTTTGCGCCCATGAGCCCGCCAGGAGCGGAGAAGCTCAGTGATGACCAGAAAGCCCACAAGAGCCATAAAGAGATGACGTACTTGATCATTTTTGTCGAGATATGTACACTGGGGCTCTTCCTGAAACCAACCTTTTAGTACACAAGAATTAAGCCCAGCGATCAGCAAGGCACCCAGTGCCGAGATGCCATTCCTGAGGGGGAGTCCATACCAGCGGTGCGCACCCCAGCGCTGATAGATAAGCCCTGAGGCATAGCCTAGACCGCTTCCCAGCCCCATAGAGCCCAGCAGTAACACATACACATATATGAGTTCATTTGTTGATTTCCCTTTGACGTTTTTGCAAAACGCTTCTAGCGCCATCAATGCCGTCCAAGCTATGAAGGCAAGCGCCCCTCCATGGAAGGCGGAGGTGATCGGCGTGATGATCGACTTGCTGGGCAGCTTTCCGGTGAGGAGCGCGGTCTCCAATAAGGATATGCCTGACTTATGCAGAGAGATTTCTTGGATCTCTTGAGGCGTCTCCTCTGCTGGTGTGGACGCCGAGGCTGATCCTCCATATGCGGGGATGAGGAGACTCGAGAGCAAGAATGCTGTATAGACCCATGGGCGGGCTTGGGGGAGGTGGTACATCAGTGATTGGTTGGTTAGATAAAGGTGCAAAATGACCAACCGGCCTGAAAAAAGCAAATTGGAGAGACATGGGGGCGGGCTTGGGGGGGCAGTACATGAGCTTGGGTTGGTGATAAAGTCACAAGGCTGGCCTGAATAAATGAAAAAAATAGAGGCAGCGTAAGTGGACAGAGAAGATGAGTGCCCGGCTCTGCGGCATCCGCCCCACATGAGTATTGATGAAGCAAGAAAGGAGGAGGATGAACTTTAATAGGGGCGCTCCCTTGTGAAGAGCTCCTGTGCGCCCTTCTGGCTAGTGGTGAAGGAAAGGACCGATGAGGAAAAGAGTACAGGAGGACAGGGAACCCTTGGCTATGGGTCAGCTTGCTCCGTTTCTGTGTCGTCTTGGGTTTCTTTTTTCTGAAAATAGGCCTGCACCTTGGCGGCTCTGCTGGGGCCAATGGTCTTGGCGAGTGCATCGTGGGAAGCACCCCGGATGCCAGCAACTGTCTTGAAGGTCTGCAAAAGGCGCTGGATGGTTCGGGCCCCAATGGCGGGGATGGCATGGAGCTCACTCTGGCAGACTTCTTTCTGGCGCACTTTCCGATGAAAAGCAAGGGCAAAGCGGTGGGCTTCGTCCCGGATCTGCTGCAGCAAGCGCAGCGAAGTGGAAGTTTTGGCTATATAGAGGGGTTCGGAGTCGTGGGGACGAAAGATGAGCTCCAGCCTTTTGGCGAGTCCAATGATGGCTATTTCCTTATCGCACTTGAGCGCTGCCAGGGCTTTCATCGCCGCCGTCAGTTGCCCCTTGCCACCATCGATGAGGAGGAGGTCGGGAAGGGCTTCATGCTGTTCGATCTGGCGCGTGTAGTGGCGCTGGACGACTTCATGCATGAAAGCAAAATCATCTGCCGGGGATGCAGTTTTTATATGAAAGTGGCGGTAATGGCGCTTGGCGGGGCGCCCCTTTTTGAAGCAAACCATAGCGCCCACCGGATGGCCCCCTTGCCAGTGGGAGTTGTCAAAGCACTCGATGTGCATGGGCACTTCCTGAAGCCCGAGGTCTTGCTGCAGGCGCATGAGGGTAGAGGAACCGGGACGGGGCTTTTTGACTTGCTCATTGAGATAGTTTTTTTGATAAAAGAAGAGATTCTTCAGTGCCAGCTGCAGAAGCTTGTGCTTGTCGCCCCGCTGAGGGAGCACGAGGGCGACACCCTCGGGGAGTGGGGCGAACTCCTGGCTGGTGAGTACCTCGTGGGCTTGGCTCTGGGCGACTTCCCGAAAGTAGTGCAAGGCGCGGGGGAGGATCTCCGCGCTGGTTTCGCCCAGCTTTCTTCTGACCCGTGTCGTTTGGGCAAAGACAATGGCACCGCCCTGCACATAGAAATAGTGGACAAAGGCATGATCTCCGCCGCTCTTGGCGACAATGACATCCAAGTTTCCGAGGCGGGGCTGGATGATGACCGACTTGGCTTGGTACTTTTCGACAGCTTCTAGCTTCTGCTTGTAGCGATGGGCTTCTTTATATTTTTCTTGCGCTGCCAGAGCCTTTGCTTGCGCCTTGAGTTCCCTTTTGACGTGCTGAAAGTTTCCTTTCAGCAAATGATGCACCTGCGCAATGTAGGCTCCATAGGCAGCTTCATCTTGGCGCCCTTCACAGGGACCGAGGCAGTTGCCGATGTGGTATTCCAGGCAGACCCTGAACTTTTTTTGGGCAATGTTTTTCTCTGAGAGGTGGTACCGGCAGGTACGCAGCGGATAGAGGGCACGGATGAGCTCCTCGATGGCTTCCATCTGTGAGGTGTGGGTGAAAGGACCGAAATACTTCCCTGCCCCGGTGCGCTGGCGCGTGGCGATCAAGCGGGGAAAGCGCTCGTCGGTCAGGAGGAGATAGGGATAGGTCTTGCCATCTTTGAGGAGCACATTATAGCGCGGTTGTTTTTCTTTGATAAGATTATTCTCCAGCAGGAGGGCTTCATATTCATTGTTGACAAGCACGCAAGCGATGGAATGAATGCGCTCCACCATCTTTTGGGTTTTCAGGGCGACTTCACTCCCGCGGCTGAAATAGCTGCCCACGCGCTTGCGCAAGTTTTTCGCCTTGCCTACATAGATGAGCTTTGTCGCCCGATCATAGAATTCGTAGACACCCGCCTGACTGGGCAGCTCGTCGAGCTGCTGGAGGGTATAGTGGATCTTTTTCATAGGGCAAAAAAACATAAACTTTTTCTCTGTCCGCCGCCGACTCCACCAAAGAGGGGCGCAGCGACTTCCCGCCCCTTGCTCCTCCAAGACGTCTTTTTTCCGCTGCAGATTCACACGGGCAGACGTGGCCTTCCCCTTTCGCCCACTTGCCGTGGTGGGTCTTGGGACGGCAAAGCGTTCAAGTCCTTTTGCCCTGTGCCCACCCCATCGCTTTCATGAACTGAGGCAGCCCATCGCCCTTGAGGATAAACCCGTCCATATCGGTCTGCATCATCAGATGAGCCGCGTTCTCATGGGGCAAAGCGGTATGCAGCAATGCCACACCTCCATAAGGAATCGTCGCCAAGCCCTCCATCAGTGCCCTGACACCACCCGGCAAGATCCTGCTGAACGACAAAATCAAATCATACGCCTTGCTTTTCGCCCGTTCAAGAACCTCGGCTGCATGATGCGCCTCATCCACCTCTTCGCCAAAAGCGCCCTCCAGCTCGCGCTTGAGAAAAAAGGTAATTGCCTTATGATCGACTGCGAGCACCTTCGGCTTTTGTGGGAAGAGAAAATCGCGCCGCAAAAAGAACTCCATATCTCTTTGCTTTTCATACAGCTCCCAGCGTGCCTCTTCAGATAGTCCCCAGTAGGGATTTTTCAACTTGCCTGTCATGATCTATGGTAAAAATTGGGGGCCGAATCTAGGTCCAAGGGCCGCTTTGAGCAAATATGAAATCTTCTCGACGTGGCTGGCGTTCTTCTGATTTTGGGTGCCGCTCTGGGCTTTGGGTCTTGTATGGCGGGGAACGGGAACAATTGAGGAGGCATGAGGCGGGACGCCGCTTTTGGCGCGCCGCCCCGCACTCCAGCCGCACAGCCCCTCTCCCTCTCTTGGGCGCGCCGTTTTTTGACCTAGCGGGCTGCTTTTTTCTTGAAGGGGCGGGGTCCTATGATCCTGATGAGATCTCTTTTATAGAGAACTTCTTTTTTCATGAGAATTGCCGCGATTTTTCTGAGGGTTTCTTGGTGCTGCTGAAGGATGTCAAGGGCTTGCTGGAAGGCCTGCTCGAGCATGCGCTTTACTTCCTTGTCGATCAGTGCGGCGGTTTGCTCGGAGTAAGGCTTGGCGACCCGATAGGGATCGTCCATATCTTTGTAGGATACATGGCCGATGATCTCACTCATGCCGTAGAGCTCTATTTTATTGCGTGCCATCTGTGTAGCTCTCTGCAGGTCATCGCTGGCGCCGGTAGAGAGCTCCTGATAGATGATGAACTCGGCAGCTCTCCCGCCTAGGAGGACGGCAAGCTCGGCAAGGAACTGCTTCTCCTGGACGATTACCTTCTCTTCCGGCTGATACTGTGCAAAGCCGAGGGCGGCTTCCCCACGGGGAATGATGGTGATCTTGACGAGGGGAGCGGCGTGTTCTTGGAACCAGGAAACGAGGGCATGCCCTACTTCATGGTAGCTGATGATTTCTTTCTCTAGCTTGGGGAGGTTCATGCTCCTTTTGATGCCGGCGATTTCCCGATCGGTGGCTTCTTCGAAGTTTTTCATGGTAATCTCCTCCTTGCCCTGGCGTACTGCGTGGATGGCGGCTTCGTTGCATATGTTGGCGATGGAGGCCGGAGAGAGGAGGGGGGTGAGGGCTGCTAGCTTGGCGGCACTGACGTTTTTATGAACTCGGGGAAGCTTGCCAATGTAGTGGGTAAAGATCTTTTCGCGATCTTCGATGCGGGGCAGACTGATGGCGATCTTGCGATCGAAGCGTCCGGGGCGCAGGAGGGCGGGATCGATGACACTGAGGCGATTCGTGGCGCCTATGATGATGATTTTCCCATTTTGGGTAAAGCCATCCATTTCGGTGAGGAATTGATTGAGCGTATTGTCGCCGTCTTGGTTGCCCGGCATATTGCTGCGGCTTCTCTTTCGACCAATGGCATCGATTTCATCGATGAAAATGATGCACGGCACATTTTTGCGGGCTTCTTCGAAGAGATTCTGGACGCGCATGGCACCTACGCCCATGAACATGTCGATAAAGTCGGGTCCCGAGGTGTAGATGAACTGTACTTTCGTCTCGCCGGCGATGGCGCGCGCCAGCAGGGTCTTGCCGGTCCCCGGCGGCCCAAAGAGGAGTATCCCCTTCGGGGGCTTTGCCCCCATTTCATCGAAGTTGTTTGACTTCTTAAAGAAGTCGACAATCTCCTCTACTTCTTTTTTCGGTTCTTTCATGCCGATGACCTCTGCGAAGGTGACGCCTGTATTTTCTTCTTTGTTCCAAAACCTGGCTTTCGACTTGCCCATCCCAAAGACGCCGCCGCCGGCTACATTGCTTCCCCCTAGATAGTTGGCAAGGAAACTGAGAAATAGCATGGGCAATATGATGTAGAGAAAGAGCAGATAGAGCAGCCGCATGAAGCCGGAGCTTCTTTCTTGGATTTCGTAGGTGAGGCGCTGGCGGGGGGGGAGTTTCTTTTTCATCACTTGATAGTGACTGTCAAAGACGATGGAGTTGCTGATGGGCAAGATGTAGTCAGGCTGCGCAAAGCCGAAGCGGGAGGTGATGGTCTTGTCTTTCTTTTTTTTCAGGAAAATGTGAACCCGTCCATCTTCTTGCTTGAGGACGAGGCGGGCGACCTTTTTTTTTTGAAGCAATGCAAGGAGTTGGTCTTCGGTCACTCTAGGAACCCTATGCTCCCCATAGTGAGAAAAGGCGAGTCCCCCTAAGACAAATATCAAGATGATAAGAGCTGTGTAATTGGGCGTTCCATTGGGTTCTTTGCGCATTGGAGTAGGATTGGGTCGTCGACTTGTGCAGAAAAGCGGCAGCAAACATAAAAAAAGGGGCGACATTGGTCTTTTGTGCCTTTGGGGCGATGTACATGAATGCTGACTGAGCAAAATACAAATCAAGCAAGCAATCTCTATCTCCCAAGAGGAAGGCGCCTTCTTGGCAACCGCGCAGGTCGATCGTGCATCGTTTTTTTCTTAGGTTTGCAGGAAATAAAAGACCCCAACGCCAAGATGCGCATGGCGTACATGCGTCCCGGCAAAAACTGGGGAAAAATTCAATGAAAAACTATGAATACAGAAAACATCCACGATCAGATCTTCAAGCACAACTTCAAAAAGATAGAGGTCGCCCGTGCCTTCCTCCACCACAACCTCCCAAAGAAAGCACGGGCGGCAATCAATCTGGAGCTCCTGGAACCCATGGATGCCGAATTCATCCCTTCGGCCTACCGCAGCGCGCGAAGGGCCGATATGCTCTACGCCACCAAAAGCCACACAGGAAGAGATGTCTATGCGTTGATCCATCTGGAGGGACAGAGCCACCATGATAAGAACATGGCTTTCCGCGTATGGGAATACCACACAGCCATCGGGGGTGAACATCTCAGGAGGAGAGGCACCAAGATTCCGCTGATCATCACTTTTGTCCTCTACCACGGCAAAGCCCCATGGACAAGCGCGCGCAGCATCGCCGAGCTCTTCACAGAGTTCGACCTGTATGTGGAATATGGACTCAAGAGACCTTTCTTGAAAATTTTGACCACCGAATCCATGGAAAAGCTCAAGGCACAAGGCGCTGCCGCCGGCCCCCAGCTGATCCTGCGGGGACAGACGCATGGCGACTATGCGGACAACCTTCAAGAGCTCTACCCGATCCTGAAGAAGCACGACCAGCTAGACGACGAAAACCTCGGCTATATGATCACCCACGACGCACACAGAGAGGAGGAATTCATTCAAAAACTTTCTAAATTTGACGCCGAAAACGCCGATAAACTCAAAACCATGTTTGAAAGAGCCACCCAAAGAGCGGCCGAAGAAGCGGCCCAAAAAGCCCTTCAAGAAGGAAGAAAAGAAGGAGTGCTGCAAGGAATCCAACATATAGCGAAGCAAATGCTGGCGAAAGGATTGGAAAAATCCTTCATCTCAGAAATGACGAACCTTTCTCTTGGGGATATAAACGCACTCTAAAAAGTCTACAAGGTCTTAAAATTCTACACTATAAAGGACAGTCTTTTTTGGGGGATATTAGGAACCTACAGAAGCGCGAGCAAAATTCATTATGAAGGAGTCGTTCTTCCCTTTTCTATGCATGGTGCAAGGCACCCATTCTCTTCCAAGGAACCTCGACTCCTTTTGCTTGCTTGAAGTAGCTGTGCCCTTCAGCGAAAGAGCGCTTCCTTCATTCAGTCCGCAGACGCAAGCAGTCCCATAGAGCTGTGATAAGAAGGGGAGTATGCCCCGACCCCGAAAGCATGGGGTCATAGCGCGCAAAGATGGGCGCACTCATTGATCAATTTGATAGAGGAGCTTGGCTTGATGGGCGGCTTCTTTGTGATCGACGATCAAAGAGGGATAGGGAGGAGGCAATGGCTGGGTAGGAATCTGGTGGATCTGTGCGCTGGTGAAAGGGCGCAATTCGGGAATCCACTTCTTGATATATCGGGTGTCGGCATCAAAGCGCTTTTGCTGGAGCCAAGGGTTGAATATGCGAAAATAGGGCTGGGCATCGCAGCCAGTGGAAGCAACCCACTGCCAGTTCCCATTGTTGACCGCGGGATCATAGTCGACGAGGCGCTGCGCAAAATAGCGCTCGCCCCAGCGCCAGTCAATGTGAAGGTCTTTGACCAAAAAGGAAGCAGTAATCATGCGAAGGCGGTTGTGCATATAGCCTGTGGCATTTAGCTCGCGCATGCCGGCATCGACAATCGGGAAGCCAGTGGTGCCGGTGGACCATCTGTGGAAGTAGGCTGGATTGTTGCTCCATGGGATCTGATCGAACGGGGGATGAAAGCAGCCTTCAAAAACATGGGGAAAATGGTGGGCTATGTGGGTAAAAAAGTCGCGCCAATAGAGCTGGCGGACAAGGGCGGCTGCTCCTGCATGGGGGGCGCGCTTGAGGGTATGGTAGGTTTCGCGGATGGAAAGGGTGCCAAACTTGTGGTGTGCCGAGAGGGAAGAGGTATGTGCGCGGGCGGGATAGTCACGCTCCTGTGGATAGGAAACCAGGGACTGGGCTTGGTGCAAAAGTTTGCGCCCCGCTTGGGTACCTCCCCTTATGGTGGAGGAAGTGGAGGAAGGATGCATGCGCTTGAGGAGTGGACTGCCTTGATCCATAGGGAAGGGCGCGGTGTAATACTTTTCGGTGATGTTGGGCTGGGCATGCGCTACCGGGAAGGCAGAAGCTTTCCTAAAAAAGGGGGTAAAAATGGTATAGGGTTTTTGGTTCGGCTTGTGTATCGCTTCAGGCTCATGGAGGAGGGCGTCGGGGGCGCTATAAAAATCAATGGAGCGCTGCTGAAGGCACTCCTGAATCCGGGCATCTCTCTTGCGGGCGAAAGGGGTATAATCCCTGTTGTAGGTAACTAGGTCGATGGGGCACTGCTGGGTAAGCTGGGCGATGACTTCTTCGGCTTTTCCATAAAAGAGGTAAAGCCGCCCTTGCCGCTGGCGCAGCTGTTCCTCCAGATCATGAAGAGATTCCACCATGAAGGCAATGGCCGGGAGGGATTTATATGCATTTTCCTTGACTTGGCGGGGATCAAAAATGAAGCAGGGCAGGGTTTTTTGGGCATGTGTTTGTGCATAGATGAGGGCTGTATTGTCATGAAGACGCAAATCGCGCCGGAAAATGTGAAGGGCTAAGCGATAAGACATGGAAGCAGGACGAGGGAAATGGCTGCCCAAACTATCAAGAAATGTGTACAACTTGGCAAGGCTGTGTGAGAGATAGAAAAACCCCAAGGAAAAAGTACATTTGTGAATGCGTGAAAATTTATTGCACTATATCTGGCGTTATCAATGCGTACATAAGCGTCCCCTCTACACTACTTGCGGAAAGGAGGTAGCGGTGCTTCATCCGGGAGAGAGCAATGCGAATGCAGGTCCCGACTTTCTTTGGGCACACATTCGCATAGGAGACAAGACATACTATGGGCACATAGAGATAGATATGAAAGGGCGCCTTTGGTATACACACAAACATCACGAAAATAGGTCCTACAATGAGGTGATACTGCACGTGATCTGGAATGAGGCGGCGAAAACACGCACCCAACAGGGCAAGGAAATCGTGACGCTAGCGCTGGCGGATTATGTACCGACAGGACTGCTGAAGCGCTATGAAGGTCTTATGAATGGACGGGACTGGATCCCTTGCCAAGGACACATCCCGACGCTTTCCCCTGAAAAATGGCAAAAAATGATCGCCCAAGCAGCGGAGCGCCGGCTGCGACGAAAAGGCAAAGCGATCGTAGAACTTTTCAAAAAGAATAAAGAAGACACAGAAGCGACGGCTTATCAAGTATTGGCTTCTTGCCTGGGAGGTAAAACCAATAGCGCTGCACTGCTGCAGCTCTGCCAGCAAATTCCGCGCTCTGTGATCGATGCGCATCGCAGCATCCGCTTTCATTTGGAAGCGTTGCTCCTAGGACAGGCGGGACTGCTCAAGCGCTCTGTACAAGAAGAGAACCCCTATGAGCAAGATATCCTTCAGGAGTATGGTGCGCTGACAAAGCGCCATAAGCTGTATGAAAGTTCTCTGCAAGCGCGCTGGAAATTTTTCAGATTGCGCCCGGCCCATTTTCCGACGATCCGCATTGCGCAGCTTTGCACACTCCTCTGCACATATGAGTCGATCTTTTATGTGCTCATCAATCAAAAACTAGAGGATATGTACAAGAAATTGGGCTTGCAACAATCTCAGTATTGGCAGGAGCACTACATCTTTGGGAAAAAGAGCAGTGCCCCAATCCCAGGCATCGGGAAAAGTGCGGTGCAAGGAATTTTAATCAATGGGGTAGCGCCCCTATTGGCGGCTTATGGATCACTGAGGGACGAGGATCTCTACTTCCGGAAGGGGATCAATATGCTCCAGAATTTGGCGCCAGAAAAAAATCACATCACCCAAAAATGGAAAGCGCTGGGGATTTCTCTGAAAAGTGCTTTTGAGTCGCAAGGGGCGCTGGAACTTTTTCATCAATTCTGTACGCCGCAAAAGTGTCTGGACTGTCGTATTGGACAGGAGATATTGCAGAGAAAGGAGGAGGAGGAGCTTTAGCTAGGAATTTGCCGCGAAGAAATAAACAGGCAAAAGAAAGATTTCTCGGGGCTTTGGGGAGGTGGGGATAGGTATTGTGGTCATCAAAAAAGAAAGTCTCTCAGAAGGGCGCTAAATAACCTTCAGGGCGAAGAGGCCCAAAACAGCTCAAAAAAGCCGCGTTTTTAGTAAAAAAAAGGGAGGCACATGTGCGCTCAATTTTAAAAACCTCAATTTTGGAGCGTATGGGACTACAACTGCAGGCAGCTAGCGGTGTAGAAAGGAATGTGCCATTTTCCTCAGGGATTCTTTTTTGATTGAGGGGAAAGGGTTGGTGCTTGTGGCTGTTTGTGTTGTTGTATTGGCTGGGAGCTGTGCAATGGATATAGCCGGGGCAGAAAAAAATTGGGAAGTGAAATAAAAAAAAGAAAAAAGAGCAAAAGCGCTCAGCGAGTATCTCTATAAAAGAGGTATTCCAGCCACACCTTCCGGTACGGCTACCTTGTTACGACTTAGCCCTAGTTACCAGTTTAACCTTTGACAGCTCTTTTGACAGTCACTGTCTTTGGGTCCCTCTGACTTCCATGGCTTGACGGGCAGTGTGTACAAGGTCCGAGAACGTATTCACCGCGCCATTGCTGATGCGCGATTACTAGCGATTCCAACTTCATGGGGTCGAATTGCAGACCCCAATCCGAACTGAGACGTGTTTTGAGGATTGGCGACCCATTGCTGGGTAGCGACCCGCTGTACACGCCATTGTAGCACGTGTGTAGCCCTAGGCGTAAGAGCCATGATGACTTGACTTCATCCCTACCTTCCTCACTGCTTTCGCAGGCAGTTTGCTTATAGTTCCCACCATAATGTGCTGGCAAATAAGCATAGGGGTTGCGCTCGTTACAGGACTTAACCCAACACCTCACGGCACGAGCTGACGACAGCCATGCAGCACCTTGTAAATTGTCCTTGCGGAAGGACTGATTTCTCAGCCGGTCAAAATACATTCGAGCCTAGGTAAGGTTCCGCGCTTATTATCGAATTAAACCACATGCTCCACCGCTTGTGCGGACCCCCGTCAATTCCTTTAAGTTTCATTCTTGCGAACGTACTCCCCAGGTGGATCACTTAACGCTTTCGCTAGGATACAGGCTTCCAAAGAGACCTGCATCGAGTGATCATCGTTTACGGCGTGGACTACCAGGGTATCTAATCCTGTTCGCTCCCCACGCTTTCGTACCTCAGCGTCAGTAATAGCCTAGTGAGCTACCTTCGTTATTGGAGTTCCTC
>JAAUYL010010943.1_pt1 | contig 11718 bp, 5 predicted proteins | sample 7278011 | NCBI WGS metagenome assembly JAAUYL01 (sample SAMN14350225, study PRJNA611818) | marine sediment metagenome | isolation source: surface marine sediment (1.8m) | place: French Polynesia: Moorea | collected 2018-08 | reverse complement strand
GGCCGCCGGTGTCGTCGAGGTCGCCAGCCTCGCGGTTCCCGACGGCGATGAAGTAGTCGTACTAAGTTGATCAGACGCGATGGACGGGTTCAACCTCTTGATGGCCTTGATCATGGCCGCGTGGTTGAAGGTGTTGTGGGTGTCCATGAACTTGCTGCCCGTGTGGGCGTCGATCTTGGTCGGCACAATCTCCAGCCTTTGGCAATACTTTAGAAAGGCTGCCACGATGACCTTGGCCTGCTTGTGGCTCGGCGAGTTCAGGTGCTCGGCCTTGACGGCGACACCGTCGCAGATGTAGCACATGTTGTCGTCCTTGCTCAGTGGGAGAGCAGGGAGCACGTAGCCGGCCTCTTCAGCGTTGGCATTCGTGATGTGGGAGATTGAAAACTCGTGCAACTCCACATGCCAAAATTCCTAAATGAAAAGCAAATTTTTATTTTGGCTATTATTCACAGATTTTTTGTTCGTTTTTGTTTTACCTGAAAGACTTTGTTGCAGATTTGACAACGGTAAGGTGTCTTGTCCGATATGCCAACCGCGATTTTGTGTGAGAAGCTGTTCACATGATTGTAGAGGTCATCGAGGTCACGGGCGAACTTGGGACAGCAATAGCAAATGTAGTTGGCCACGCCCTTGATCGCGTTCGGGTTCGACATGAGAGCGTTGCACTTGTCCAACAAGGTCCCGTGCATCATGATCTGCTTGCCGTCGACCTCGTCGTGGACTTTGCTCAGCACCACCAAGACCTTGAGGATCTGCAGCCTGATCATCTTCTTGTCCTGGTTCTTGGCCAACGTCTTGGGATACACGTACTCCAAGTAGAAGGCGAGGTCGTCGAGGCCGCAAGTGACGGGACAGGTCTCGCGGAGGTCGCAGAACTGAACAAAGTTGTTGATCACGGCGCCGTTGTTCTTGTGCTCGGCCGTTTTGACGTGGGAGTCGAGGTTGGTGATGCCGGCCTCGCCGCACGGCTCGCAAATGATCCTATCCAACTGGTCTTGAGGCACCGTCCTCAACGGCGTGCTGAACTTGTCCTTCAGCCTCGGATTGGTCGGCTTGAACGTCTCGCGCAAAGCGTGCCACCTGTTGTACATGTGAACTTTGCTGAACGTATGGAAGACCAGATAGCTGTAAGCTTCAACATCGTTACGACATTGGCGATCGAGTTTGCAAAACTTGCACCCGACCCTGGCTTGCTCTCCAGGATGGACGATATCAAGATGCTCGACCAGAAGTCTAACGTTGGCGAAATCGGCCGCTCGTGGGGAGCAGGCATGGCAGACGAATGGTTTTTCGAGGTTGCTCGAGGTCGGTTGGACAACTTTGGTCACGACGATCGAGTTGTCTTCTTGTTGTTCTTGAGGCTTGAACACTTCCGGTGCTGGAGTGACTAGCATACCGGTCGTAGCCGCGGCAGCAGCAGCTCGATTTTGACGCGACCTCGCGGAGGCCGGCATCGGTTTATTCTGCCTCTTTGTCCTGATGTTGTTCAGAGTGTGCTCGATCATTTTGTTCTTAGACAATTTGTTCTTGTCGATGTGGACGACGTCCAAGTGGGCGAGGAAGGCGTTGATTTCGGCCAGCGACATCTTGTCCTCCTTGCAGGCGTTCAAAATAAAGTGAACCACATCAATGGGCGAACTCCTGAATGGATCAATCCTCTTTTCAAGGCACCACTTTGTGTACTTTGCAAAGTTGCTAGTTGTCGTGGAAAGATTTTCTTGTTGTTGAGGCTGGGAAACTACTGTCGCTGCCGTTGTCGTTGCCGACTTTGGTTGTGACACAACCATGGTGATCTGGATGTCATCCGATTGGTTGTCTGTCTGCTTGAGGCTGGCGACGGGGACAGGAGGGACAGGGGCGGCCTCTACATTTTGCGTCTGAGGAGGCTTTTGGACTGGAACAAAACAGTCCCGAGGACTGAAGCCCTTCATGTGCTTCTTAAGGAAGTCGTTAAGATAGAGGACATGGCTGGTCACTACGTGATCAATCAGGAGTTGAAGCGAGCCGAGCTGCCGTTGGCATCCCTTGACGGGACAGTGGAGATTCATGTTGCGCATGATGTTTCTAAAATTGGCCTGCTCGTGACTCGTGACCACGTGGACGAGGAGGTGGTTCGTACTGGCGTTTTTGTCGTTGTGGCTGTTGATTTTCACTCCGCAAATCGGACACTGGTAGTACCAAAAGTGTGGTTGAAGCTGTTGCTGAGGAGATAGTTGAGGAGGCTCTGGCTGCTGTCGAGGCTGGACGGCCGCCGCTGGGTTGTTGTCGTTGTTGTGGTACAACGTGAACAGGTCGTTGACAATTTTGTCGGAATGACATACGCCGAGATGGATCGCGCCAATGTAAGTGTCAGCCATGATCTTGGAGCACAGGAGGCAGGACCTTCCAGCTCCGTTGGGAACCTCGGCGCTCACGGTCGGGAAATTGGACATCAGGTTGACGGTGTTGTGCTGGATTGTCCGGTGATAATTGAGCTCGGTTTTGCTCCCGTAAATACCGCCACAAAGGTGGCAGACGACAACCTTGTCAGCACCGACAATGACGCGCCGGTAGGCGTTGAGGATCTTGATCATGGTCTTGTGGTGGTCGTCGTTATCTTTCATCATGGGCAGGACGAAATTTAGGAGACTACAGTGGTCGACGCCGATGTGCTTGAGCAAGAGGTCCCTCTTGGTGAACCTCATGGGGCAATCGTCGATGATGCACTGCGACTTGTCGGTGGCGAAGGCCGATTGCAACTGATTCACCATGTCCTCCACCTTGGTCATGATCACGGGGGTGGAGTACGAGTGCATCAGGAAGCCGTAGATGCTAAACTTCTTGCTGTTGGCGCCGCACCCCGCGTGGTGGCTGTCTATCACGCAGGTCATGAACTTGGCGTCCAAGGTTGGGATCAGGTGTTTCATCGTCGACACCAGCGAGGTCTCGACCTCCTTGGACACTTCATGGCGGACTCCCATGTGGATCATTCGGTCGGCCAGCGATTGGGACCAGACGCAAGTTGGCTCTTGTCGAGGACATCTTTCCTTTCGAGCCCAATGTGACAGTCGAACGACAAAATGGAGTCGAGAAAGATGTGACAGGTATTGGCTCGACTCTTGAGCAAACTCCTCCTCGCACAACAAGCACTTTCTCTTGGCCATGATCCACTTGCCGAGCTCCTGCGAGGCCGACGTTCTGTAGCAGTCGACGTTGTAGCCGTACTTCAGGAAGATCTGCCCCTCCAAGTTGTTGGCGCTCTGGTTGATCTTGAACACATCGAAGGCCAAGGCGAAGTGTTGGATCGTGGTCTCCCGGAGGGCGGGTGTGATCGCGCTGACTTTCTCCAGGTGGGAGAAGAGGGAGATGGCGTAACACCTGTCCATCTGGCGGACGTCGACCGCGTAGAGCGAGTTGGCTTCCAACTCTTGAGCGTAGTAGATCAGCGGCTTTTGCCGTCTGGCCCTGGCTCGGTCCATGATTTCGTTGACACGGGGGACGCTCAATGCAAAGAGTTCGTCGTTCAAGACGATCTCCTTGGTACGCATGTCGTCGATCGGCAAGAAGAAGCGGATGATCATGGCGTTCGACTGGCCGACCGGCTTGAAGCTCAGCTGCACGATTCGGGCTCGCTCGGGGCTCGGGATGAATGTGATCGTACCCGTTTGCCACGTCGGGTTCTGGAAGCTCATGGTTTTGGCCTTGACATGCCTCGGGATGAAGAACTTCATCTGGGTCTTGGTGTTGCTCCACCCGGTGATGATGAAGTAGGGGTGGCGCTCGTCGCGGTGGTCGTGCAGGTGGAACATGAACCTGCTCTCGTCCAGGATGTTGTTGAACTTGATCGGCATGACGGGAGAGGTGGGTGCAGCCGCTTCTTGAACAATTTGCTGATGCTGAGCCTCGACTACAATCGGCTCGTATTGCATTGAGGGTTGCTCCTGTTGTTGCTGTTGCTGTGAAAAGGCCGAGACGATGGTCAGGTCGCTGATTCCCGAAGAGGTCGAAGGTTCTGGATCCCCTTCGGTGGTGTGCCAAGTTGAGCCCAACCCTGAAATCGAAGCCGCCGAGGTTGACGGTGATTCATCATTGTCACGCGGGATTGAGGCTGAGGCCGGGTCAATCGCAAAGTTTCTCAGCCTCAGGCCAAGAATTGGGCGCACCGGCTCTGTGTTGACATTCGAAACATCAGCCAAATCTGACAAGGGATCGACGGAATCATCAGCTCCGACATGATCCAGATTCTGATCCTGTTCGTTTGTGAGATCTGGTTGGTTTTGTTCGTCTTGCTGTGAGCTCGTCTCGTCCTCTCCAAGCATTATAACTGCTACTCTCGACGAAGACTTCAAGCCCTCGTATGGGCTGACTTTGGCCACCTTGCGGACCTTCTCTTCTTGAGGTCTCGCCTGTTGCGGATCGCTGTCGTCGAGTGTCTTGGTCTTGTCGGCGTTGTCCTCGTCGCTGCTCGACTCCACGTTCTCCGAAATTTCGATGATGCCCATGTCCTGAGCCGACGACGGTGTCGGGTCCAAGGTTGGAATTAGAACATCTTCTTCCCCGCCTACTGTGGTTGTTCTCGGTGTCCATTCTGCTACGTCAATGTTTCCCAGAACGCTGTCAATGTTGAGGTTGAAAGAATCCACTTCAGGTACTGCTTCTGCAAGAGAATTTCGTTGTAAATCAATCGAGTGAAATGTGAAATATGAAGGGCAATTTGTTTTCTTACCATCTTGTGGAGGATTCGCTGTCTTCACTACTTCGTCGATGCATTTCGACAAGATGTCGCCCATGAAATCCCGAAGTCTTTGGGCTTCGGTTTCCACGGTGACCTCCTGCATTTGGTGCTCGACGATTCTCTGGAGCTGTCTCATCTTGGCGTCGGCAACAGCCGAGTCGATCACGTCCTCGATGATGGGCCTGACAATCAGCCATTCCTCTTCTTTGTCGTCCTCCATGAGCAGACCGGGTGGTCCCAGCTCAAACAGGAAATGGTCAGGGTCATCGTCCATTGTGAATTAGTTCTGATCTTCAAAGCTCATTTCGTTGAATTCAGTCAAACTTGGAAAATTTTAGCCATCTTTTCTTTTCGTTTTCGCAATCACATCAGGCCAGGCCAGGCAATCACCTTCAGTTGCGTCTCAGCTGGGAGGGAATGAAAGATCGTTACTAACAGAATTTATAAGAAAGTTCTGGCTTTTTCGGAAAACAACGAAAGGAAATAGGCTTTTAAAGTTATAACATGTCGAAAAACAACTCAGTGTTTTGACGGAATTTGTTGATGTTGAGCCACGAAACCTTTTTGTAAACAAATGAAAAATAAGATTTTAATTTTGTGAAAATCAAATCTGAAACTTACAATTTCTACTTCAAGCTCGAGTTTGTTGAAGTTTGTGTGATCTGAAATTGCAACCAGAAGACTCATTGTATACCCTTGTTCTCCCGCAATGAGTGTCTTGTTGGGTAGGAGAGCTGTCAGACCACTGACAGTCGTCAAAAGTGACAGACTCAATCTGTTCTACAGAACCCAGAAAAATGGCCCAAAAGTCAACCACATGCAGTTCAAACCTGGCCGGTTGAAGATCCAACAGAATGATAAGAGCTGGTACGACGCATATGCCAACAAGGAAGGCAAAACGAGTAAGTTCATCTTGTCAATAGTTTTCATAGAATACAATTATTTAGATTTATTTCTCTTAGATTTTTCGGTCTATTTGACTCAAGGGCTGTGTGTGGCCGCTGTCTTGCGGGAAATTTTCATCGACATAATCTCCAGGAAATATATGGTTAAATACTACGAACATAAAGAGACTCAGCTCACGGCAAAAAGCCGCCTGGACCCAGAATATTTTGAAGAAAAGTGGTCAACTGGGAGTCAAAAGATCGCTGATCTGGCAGAGAGTGTGAGACAAGACATGAAACTCAAGGATGACGATGTCCAGTCTGTCCATCTTTTTGTCCATGACACGCTGTCAAACGAGTCCAAAGTGTACGGGTGCATCAATGGAGTCAATGGCGGAGCTTACGGGCTCCCAGCTTATATCCTAAATCAGTCGACAGACGACGTCAACGTGAGCGAGATGCGACACAAGACCTTCTACAAGCCAGAAATTCTCGTGTCTAGTGTCAGGCTGGATCTGTCTGGTCTGGACAAAAAGGAGGCCTTTACCAAAGAGATCATCGACACCCTGGTCTTGAGTGACAATGCAAAACAATTCCTAGTCGCTCGGGAACTTCACGAGCTTGCCAATCGTTTCTACTTCTTGTTCAAGATGTCCTTCAGTACCTGCTGTGTTGTCGTTCAGTATATCCTCACGGCTTCCATCAACGAGGCGCTTGGACTTTTTAAACAAAAGCTCCCAGTCCGCCTTGGAATGTATTCCATGGTCATGGCAATGACCCTTAGCCTCTGGTCTGCCGGGAAAGCATTCATGAGGTAAACAAAAATTTAATTCTCAACTAACCAGAACTAATGAATGATTTTCTACAGGTCCGACGTGGACGAGTATTGCGATTTGAAGGCTTGCGCTCTCGGTCCAAAATTTGCTCTTGGAGGCGTTGAGTTCTATGACAAAGCATCTAGAAGAGCAATGCTTTTGCGAGAACACCTTCCTGGCGCTAAAGCATATTTCGATGAAAATGGAGATCCGAGATATGTTTTGTCCGGGATCGTGGCCAATTCTTCAGTCAGCAAAAGAAAAGAGAACTGCCAAAAAGCCCTGGAGTCCCTTGCTCAAGGTGAACAAGTCACGAGTAGCAGACCAATCGCCCAGAAGATCTTTGACTTTTGCTCTGATCTCGAATGAAATATAGATTCAGTCAGAAATTAATATCAACACAGCCGAGTGTATTCACTTTGCTTTTTCTCAACAATTTTAGTAGTTTAGTGTTGCTGTTAGCAGAAGGTATAACATGTTTTTTTGTCGAGTTGATTTTTTCGTTTCTGTTTCAAATGTGTAAAAATGCATTCACTTTTTTCACGATTTTTCGTTCTCCTGAGTAGTTTTTTGCTTGTCATTGTTGTCTTTGTCATCATTATCTTTGGTCTCGGAGGACATTTCGGCGTCTGGTTGCTCATCTTCCTTGCTCATGTCATGGTTTTCTTGATCCTCTTCATTTTTCGCATCGGTTGTTGACGAGGTCGACAAAGCATTTTCGCACATGTTGATCAGCAAATTGAGAGTGTGGACAAACGTAATGACAGTGTCCTTGAGTTTGGATCGCTCTTCAGCTTCTCTGTTTTTCAACTTCTTGGCTGGCGGAGGCTCAATTTTATCCTCGTCCTGTTTCTCGTCGTCATCGGACTTGTCGGCCTCTTCGATGGCCTTGATGGTTTCCATGGTCGAGTTGGCTCTTGTCTTCAGTGTTTTCAAAGCGTCCAAGAGGTTGTCGGTCAAGATCTCAGTCCTGGTCGAGCTGACCAGGATCAGGGCTCTTAGATCGCCGTTCAAATGCCGGATGGGATTCGGCCTGCCCAAGCTGAAGTTGGCCGCGGACTCGATGAAATTCTTGACGAGGCCATAAATAATGCCTTGGACTTGATCTGTCAGCACCTGATCAGCGACCTGAAACAAGGACAAAGTTTTATCCAATGCTCAAATGAGTGAATTTAAAAGTTAGCTTTTACCTGGGGAAAGAAGTTGAACAGAAAATTGAAGACATGGGAGTTGTTCAAGCTCGATCTCTCGTCAAGCAGGACGGCGTCGACGTATTCGACAAAGCCCTGGGACTGGACCAATAACATGATGTACTTCCGGTCGATCTGTTTGGTGTTGTGGATGTCGAGCCAGAGCTTGGGGAAGTACTGAAAGTGCAGCGGCACCCCGTCGAGGCCGAGCATAGCGGATAGTTCGACCAGAGGTTTCGTCAGATTGTCCTCGTTGACAGCCAGCCTCACCATGAGGTCGACGAGCATGTGGTACGATGTGAAGTATCTTGCCAACGACTTGCCATAGTCGACATCCTGTCCGTGATGGCCGTCAAGCTGGCTGGATGGCACCGACATCTGCAACATTGGCCTCGGAGGTCGGACGATCTTGAGGTTGCCCATTGGCTGGATGTTCTTGCGGGGGAAGAAGGGTCCGAGGCCGATCCCGGCCTCAGCAGCCTCGTGCGAGTTGTTGTGTGCCCGATGGAGGACGGGAACCAGAGTAACCAACATCTCGTTGGGCCAGAGCAAGAGCATCTCCTTCACAGCCGTCAAACTGAGCTCCACCATTTCGTGCGGGACGAAGGAGTTGCACAGCGTCAACAACTTTGTCGTCATTTCGGCCATGTCCTTCCAGCGTGACAACACCTGCCTGAGGTCGGGCAACTGCTTCGTCGTCGACGCCGAGGCTGCAGACGCCGTGGCCTCGCCGCCGCTATTGTCGTTTTTGCTCTTGGTTACGTCGATCGAGATTCCCGAATCATGACTTCCTTGACTATTGTTAGATTTCGATGGCGAGCTGCTGAAGGAGCTGTTGCTCTGGACGCGGACGGCCTTGATGGTCTCGACGATAATGTTCAGGAGGTCCATCAACTCGCTGGTGATGTGGCACGGCGTCGCCTCGTGAAAGACTGTGTGGAGCATGACGAAAGCGTCATAGATGAGGGTGAGGCCGTTGTTAACCACCACAAAGAGTCTGTCCTCGTTCGACTGGACCAGGATCTTGAGCACTTGGATCAGCGTGTTCCAGGATGTCCTCCCATCAAGGGTGCTGAGGTACAACTGCAAAGTTTGATGCCTGAAAGCTCGACTCTCTTCGAACTCCTTCTTGGCCTCGGAGGCCGCCGACTTGGCGCTGTTGTTGTCCTCCGTCTTGGTCTTGTCCTCTTGCTGTTTGTCTTCAGGTTTGCTTGGACTCACTGAGGCCACTGGAGGATTGAAGGGCTTGACGAAGAGTGCCATGAGCTTGAACAGTTCTTCGCAGGCCTCCGTGTACTGCGTGTAGTACGGGGTGATATTCTTGAAGGCCCACTGGATGTTCTGGTGCTGAGCCAACTGTCGAGTGAAGATCTTGGACTGGACGCAGCACATTTTCAAGAGGCCGTAGTATGTCGGCAGCATGACCCGGTTGAAGTTGACGACCTCGGCGTCCTCGTGATCGGCGAGGATGTAGTTGAAGGCGATGTTCTTGGTCACGTGGGGGTTCTGAAGGATCAGCTTCACGTTGTCTGGACAATCGAGGCAGAGGGTAAACCAGAAGTGCAACAGGGCCTGCTTGTTGTGGTGGACGGGGATGGCCGGCTCCGAGAGCTTCGGGTGGAACAGTTGCCAGAGGTTGACAAAGTGCGGCGCGAACATTTGTTTTTCCCTCGCACCGACCAAGAAGTGCGTCATGGTCTGGAAGTAGGCTACGAGCTTGGCCGTCCCGTGCGAGTGGAGGTCGGTGTAGTGTCTCGCGTTCTGCAACAGCGAGAACAAGAACTCCAGGATCCGATGGAGGCTCTCGAGGTCGTCCCTGTTGAGCAGGGAATCCCGGATCAAGTTCGGCACGACGGTTCTCGTGCGAAACGCTTGACTGAAGGGGTGCGACACCAGGCTGACGACAAGGCAGGCCGCCGAGCTTCTGACCTTCTGATTCGAATGCGCCAGCAAATACTGTTCAACCCAGTTGGACATCGTGGTGACTAGCCAGTTCTGGACGGCTCTATTCCTTGCCACTTGAATGGAGAGCCAATCCAGAGTTGGCTGGGGGCAGGTTTTTGCCAGGTCCCACACTTTGTGCATCACCAGGCTCGTGAAGCAGGGCATCCCCGACGGGCCGCCGGCCAAGGGCAACTCCGTCAACTTGGTCAACAACCGGAAGAAGTTCATGGAGCACTCGGCCTGCTTGGCCCCGTGGAAGACCATGGCCGCGACGCCCTCGGCCAACTCGGGATTGTGCCTGGCCAAGGAGAAGATCAGGTTGCACGTCTGGCAGATGTTGATGTTGTCCTTGGTGATGTTGTAGAGGAACACCAGTCCCTTGGCCGTGGCGATCCCAGACGAGGCTGAGGCCGTTGTTGACGTTGAAGTCGAGGTAGCCGTTGCTGCTGTTGACGTTGGCGGAGGCATCATGGAGAACTTGGGCGAGCCAGTCAAGGACAGCAAGTCGGAGGAGGACAGATGGATCTTTTCGTCGTCGCCTCTGGATTTCTCCACCAGGATGGCCAAGAGGCAGACCATTTTATCCAGAGAGGCCAGCTTGTTCGTTTCACCGATCGGTGTCAAAGCAACTATATCGCCATCCTCGTCCTCATCATCGTCGGAAACAACGTCCACACTCTGCGAAGGGAATAAAAAGGTTGATTGTCTTGTTAAAAAAGTAAAAAAAATCGTGAAATTCAAAAAAAGCCCGCGAAAATATTTTCCTCGTAAAAATCAATTTATTTGAAAATCATCATCGTTCTCATTTCTTCAATTTTTCACCCTTGGTATGGAAAATTGCGAATTTAAAAAAAAGTCGTGAAATTCAAAAAAAGCCCGCGAAAATATTTTCTTTGTAAAATCCAATTTATTTGAAAATCACTATATTTTTCATTTCTTCAATTTTTCACTCCTGTATGAAAAATCATGAATTTAAAAAAAAGTCGGGAAATTCAAAAAAGCCCGCGAAAATATTTTTTCATGCAAAAATCCATTTCTTTGAAAAATGTCATTTTTTCTTCTTCCAATTTTTCTGGGAAAATACAGTGTGCGTCGTAACTTTGCTCCAGCAGATTTTTTGCGACAAATCTAAGCTGCACATTGTACCCATTTCCGGATTTTTTCTTTTAAAAAAATAAATTATTGTGACAAGCGATTTTCGACCTTATTACTCTTTCCATAAGGGTGGAAATCCCGTAACCCAATTATTTAACTTCATCAAGCGACCGCCGAGCGGGTTATGGACTGGTTTCTAGTCTTGTACTGGTTTCTAGTCTTGTTTAAACTTTGAATGAAACTTACAGCTCCTCCCTCGGGAGTTTGGCGGATGGCTTTCAAGTAGAAGTCGACGAAGGTGGTGATCGTGTTGACTTTGAGCATGAACTGAGCCTCCTCCTCGCCAAGTTTGGCAAAGTCGTACAGGAAACGGAAGAGTTCAGTCACGTGTTTCAAGTGCGGCCTCGCCACACCAGTGTCCAAGAGGTTCAGGACGGTCCTCACGAACTTGGTGATCGGCGAGGAGCTCCCGATAGCCGACCTGACCTCGTCCTCGGGCTCGTCCTGGTCGGGTGCCCATGGCAACAGGTACTTGGACTTTTCCGCCGCCCGCAACTTCTGGATGACGTGGATGCACAGGCGGTGGAACATTTGCCTGATGGTCGCGACGTGACACTTGAGAAAGATCGTCACCGGCCAGGTGTTGTCCTCTGCCATGTGGTTCAAGAACCAGGAGCAGGCCGCCGTCGAGCTGTCGAACTGCTTCGTCAACAACTCAACCCACTGAACGATGTTCAGCTTTTCCTTCGCGTGGATGAAGCTCTCCAAGAAGAACGACGTCGACAACTTGGCCGCCAGGAGGGTGATGTCCTCCTCGGCCTCGGGGTTCAGGGTGTTTGGCATGTAGCTGACCATTTGCCACATAAAGCTAAAATGACAAAACTTTACCAACTGGATCTTAGAGCAAGTACGTGGCCTCTTACTTGAAATAGGTGTGGTCGAAGATATTCGTGTCGGAGCGGAAGTTCATGTTGTCCTCCCAGATCCAGTCTTCCAACGCTTGAGAGAGGTCAAAGTTCACGCCGCCCACAGGAGTTACTTCCGGGATGGAGGCTGTCGTCGAGGTTGCCGCG
>JAAUYL010021062.1_pt1 | contig 11729 bp, 7 predicted proteins | sample 7278011 | NCBI WGS metagenome assembly JAAUYL01 (sample SAMN14350225, study PRJNA611818) | marine sediment metagenome | isolation source: surface marine sediment (1.8m) | place: French Polynesia: Moorea | collected 2018-08 | reverse complement strand
GTGCTCCTTGCTTAATCCTTGTACTGCAAAAATGAGGCCCAGACCGACAAAGTCTTTACTTCAAAACTTGGCGAGAGTCTCGTTGTCTCAGCACGTTCGGCCATTTTCGGACGGTGCCAAGACTTGCGCCCTGATTGTTGGTAAGCCCTCTTCGTCAAGATCTTGTTTGAGTAGACATCAATTATTGTTTTTTTCAGGAGCTCCAGGCTCGGGAAAGGGAACCATATCCAACTGGATCGTGAGGGATTTCGGCTTGCAGCACATCAGCTCTGGCGATTTATTGCGTCAGCACATCAACGATGGTACAGCTCTGGGAAAGGAAGCCAAGGGTTTCATTGACAGGGGTGCACTGGTCCCCGACGAAACCATGGTCAATCTCATATCGTCGGAGCTGAAGAAGTTGGGCAAGGAGTCCTGGCTGTTGGATGGATTTCCCCGTACTGCGACGCAAGCCAAAGCTCTCCAAGGTGAAACGCCCATCAACGTGGTAATCAATCTCGACGTACCTTTTGAGACCATCATTGACCGTGTGAAAGGTGTGCATCTTTTCTTTTTTTTACATTGATGAGATTATTATTATGGTACTCTTTACTCATTAGATCGCTGGCTTCATCCCGGATCTGGACGGATTTACAATACTGTTTTTAACCCACCAAAGGTTCCCGGAAAAGACGACGTGACAGGTGTGTGGTGTTCGTCTGCACAATAGAATCATTTTTGTGACTTTGAGAGAATAATTTAATCTTTAGGCGAACCATTGATTCAGCGTGAGGACGATAAGCCAGAGTCTGTGTTGAAGCGGCTCGAGGTTTTCTCGGCTCAAACGAAACCCGTTCTGGACTTTTATCGCGAAATGGGAATCTGCAAAGATTTTCAAGGAACAGAATCTAAAAAGATTTGGCCCCACGTGGAGAAGCACCTCCAGTCAATTATCAAGAACTAATTGACCCACCCGTTACCGGGGATCCACATCTAAAAATCTGTCGATAAACCTACACAAAATTCTTCTACACAGCTATGTTCTGTGTGAAATCATTGCGCATTGCAGAATTATCCGATGTAATTTGCATTTGAAATTGAAGTGCATTTGATTTTCTCTATCCCTTTTGTGGTTTCTATGATCAGCTCAATTCAAGAAGCAATGGGCAAGAGATGGCAACATTGCTTTGTGTGGATTGAAAACGTGTCTTCTTATAAAGTATCGTCGGTATACATAACCAGAGCTCTCCATACCCTCGTGTAGTGTACTACTACAGAGTGTACTTAGTACAGCCAGATTTCCATAGAATTGTACAGGTGACGCTGGCGACGCCACAGGTGCCCTGCTCGCAGACAACAACAAATCTTGGTCATCTTCTCCATGAGGACGATTGGCGATGGCCTTGGATTCAAAGTTTACCAAGGTGCCATTGGCCTCGAAAAAAACTCACATCAGCACCAATGGTACGACAACACCAGCACCACCGCTAGTAAAGGCCACTACTGGAATCAAGTCCGGCCTCCTGCTCGGAAGAGACCAAGAAAGAAATGCCAAGAATTTCAGTCCTAGCAACGGATCTTTCACTAACGACTACGTCAACATCAACGTGCTGGCCACTAATGACTTTACAAGATCTGTATCTGGAGGCACGCCCTCGGAGATTGCAATAAACTCCAGACTTGTACAAGTGGACCAACCATTATTGCCAAATGCGAGTCATACCGAACAGCAGCTAGCGCTCAAGGGCCTGGTGTCCAAGCGTTCAGCTGAATTCGAGAAAAAGGCCTTCCTAGGGGGTACCCTCCACCCTAGCAACACAATTTCCGGTAAAGCGTCTACTGCATCTCCAATGAGAGGCCAAGTGGTTCAACAGCAGCCCGTCCTGCTCCACAATATCCAGCCGCCCACATATGGGGTCGCTCGCCAAGGGAATGAAGAGAACCTGGCCGCCCGCTTGCACAAGACCAAGAGCGACTCGGCCGTGATCATGAAGCCAGTGGTGTTGCAATACACAGAGCAACAGGATCCCCCAGATTACCAAAACGTCCAGTACCAGTTGGAGGACGCAACCCATCGACCACCACAGCATTTGCATCTTCGAAAGCAACTTTCGGAACTGCAGCTGAAATCAAGTCCTAGGGGCAGTCCCGGGATATTGGGCCAAGAACATATTTCCAGTAGGCCATCGTCTGTCGTGCAAAACACCTCCAACCGTTCCACGCCAATTCAGTTGACCGACAACTACCGAATATCTCCTAGTATCCTGGGTCCACAAGGGCAGCAACGACAACACCAACAGATTCGAGGAGCCAACTCCCAGTTGCCACTACACAATAGAGTTCGGGTGGGCGAAAATGGTGGCAACTCACCATCGCCTTCTGCTCTTTTGTCATCTCATCAGTCCAGGACGCCCATCATAAACCCAGATGTGTCATCCCATTACCAGGCAGTAGTTCAAAACCAGACGTCTAAGCAGTTGGGCCTCTCCTTGAGCTTGCAGCGGCCCCAGACAAAGTCCTTCCAATCAGCCATTGAGAACCAATTTCTCCAGCAGTACATATCGAAGCAGCAAGGCCAAGGACAACCCGGCCTCGGGGCGGTCCTAAACCAGCACGGAATGAAGGTTGACACCGGAAGTGTTTTTGCGACAACAGCTGCTAGTGGGAGCGACAAGACGTACATCAACGTTGGCCAGCCCCTGGCCGTAGCTTCGAAAAAGGGCGGTGTTCAGTGGAATCCGTCGGTGGCCACACCCACCACGCCCACCAACACGAATCACGTCAACAACAGCAGATCGATGGCGCCGTCGCAGAAGAGCAATTTGGCCCCCGCCATCCCAAGGTCACAAATGGTCAAAAAGTCAATTGAACCATCCTATTGCATGGTCCTGCAAAATCAAGGGGAGCAGAATCAGGCCATCTACGCGAACTACAGCGAACTGAAGTCGAGCGACTCGCAAGAGGGCAGCACCGAGGAAGAGCTTTACAATTCCCCTCCCTCACCGGTTTCGTCGTCCTACTCGGAATTGCGACACGCAGCACGGGGCCCCCTGGGGGCGGCAGTTTTTCAGGTTAACCCCCAGACGATGGTGCTCGACACTTTGTACGAGCCGGTCAGTGGGCAAAGCGCGATCAAGGTGCCGGCCAACTTTAGCATCAACAACGGTAACAACTACGACGACTACTTCGGGGACTGTAGCAAGTGTCGGTGTCGCATCATTGGCGAAGGAACGGGGTGCTCAGCAATGGGGAGGCTATACCACATCCAGTGCTTCACGTGCTTCAATTGTCAGTGCTCACTTCAAGGGAAGCCGTTTTATGCTCTCGACGGAAAGGTAATTTGCTGTATACATCATGTGGAGCTTGGTCATTACTGAGATTTCTTATTTCAGCCATTTTGCGAAATGGATTACCTGAACACCTTGGAAAAATGTTGCAAGTGCAATGACGCCATCACAAATCGGATTTTGAGAGCTACTGGGAAACCATATCATCCTCAGGTAAAGAGACAAGAGAGACAAAGAGGCTGAACCACGCATTTAATTATCTTCTCTATTTAGTGCTTCACTTGCGTTGTGTGTGACCAGAGCTTGGACGGAGTGCCCTTCACCGTAGATGCATCTAACAAGATCCACTGCATTGAGGACTTTCACAAGCAATTCGCTCCCAAGTGTTCCGTATGCGACCAGCCAATCATGCCGGAGAAAGGAGTGGAAGAAACCGTACGAGTCGTCGCTCTGGATCGGAGCTTCCATGTACTGTGCTATAAGTGCGAGGACTGCGGGTTGACACTGTCCTCCGAGGCCGAGGGCAGAGGCTGTTATCCACTTGATGACCATGTTTTGTGCAAGGCATGCAACACACGGCGTATTCAAGATTTGCCTATTTGACTTGAATACTGCTGCTAGCGTTTTACAAATTCTTTGAAATGTTACCACCTACCTGCACACAATTAAATACCTTCGTCCAGCACATGAATAAGGACTATATTTCAGATCAACACGACTTACATTGGGAGGTAGTGGATTCTTTGTGTGTGGGACTTTTTTATATTTTGACAAAACGTGCCTTGTTGGGCAGATTTACTTACATATTCAGCGATTAATTGTTTCATTTTACGAGAATAGTGGTTTTGATACGGGTATAGTTGCAAGTTTTTGGCATCGCGGAGATTGTTCTGCAGTGAGGTTTTCTTCCTTCAAACTTTGGTGATCAATTTGTTCTTCTTTTTTGTCTTCTGGCCCTCCGGGAAGGGAAATTCCAAAAGCAGTTCCTGCCTGGCTTTACATTCCGGACAGTTCGAGAAATCGAGGAGATAGCAATCTCTCGGATGAAGTTTGCAGCTGGTCCGGACTCTTCCCTTTTAAGGAAAGAAAAAAATATTAATTGTCTTTAAATATTAAATCTATGTAGGAAAAACATGGCTCCATACCTCTGTGAAAAAGCCGCACATTTTGCAAATGATTCGCTTGACATCCCTGAGGCAGATGCAATCAGGCGAACTCCAATCGGGTCGGTACACGGGAGGCGGCGATACTTTGGTCTCAATCGTAGCTTCCTTCCTTCCGGAGACTTTCTCCTCGGGGCCCAGGAGAACGGCGGGAGCATTTGGCGGACGGCGCAAGCGCTCATTGGCACTCTTGGACGGTGGCGCTCTTCCTCGGGCGGGCTGTTTGCCACCGCGTTGGCCGATCACGTTCCGGTTGATATCAACCGAGTTTCCGCTCTTGGTCCATCGGTAAGGGTCGGCGCTAGGACCACGCGTTCCGCTCGGGCTTGGCCCAGCGCGAGAAGATGCGGTGTTGAGTTTTCTCCGAAGATCATTCGGTGCCAAGTTCTTTGGCAGATTCATGCGGTCATTTTGGATTGTGACGCGCAAGTTTTCGAAGCTTTGGAGCAGGCTTTCGTTTTCATCCCGAGGCTTTGGAAAATTTCGAGCCATCTTATTACGGTCAGCTTGTCTCCGACACGATATCAACAGGTGCTTACAAAGCTTTCTCTAATGAGTGAATCCGGACTCCGTGTTCAAATGATCCGATCGGCGGATTGACGAATGGCGATGACGATTTCAATTTTCAGGTTCCGGCTCCAGACTTCGAAAAAAATTGAATTTCAACGTTGGACGGTGGACGCAAATCAAAACAATAAAACAAAACGAAACCAGCGTCTAGAAACGGCATCGTTTAGTTAATCGCCTCATCAACTTTGTTTTTTTTTTGCAGACGAGCCGACGACAGAAAGTCTCCGTCTTTTATTTTTAAAACGAAGAAAAGATTTGGAAGCAAGATCTAATCATCAATCCGTTGTTGTTATTGTCATAAAATTTGATTGGTGGCAATCAAGAATATGTGATCCGGATCGCCCAAGTTGAACAGTGGACATGAATTTTCCAAATCCAGACTCATATTTTCCACGGAGAAAAAGTACAAACTGTAGGCTTAATGTATGGCATCTTGGCATTAGACTTTCCTTCATGAAAATTGTAAAGATACTGATGTGATACTCCTTTGGGGGTTTAGGAAAAGAATGGTCACAGTCACATCAACATAACGCAAGATGAATAAATCGAAGCATTTAGATAAGTAGTTACGCCTGCCTACGAAGCTCTGGCCGGCCGGCGTTTCGCATTGAAATCTACAGGTAAACGGATTGCGGCAGCTTATGGACGTGACTCTGGTCTCCTCGGTGATACGCTGTGTGGTGGAGTTGGAGCAAGTGCTGCTGCCAATGTAAACAAAAAGTTAACTCCTTGCCATTGGAGTAGGATCAGGTGCTGAAAATATTTTTTAAGAAGACAACCGGACATTGCCTACATTTGTTGAGTTGTGTGCCTCCAAGAATTTATGGAATCGTTCCCATCAAATCTATGCCAATGTTTGATCAATAGTTGGACGAAGGGCAGTAAGTTGAGAAACCAAAACTGGAACAGCAATCATCTGGCCAGCCATAAACACCTCTCCTCTCAATAGTGCTGTAAGTGATTTTAATGTGAAAATCCCCAATTATCAAATTACGCGGAAATAAAATGTAGATCTGTCAGCATGATTCTTTGTTCTGCCTTTTCTCGGCATTTTATCAGACTGTGCTTAAAAACGAGTCAATGACTAATCAATGAATTGCTCTAGGGACTACCAAGTGGTTGGGGTGGTACAGACTTTGTCACGCAATGTTATTGCGATTGTTCAAGTATTTCGTCTTTTATTTTTTGGTCACAGGAGCAAGAAGCAGAAATAAACAGACAGAAAATGGCTACTTGAAAAACGCCGAAGAGGAGATCCAACGTCTTCACTGTGTATCCAATAAACTTAAAGGAGTCATGGCCGAAATCAAAGAAGAGGAATCGAGCAAGCGAGTAATCTACACCTATCCGATGGTGAAACAGACTGACATGGCTGACGATATGAAGGTGAGATCAATGGAGAGAGAGGATAAATTTCATTGTACTAACATTCAAAATATTTTTGAAGGCCGAAGTCATGGAGATGTGCGTGAATGCGTGCGAAAAGCACACGACCAACAACGAGAACGCTGCCAAAATGATCAAAGAAGCGTTGGACAAGAAGTTCGGCACGTCATGGCACGTGGTTGTTGGGGAGGGCTTCGGCTTCGAGATCTCCTATGAGCTTAAGAATCTCATGTACATGTTCTTCGCCGGCAACCTGGCAGTATGCGCATGGAAATGCTCATGACTCATTCCATATTATCCTCCGACCACATACTCAATAATGATACCTGAACGGGATCAGCATGTTATTGTTAACAGATAAAGATATGTCCAATAATTAATTATGACCCCCTCATTATGTATTTACGAGCATTTCACGAACCATAGATGCATACCAGTACAACCAGTATAAATAAATGTTTCACTTGGTCAATTGGCCACTATTTAAAAAGCTAATCAAGATCTCGAGTAAAATCTTCGTTATTGTCGCTCAAAAATACAGGAGAGCCTCTGTTGATGTCCTTGTACCACTTTTCAGTCAAATCAGTGATGTGATTTCTGCCTTCCTTCAATTCTCTTTGCGTAAATCTGGAAGCATTTACTCTTGAGCACAATACAATCTCAGGAAAAACTTTTATGCATACCGTCTGGTGAAAAATGGCCTGATGTATTTTAAATCAAAGTAGAGAAAACCATTCAATCGTTTTGACCCAAGGTTGAAAGAGGCAGTGTTTGTGTCCAACTCCTCTTCAGTCATTTCTGACAAGTGCTCCGACTCAAGGGCTGTGCCCAGCTCTTTGGTTTTTGACATAGTGATCTCCTTCTTTCTCCTGCGATTTCTAGCTCCCCTGGTCGGTCTCTTCTTCTCCAAGTATTTCATCAGAGGCATAGTCCCACCCCCCAATATTACAGTTGTAAAGAGCACAACCACCAGTGTTGTGGTCCCAAGGACCTTCCTTGTCTCCTCCTTGAATTCCAGATGCAAAGAGAGTGCATAGCAAATGGCACCTCTCAGACCAGAGAACCACATGATTACCATCATCTTTTTCGTAATCTGCAAATATTGGTTAATGTCGTTGCAGCATACCCTATCTATGGTAACTGGGAATCATATACCCTTACTTGATGGGATCTGAAGCGATTACATAGGGCAGCCAAGGGGAATATGTTTAATGCTCTTCCCACCAAGATGAACAGGATGCTCCAAACTATTAATGCCAACTCAAACTTGTGGGGAAAGCTGAAAATGGCAAGCCCAAGATATGCAAAGACACAGGATTCACAAACGAATGCCACTGTCCTCATTGTTTGCTGCATGGTAATTTGTGTCACTAAAAATTGTAAGCATTAGTTTGATTTTATTTATGGCTGTGAACAATGATGGCCTTACCAGGTGAAAGATTGTAATGTGTATATTGACTCATGACAATGCCACAAAACAAAATTGCCATTATCCCTGAAAGGTGAATTCCTTCTGCAAATGCATATGGGATGTAAATGAAGCAGAGCATCAAAGCAAACTCCAGTGAGGGATTGTAGTACAGGTCAACATGCTTTAGAACTAAAGATGAAATGAGTCCAATAACAGATCCAATGCCTGCTGATCCAAGGAACATTGCTAAGAATCTGTTAATTCCATGGACCACCTGTTGTGAGGATGTGAGCTCAGCCATTTCCGGGAGTACAGATTCAACTGCTGTGGTGGTCAGTACAATAGCAACTGCATCATTAAGAATGGACTCTCCAAAGACCAGCATGTTTAAGACTGGATCGACATCCAATGCCTGAAATATTGCCAATGTCGCAACGGGATCCACAGCTGATATGAGGGACCCAAAGGCAAAGCTCTCGACAAAGTTGAACGGGTAAACCAGGCCAGCCAAGCCCACTAAATACACGCCTCCACCAACCACAAGAGCCGATATCGTGGTTCCAATGATGGCAAATAGCAGAATGCTTCCAATGTTGGCAAAGAAATTTCCTGCACTCATTGGAATTCAAGATTTGGTCATTGATCAATGCATTGGCTCACCTTTGTGGAGGTTGTACCCGGACTCAAATATGATTGGGGGTAGAAGCACGAGGAAAAAAGTTGTCGGTGAAAACGATTCCACTCTCTTATAGCCTTCTGATGGCAGAAGCTTCATCACGGCTCCTATGGCTGCCCCCAGGAAGACAATGGCCAGACTCTCGGGTATGTAGTGAAACTTGGCCTGGAGCATGAAGTGAATCAGAAAAATGCTGAGAACCATAATGAAGAGCACAAAGAATATTGCCAATGAGCTCGAGTGCTCTTGTTCCGCTGCCCCTTCTGCTGGCAAGAACACCTCCTCTGGGGACTCTGTCACATTGTGCAGCTTTGGTGGTCGGTGAGTGCTTGCAATTTCCAGCGTCTCCTCATTGTCGGTATCGTTCTTGACCACAGCATCCACTTTTTTCCCGTCGTCGTCAATGCCCGAGACTACTATTCCTGGCTTCTTGTGCTTGGCGTGTTTCGGCTCTCCAGCATTGTTCTGCTTTTGAATAACAACGTCACCATCGATGACTTTAAAGTATCCCTCAGGCAGCTCATTATTAGCAGACCTCGTAGGCTCTTCGTTGAAGAGTTTGGCAACGTCATCCTCCCTGGAGTCTGTGGACTGCAGCCCAATAGTTACAGCGGAAGAAAATTCAATTGCTGTAGCAACGATAATAGCCACGACGGTTGCCCTCATGCTTTGATTGCACTTTTTGAGGAAGGTCAAGATCGTTTATAGAGTATGCTAATGTATGTTAGATAGCAATGTGCACCAATTTAACTTAGCCAACACACCATAACGATAGCTCCAAAATAAAGTGTAGTTGTTCACACTACCTAGTAAGTATTTGAACTGACGATAGCTTCCAAGAGTTGTAGAAGGTTCCACATTCACATATCAAAATGTTTGACAATTTCCTACTGATGGTATGTAATTTTTTAGACAAAATCATAAGTGTACGACATGCACAGGTGTTACTAACGTTTAGAAAGCAAAGTAGTGATGCAGGTCACATGTGAAATATGTTTTTGTCGTGTGGCAAAATATGAAAACATGTCCGTGCACTCACTCAAATAGCGAAGAAACTATTTTTGAATCTGATCTGATAAGGGGTGGACTTAGACAGCAGACGTCCTAAAAAATCTATAAATAGCACGGTGCGAGTAAGTAGATATACTATCTAAGTACCTGTAAACGTTACAAAGATAGAAGTCTGTCAAGTTTAAAACGATAATCTGAGCGAAAAGAGTGAAATCAAGGATTTCAAGTAGGTTTGTCGTCTCGTATATTGTATATGGTAGTGTAAACTTGCTAGTGATAATTGACGGCGCTCCTTTACTCTAACGAGTTTAACATTAACAACTGTTTTAAGACTTTTGTTTGGCTCGTCTCCCTCAACTCGCCCGCCAAAAACATTTCGTCGACTATTGTGTAAACTTTGTAAAAGTTGAAGACCAGGTCAAGCTCGCACACGTTGTGGAAATATTCATTGAGGACCTCGACGAAATTGTGAATGGCCTCTAAGTAGAACAAGTTGTTGTCGCTGACGTCGACACAGATGCAAAAGTAGAGTCCAGCATACCTCCTGTAGATGATCTTGTAGTTTCTGAACTCTACAAAGTTTGTGTGTTTAGCATCTCGTACTGAAAAGTAAAGTAATCTGAAATTGAAAATAAATCTTTACAAGTGACAATGTTCTGCTACGTACCTGTAACCAGGGCGTGAACTTCCTCGATAAGTTTCTGCTTCTCTTCAGCTTCGAAATTTCTGTACCACTTAGCGAGGCGGGTCTTTCCAGCCCTGTTCTGAATTAACACGAATTTGATCGGCATTGTTCATATGAGACTTGGCAAGTCTTGTATTTAGGATATCACAGACGGTGTCGATCCGGTGTTCACTCAATGTCCAGTCCACAACGAGTTGACGACGACCTTGCTACACTACATTTAAGTTCCAGGCAAGTTGCAATTGCAACGATAGAATGGTAGCTAACACTTAAAAGGTTTGTCAGATCTTGTTCTTGATCCACTTGTCATTGACCGGACCCTGGAGGACAAGCTGGACAAATCGAAATCACACATTCAAAACAAAACAAAATAAATGTTGTCACAGTCAGGAGCAAGTGCTAAGTCTAGCCAAGACATAATGGCCAGATTTAGGGAGAGTTTTCCGTTATTAAGCCGCATTATCTAACAAAACAGTATTAAAGAGCTAATTTCGTTTCAAATAGAATTTATAGCATAATTGTGAAATAATTGCATGGTTCAATTTTTCGGTTTTGCTCTTTAAAGGTTGACTCGCTACTCTAAGAATCTTTGAGCTGAGCTGAAAACTTCTCCTCCTTCGATCTTAGGTCTTCGCCCAAACACTAACTAAAATATCGAAAAGAAAGTCAAGTATATTAAGAGTATCTGTATCAGTTGTAACATGGTGCCAAAGTTTTACACAAAAAATGCTAAAACTGTTGTAAAAGAAAACTGTTTTCTACTAGCTGTTTTACTCTTTCCTCAATCCTCAGAAAGGATGGTTGACTGCAATCAATATAGGTAGATATCTAGACCTAGTTGAATACGCCTCAAGTTTGTTTGCCCTTCGCCCAGGTTACGCATTTCGGTTGAGCGACGCAATTCAACGTCATCTAAGCAAAATAGTAAAAGTAAATGACGCAAGATTTTGGACAGCAAAAGAAAAAATCCAATAATTGAAAAGCTCGTTGTTCAAGCTCGATTTCAGCGGATAGTGCTCAAAGTGCTTGGCTCCTGGATATGTCTACAGAAAGTTAAAGGCTCTACGCGCTTCCTATTAGAAGTTACTTCAATTATTCGCCGTCAGGCTCTCCAAGTCAGATCCGATGATGAAAAGAGCAGCATGTCGTAAGTATCTTTTAGCAGGAATCTTTTTCGAAAAATAGATTATATGAGAGTGAGACTATATCCCGTGCTTCAGATTGTTCCTGCTATTGCTCATGTTGGCGGCTTCCCCTGGAGGTTCGTTCAGCATCCTACTTATGGACAGCGCAGACAACTACGTGGCAAAGTCAAATTTGAAATCAAAAGAGAACGTGCATCTAGGAAAGACCACGATTTTCAATCCGGAAGGGCAAATTTCTCCACGGCCACCATTTGCAGCATTTTTGACGCGGTAAGCTCAAATCTAAACATCCGTCATTTCGATTCTATGTTTCGTTTCACTGCCTCTTCCTATCGACTTTGGTCTTTACTCCATTTTTCCTAGTCCTGTCTACTTAAGTAGATAGAGGTTCGATGTTGGTCCTTTTTTTAGTGACT
>JAAUYL010061268.1_pt1 | contig 11730 bp, 7 predicted proteins | sample 7278011 | NCBI WGS metagenome assembly JAAUYL01 (sample SAMN14350225, study PRJNA611818) | marine sediment metagenome | isolation source: surface marine sediment (1.8m) | place: French Polynesia: Moorea | collected 2018-08 | reverse complement strand
GTCTAAGAATTAATGTAAGTATTCAGCTATTAGCAGTCAGCTTATCCTTTCCTACGGAATGCTGCGCAAACGGAATGCTACGCAAACAGCAATAAAAATGAACGATGTAGCTCCATAGACTTTTTAGGTTAACTGATGGACTTTTACAGTAACTTTTAATTAGCATGAAATCTCGCTTATTACTTTTTCTTCTAGCTGAGAGCTGACCGCTGAATGCTTACGAATTAATTGCCAATTTTAGTTAAACAATTAAAATTAAAAGATGAAAACAACAATAGGATTAAGTAAAAAAGAAAGAAAAGAAAAGATTCGTATAATAGCTAAAAATTCAGGTATAAGACAAGAGTATCTAGATTTAAAACTGACAGATGAAAATATCTTAGAAGTGTATGAGAATTTACGTCCTTTGCAAATTGTCAAACCTGCAAATACTTACAATAGATATATGTTAAGTCAAAATACAGGTAAAGCAAATAAAAAGGCAGAAGTGGCAGAAACTAAAGCAAATGCAGAAAAAGAAAGAGCAGATAAAGCTGAGAGTCAACTAAAACAATTTTTAAATCCTGAAAATTCTGAGCTTCTACGAATAGGTCGATGGTTACAAAATGCACTATCTAAAGTAGGTAAAGAGCGTGCTGAATTATTAAAGGAAAAAAATTTAGTGCATAAGACTGACTACGAAAATGATGTAGAAGATTTAAAAGATGCTCTGGAAGAACATCAACAAATTGCAGAAGAAATTGTTTTGGGAGGTCATCAAATAAAAAAAGAAATTAAGAGTAAGTTTGATGTATTAAGACACCAACAAAATATGACCAAGAAATATATTATCAAGCACTACGGTATAGATGTATGGCAGAAAATTGAATATTTTTTTGATAAAGAAGTAGTTTAAAAGAGGTTGTTTCAATGAAGATAATTCAAGGTTTAAATTACCGACAATGGCAACAAAGAAATACAGATAAATTCAAAACTTTGACAGTTGCACAACAAGAAGAAGCCCGAACAAAAGGATTTTTTAATCGTGGTTGGGAGCAAGTTCAAAAATCATGGGAAATACTTATGTCTTTTGTCAATATAGTGAATAATAATGTTGTCACTATCTTTGAACATAAACTTAATAAAGGCGATCTTATTGGCGCAATTAATCAGTCAACTTATGAAGCAGAACAACTTGAAAATATTGTAGAAAAAGAAGTTGACAAAATAGATCGACTTTTGCAAAAAGCAACAGATATTTTTAATAAAACTAAAAAACGGTTTGCCACATACGAAACAGCAATGGAATATAGATACAATGATCGAACAACGACTTGATACACTATATGACGCTTCCGAAATCAGAGATATTTGGGAGAAAAATCAAACAGTACCATGTATTAAAGACCCAAAAGAAGGGTTGATAACTCCAAATACATATAGAGCTAATAAAAATTCAAAACCATGTCCCTATTGTGGGAAAAAAATGGTGCATGGTAGAAAATATTCTACTAAGTCTAAAACAGAGGCAAGAAGGCGAGGTTATGAATATAAAAGAGTTGATGGGAAATTAGATATAAATCAAGCTGGTTTATTATACTTTCACCAAAATTACGTTACTATTGACCACAAATTGAATAAAGCGCGTTTTCCAGAAAAAATGTTTGATTATGATAACTTAGAAGCAATTTGTTGGCGTTGCAATAATCAAAAAAGTGATAATCTCATGTTTGAATTAGAACACAAACTAGAACATCTTAAATCATTAAAAGAATCAGTTTTTAAGAGATATCCAAATCCACATTAATCAAATGTTGAAATAGGAATGGGAAAGATACAGCCTATTCCATGTAAGTGTGGTACAGTGGTTCTGCTAGATTGGCGTACATTTTGAATTAAAACTTAATTTCATACTTCAAAAACTATTTAAAAAGCGACTCGTGCTACTGTACTTCATAAACCACCGAATGCGCTGTATTTCTATATCTCCTATCCTATTTATTTCCCAACATAATATTCCTACAATCTCCAAATTAATATCCTCCCTCCTTCACCCCCACTAACCAAAGTCTTACCATCCGGACTAAACTGCACCGGATGATAACCACAAAGACTATCCAATAACTTCCCAGTTTGCAAATTCCATAACTTAACCGTACCGTCCATACTCCCACTAGCAATAATTTGACTATCCGGACTAATAGCAACAGACAAAACTCCACGAGAATGACCTTTTAAAGTATTCAATAACTCACCAGTATCAACATCCCATAATTTAATCGTTTTATCTGCACCCCCACTCACTAAAATTTTACCATCCGAACTAAAAGCAACTGAATAAACACCCCCAGAATGTGCTCTTAATGTTCTCAAACTTTCACAACAACCTACCTGCCAAATTTTAATAGAACCATCAGCACTACAACTAGCCAAAATTTGATTCTGAGAATCATTGTTTTCTTTACAAATATTGTTGACTTTGCTATAAATCACACAAAAAACTCTGTCTAAATGTTCATTTAATTTATAAAGTAATTCTCCATTTCGTTGATTCCAAATTTTAATCGTATTATCAGCACTTCCACTTGCTACAGTTTTACCATCCGGACTAATAGCTACAGCAAAAATAGCACCATCACGATGACTATAAGGAGAACCCGAATGGCTATAAAACCTATCTGCAATTCTTCTTTTCTGTAGATTCCAAACTAATATTGTTCTATCATCTCCAGCACTAATAACTCTTCTACCATCAGAAGTAATAGCTATTGCATAAACTTCAGCAGTATGACCTAAAAATTTATGCAAAAGTTGTCCTGTTTTAAGGTTCCATAGTCTAATTGCTTTATCATCACTACCACTTGCTAAAATAAAACCGTGGTTATCTATGGCTATACTATTTATAGGAGCAGTATTATCTTTGAGAATTTGTACAGTTTTCCATAACTGAGAGAGTTCTACATAGTTTCTAATTTTGGTTTTTGTTGGCAGGAAATTTGCTTTTTTCCTGTCAAATTCTATAACATTATCTATTAGTTCTGATTGATTGTTAAGATGGTTATTATATGATAGTTTGGCCGTAATTGGTTGGTAACTATCAGCGTTACGATCAGATATTTCTATTTGCTTAGATTCTGTTGACTTTGCTGAATTCGATCTATTTTTCCATGCCTCTATTTCTGCTTGCACAATCACATCAATCTGAGATACTTTGTGTGGATTTTTTTGATGTATTTGTGATTTTTCTAAAGATGTTTTTTCTGGTTGATTAGTATTTCTATTTTCTGGCTTTGCTTTTCCTTTCTGAGTAGAAAGCAGAGCAATTTCTATGAGTAATTCGGTAGCTGATTGATATCTTTCCTTGACTAAATCCTTGACTAATTTATCTAGAATTTTTTCTAGATTAGAACTGATTTTTATCCCTTTTTGAATTAGAAGCGATCGCCAAATTAATTCTCCACTAAATGGATCGAAAAGTTGGGTAGGTGGTACTTGAGTCAGTAAATGAATACAAGTCATGCCTAAACTGTAAAGGTCACTAGCTGGATATGCTTTACCTCCCCGTATTTGTTCTATTGGCGCGTATCCTAATGTGCCAGTAATAGTACCCATTTTATTCTGGTCTGTTTGATTATTTAGCTTGGCAACACCAAAATCTATTAAAACTAATTGATATTTTAGATTTTTTCCTGTTAGTTGTGAATTTGAACTATTAATTCGTAATATATTTTCTGGTTTTATATCTCTATGTATTACTTGCTTTTCGTGAATAAATTTTAGTAGTGGTAATATTTCATATAATATTTTCCAGATTTTTTGCTCACTAAATGCACCTTCCGCTTCCAATTCTTGCAGGAGGTTTTGTCCGGTAATTAATTCTTCGACCAAGTAGAGATTTTCATCTTCTTCAAAATAAGCATAAAAAGTCGGAATTTGGGGATTTCCACCCAACTTCAGTAATTGTTCTGCCTCTCTTTTAAACAATTCTGATGCTTTATTAGTAGAAATTAAACTGTTATTTTGTGGAGAAAATTGTTTGACAACGCAAGGCGTATTAAATCTATCTAAATCTATTGCTAATAAAGTTCTGCCAAAGCTGCCATTGCCAATAGGTTTAATCACTTGATAATGACCTCGCAGTAACAAATTTGAACCGCAAGTTTGGCAAAATTCGACATCGCTGGGATTTTCAGGCTGTTGGCAATGTAAGTTGAGGCAATAGCTCATAGAAAAAAATTAGTAAATTTAATATCTAATAGGAATTTATACTGCTTCTTCTCCAGATTTATTGTGTACTCCTTAATAATATTCAAGAAAAATTTATAAATACTATAGTATCTATGATTCACTCTAATTTACAGAAGAGTCAGGAAATTAAATAAAAATTTAATGATTATTAGTCAATTCAGTATTGACTGTGACAAAATAAATATGATATCTCTAAATATTAGAGAGACGGTTTGTAGAATAAAGTAAGCATTCAGCTATCAGCTATCAGCTATCAGCGTTTAGTTATTAACTCTCAAGGAAGGAGGAAATAGTCCTTTCCAGCAGAATTAAAAGTTATGGATGAAATTGGTCAACTAGCTAACTTTAGTAACATCTGAATGCTTACAGAATAAATATTAATAAACTTGTTGATCTACTAAATCTTAAAGCTTGAATAAGGCCAAAGATTGGAATGACTCTACAGGGGTGGGGTCTCAGTATTAATACTCCTAAAGTTATGCTGAATTAGAAGTTACAAATAATTGTTTCTTTGCCTATTTCCTATTCCCTATTCCCTATTCCCTAAATTTAATTTAATTATGGAAAATACTGCTTGGCTTGATTTATTAATTGGTGGTTTAGCGATAACAATTTTAGTTGGTGGATTGATATTATTGTTCAAAGGTATTTCTTCAATGCCAAAATAAAAAAATTAGGGAATAGGGGAAATAGAGAATGGGTAACAAGAGGAAATTTTTTTGTGCAGCATTCCCCACCGAAAAAATATTCTCGCTGCAACAGAAGAAAATTTTTATATATGGCTAATTAATGAAACTTGATAGCAGGAAGAATAAAGAAGGTTAAACTGGGTTCATTAATTGATAATGGATAATTAGAGCATATTTAGAGTTAGATAGAAATAGGGAGAGAAAATTAGAGATTTGAAAAACTCTTTCATTATCAATTATCAATTATCAATTATCCATTGGTAAATATTTCCCAAGCTTTTACACAAACAATGTCATTTCAGTTATCAGTTATCAGTTATCAGTACCGGGCGACTGTTTTAAAAGACTTTAAATACGGAATATTCTTTTTTTTTAGCGTCTTATTTTGGGCACCTTACAGCTAGTATCAGTATAAAAAAGCAGAGAAACCGGGTTTGTATCGAATGCTCTACAATACTAACATTGACCAGCCACAAACCCGGTTTCTGATAACACTTCTGTTGCCAAGGGGATTTGATATTAATTGTTAATTGCTGAACTTTTTTTCAATATTTCTTTCTTCTTTCTTCTTCCTTCTTCCTTCTTCCTTCTTCCCTTACTTCAATCTAGCTTGACCATACTTCCTGAAATAAGTTTGAAAAACCTGTTTAGCAACTGGAGCTGCAGCAACAGAACCATAACCACCATTCTCAACAATCACAGCGATCGCTATTTTTGACTGTTCGGCTGGTCCAAAACCCACATACAAAGAATGAGACCTTTGTCCAATTATTTCTGATGTACCTGTTTTTCCTCCTGTAAGAGGAATAGTACCATCATAAAGAGAACGTGCCGTACCATAATAAACAACATCAATCATCCCTTCCTTAATCGCCTTAACATATTCTGGTTTCAACCCCGTAGGAATAGGTTTCATTTCCGGAGAATTAGTTTCATCGGCCAACAAATGAGGCTTAACCTCTTTCCCACCATTAGCGATCGCTGCTACTGCTGCTGCCAACTCTAAAGGCGTCACCAAAACCAGACCCTGACCAATTGCCATAGTGATTGTATCACCCAAATACCAGGCATCATTATAAATTTGGCGTTTATCTTCTTCCGTAGGAATAAGACCATTATATGTAGCAGGTATGCCCAGAAGGTTTAAATTTTTGCCTCCTAAACCAAGTTTATATGCCCATTTAGATATTTCTGCATGACCAATAGTCAGACCCACCAGATAAAAAAAAGTATTACTACTATAAGCCAATGCAGTCCTAAAACCAATAGCACCATATCCCCCACTATGTTCATTAAAACTAATACCTCCAACATAAATGGAGTCAGAAGTTTGGACAATTGAGTAAGGAGAAAACTTGCCAGAACCCATAGCAGCAGCGGAAGTAACCATTTTAAATGTACTACCTGGGGGATAACCTTGGAGCGCTCGATTGAGAAATGATTGTTCTTTATTACGAAGAGCTTGCCATTCTTTTTCAGGCATAGGTTTTGTAAAGATATTGGGGTTAAATCTGGGATAACTAGCCATTGCTAGGACTTCCCCTGTATTAACATCTAGAGCAACTACAGCTCCTTTGCGAAAACCAAGAGCTTTTTCTGCTGTTTTTTGAAGGTCTAGATCGAGGGTTAACTTTACCGTTTTTCCACCTTGAGGTTCTTCTTCTGCAAAGAGACGTATTTCCCGATTTTGGGCATTGACTTCTATAAGACGCTGACCCCATTTGCCTGCTAGTACATCATTAGCACTAGCTTCAACTCCTATCCTACCAACCATCATTCTCATTTGGTATTCGGGATTAGCTTGTAGTTCTGCTAGTGTAACTTCACCAAGGTATCCTATGATATGAGATGCTAATTGTCCATGAGGATAATAACGAGTTGATTCAGCTCTGATTTCTAAACCAGGAAATTCCTCAGCCCTTTCTTGTAAAGTGATAAAAGTGTCACGGCTAACTTGATAGGTAAGATATATATTCCTTTCTCCTGAAGTAATCGCTTGTTCTACTTTTTCAAAAATTTTGTCGGCTGGTATATTAATTATGGGGCTGAGTTTGGCTGCGGTAATTTTCCATTGCTCTTTTGGTTGTTCTTTTGGCCATAAGTATATGGAACGGGTGAGACGATTAGATGCAAAGGCTTTGCCATTGCGGTCTAGGATTACTCCTCGATTAGACGGGACTGGAATAGGTCGAATGCGATTGTTTTCTGCTCGTTCCCTGTTCTGTTTACCTTGGATTAATTGTAGTTGAGCCAGACGAGTCACTTGTAGACCAATTATAGTTGTGGTCAATAACATTATGACTATTGTTCGGTAGATTAAGCGTGACTGACGTTCCTGATATGAGAGGTTATCCTCTTCTATTTTCCGGAACCCAAAAGAAAAAGAAAATTCGCGCACCATAATTTCTAGATTTATAAATAAGGCTTTAAGGTTGATAATTGAATTTTGATTAGATGGAGTAGTTATTATTAAAGAGTAGGTAATGATTGAATAATTGCCAATAGTTAGGAAAAAAAAAGAATAGTTTAACTTGTAAAACTCATAGCAAATTTTTAGCAGCTCTATCAACAATGACTATATTTAAAATCTCTTATTCTCTGTCTACAGCGCCATGATTAATAGTAATACAAATTACCAAATATAGCGTTTCCCAGAGTCTAATGGTACATCTATTTTTATTTTTATTCTATTCCTTGTTCCCTGTTCCCTGTTCCCTGTTCCCTGTTCCCTAAAACCTAGAATTTTGTACCTCACAAGTATGGGAATTGCTATAATTAATTAAGGTTGAAAGTTTTCCTTTCAAGGAGAAAAAGCTTTCGGAAAGCGGAGCATGACCTAGGATGGGATGGCGAGGTTTCTTCGCCATATCCAATCGACCAAGAGAGCGGTCGTTTTGCTGTCGCACAACTTCCCGCTTCGGCAGCTCCCCGACTTGAATTGTGGAGTGGTTCTGCAAGAGGGAGTTTCCCTTCCCTCAGGTCTAGAAGGGAACCCCATATAATCGACCAAGAGAAAAGAAAAAATTTTCCTTTTAGGCAATCTTCTCCTAAAAAACGATAGGTAATTGTTAATTGCTGAACATCAACTATGAACACTATAATTTTATATTCCTAAATATTATTTGTTGGAGTTAATCTTTAGTATTTAGTAACTTCTGTTATGAATGAACCTTATTTTTCCAGCTCCTAATTATAGCAATACTTTTGATTGTTGGCATAATATCAAACAATATTGATCATTAATCTCCTAAACACCAAGAAATAACTAGGAAAATTACTGATAGACATAACCACCGGGGAATATGCAGCCATTGTATTAAGTCCATTGGTTCTAAAATCAAAACACTCGTCATTAACCAACTAAATATCAATACCATAGTTATCAGAAATAAAGACATAATAGTAGTATTTTGAGACACATTTAAACAACTAATTTGATTCAAATTCAAGCATCATATTCAATGATATACTGAAGCCAGAATTGTATTAATTCGATTGGTTCTAAAATCAAGATACTCATCATTAACCAACTAAATATCAATACTATACTTTTTTGATCGGAAATCCAGACATAATAGTAGTATTTTGAGCCACATTTAAACAACTAATTTGATTCACATTCAAGTATAATCTAAAGTGATCTGCTGAACTAAAAATGGTAAATGTCTGATGTTTAAAACCCTTTTAGCTGACTTCCGAATTATCTTCGAAAGAGACCCTGCTGCTCGTAATTGGTTGGAAGTTCTCACTTGCTATCCTGGTCTTCAGGCTTTAGTATTTCATCGTCTTGCCCATAATTTATATTCTTTGAGATTTCCTTTCTTCCCTCGTTTAATTTCTCATATAGGCCGTTTTTTGACCGGGATTGAAATTCACCCTGGAGCTGTTATTGGTCAAGGTGTATTTATTGACCACGGTATGGGTGTTGTGATTGGGGAAACTGCTATTGTGGGAAACTATTGCCTGATTTACCAAGGGGTAACTCTTGGTGGTACTGGTAAAGAAAGTGGCAAACGACATCCTACTTTAGGAGATAATGTCGTTATTGGTGGAGGTGCAAAAGTTCTCGGTAATATTAATATTGGTGATAATGTTCGTATTGGTGCAGGTTCTGTAGTTTTGAGGGATGTTCCTTCTGATTGTACAGTGGTGGGGGTGCCAGGTAGAGTTGTACATCGTTCTGGAGTTAAGGTTAATCCTCTAGAACATGGTAGTTTACCTGATTCTGAGGCTACAGTTATTCGTACTTTGGTCGATCGAATTGATACTCTTGAGCAACAACTGGAAAGTTTACAAGGTCAATTATCACAGTCTCTTTTAGTGAAGTCTCATGCTGAATCTTCTTTGAGTCATTCCGATCGTAGTTTCCAAGACTGAGCCATTCAAACTTTTTTGAATGGCTCAGAAATTTAACCACACCGCCGGGAACTCCCCTCCTAATTTAGGCTATCCCTGATAAGGAACTCCTGAAAACCTTGTCGGAGGATGGGGAGAGGGGGAAGAGGGGGAGGAGGGGGGAGTAAGAATCTTGGTGTGCATTTCTCACTTCTTTATGTCTAATTCAATACACTATTTCTGAGAAAAAAGCTGATTCAATACTCGTGCATAACTGACTGAACTTGTCAAGTTTTATGTTAAGAAAGATGTTTATATTTCATAGCTAATTTAGGAGGGTTGATTGATACATAGGCTGAAAATTTGAAAGAGTGGGTATTGTGGTTAGTTTGGGATGAGGAGGAAAAGATTTTTGATTAATAAAATATAGTTTTCTAGTAAATATAAAGTTTCTCCTGCCTTTTTTCCTCCTATTTATCTAAATTTTGGTTGAAGACCCGCTCTCTCCTGCAAGGGAGTGTCCCATGGGAAAACCAATCAATAAGAGCGGTTTCACACATAATATGTAAAAATGTAAAGCTCAAACAAACAAGCAGTAGATGGTTGAAAAAGACTACAAATTTAGTTTTTACTCTACTAAGCAGCAAGAAAATTGGTGTTGGTAATTGGTAAGATGATTTTTTACTCTTAGGTGATACCCATCACTTAGTCTGGTTAGATATTTTAGAGGTATCAGAAAGAGATTACTCTTAAAGTTTCATCTCTTGATTTACCAACGCCAGAAAATTTCCTAAGGAGAACCTTGGGTTGTGTCAGATTAATCTATAACAAGGCTTTAGCTGCTGGAACTTAAGCTTGGTATGATCGACAAGAACGGGTAGGATATGCTCAAACTTCAGCCATGCTGACTACTTGGAAAAAACAGAATGACCTGGATTTTCTCACACAAGTAAGCCTATATTTGATTTTTCAACACAACTGAGCAAAAAATAATAACCACAAGGTTTAGTTCTTTAAAGATTTCAAGGATTTATGGCTTGAGTAGACCAAGTTTTATGGGTATCAATTTGATAAAGCCAGCGATTTTGTGGCTCTCCTCTTAGTTCTAAATGCTCGACTTTTGTTGGATATAGTAATAATAGGCAAAAGTTAAATAGGGGATTGGCTAAGTTTGGTGGGGGTAATTCAAAAGCACTAGCTTCTACTTTACTTTCTACTGGATTAGGCCAAGTAAATTGCTGTCTGGCATTGTCTGAAATTTCTTGCCATATAGTTTGTCTAGCTTTAGCAAGTTTGGCATGAGGATTATTGGCTTTGACTAGGGTAAGTTTTCCACTGAGGCGAAATTGTTCTCTGGTTTTGGGAAAGTACCAACAGACTTCCCCCCAAGGATTTTTTTCTATTTGCTCTACTTTTTGGCTACGACTGTCGGTGATGAATTTTAGCTGATTGGTTTGTTCTAAAAAACCTCGGAATACAATAGTACGATTTTTAGGTTTTCTTTCTGGGGTGACTGTTGCTAACTGGAGATAACGAGCATAGGTAAGGCTCTGGTTTTTATGTAGCGCTCTGGCTAAGGGCGATCGCCAAGGTGCTAGTTCTTCTTCCTCTACTAAGTTAAGTTCGGTCATTTTTTGTATATTTGCGAGTTTTTTTGTAGAGGGTTAATTTTAAGACTGTTCATTTTAGATGATGGTTAGTCTTGACTAATTAGACTTTATCAGATATTTGTCTTCATGGCAATATATTATCGTCAATTTTCCTGCTTAAGGTGAGATTTATGACTGCTGGAAAATTGGTACGTCATGTCAGATTTTGAGTGACTTTTAGGAGATTTTTCTCTGATAACAAAAAAACTTTTTATACTTTAAACTCGAAAGTATTATTAGTGTATTTATTGATAGGAAAAAGAGAGCATAATCATAGTGAATACAAGTTTATAACTGCTTAATTTTTAATTTTACCTCTTAGATAGAAAGTATTATTTTATACATTGTATTTGATAATGCAGTAGCAGAGATATACTTAAAGACATACTATAGCATAGAATAATCAAAATTTTAAGGGTTAATTGAAAGAGGGAAAATTTTAGAGATTATGTAAGCATTCAACTATTAGCATTCAGCTTATCCTTCGGAATGCTACGCAAACAGCTTTTGAATAAATGATGTAGCTCGATAGACTTTTAAGGTTAACTAATCGACTTTTGCAGTAACTTTTAATTAGCATGAAATTTCGCTTATTACTTTTTCCTCTTTTAAAGGTAATGAAGCTGAGAGCTGAGAGCTATCAGCTATTAACTTATTCTTTTTGAAGGAAGAATTAGAGTTCAAAGATTGAGGAAAAATTAAAAGTTACTCTCAAATCATTCTTTGCTAATCTTTTTCATTAATTACTTAGTGCAGGATTATTACTAAGGAAAAATTGTTTACCTAGCATTCCGCAGGAAAAGCTAAAGGGGAGCTACCTGAATGCTTAC
>JAAUYL010093104.1_pt1 | contig 11732 bp, 8 predicted proteins | sample 7278011 | NCBI WGS metagenome assembly JAAUYL01 (sample SAMN14350225, study PRJNA611818) | marine sediment metagenome | isolation source: surface marine sediment (1.8m) | place: French Polynesia: Moorea | collected 2018-08 | reverse complement strand
GGTACTATATATAGAGTGCAAAAACTATAACGTTATAGTTTTTAACACTACATACATGGTCTCTGCTTAAGTCCTAATACTATTTTAGCTGAAATGGTCTACTACAAATTTTGCTGATTCAATTCTGGAAAAATATTAGGACTTACCCAAACTATCTTATTCTATAGAAGGAAGAAGGAAGAAGTTTAGTAATAGACTGTTTCATCTTAAATGATACAATAGCAAATTTTTAAGAGATAACTTTCTCTTGCTACGATGGCAAATCTAATACACTATTTTAGCTGAAACGGTTTACTACAAATTTTGCTGATTTAATTGTGGAAAAATATTAGGACTTACCCAAACTATCTTATTCTATTGTTGTGCTATATTTAAAGTACAATAGTGAAATAGGATTGCTATGAAAGGAAATAAATAATACAGCAATATGAAACGATTTGTGAGAAAAAACTTTAAGGGTTTGGTCTCTAAAGTTAAGTGGATAAGGGATTTGGAAACCAAACTCCTACGATAAAATATTACAATATAAGCGCAGATTTCTATATAACAATAAGTTAGGTTAATTTAGGCAATTCTAAAACTATTTTTTCTAAAATGTCGATTTTAAATAAATAAATTTTAATTATGAAGAGACTCAAATTGATTTTAATTTATTTTTGTGCTGCACTTTTCTTGGGATTGATTTCCTCTGGTATTAAGGCTTAGAAATATGCTTCTTGTCTTATGACTTATGACTTATGAAGCAATGCAAGAAGCTATGTCGAAAGCAGCAAAAGCAGATGGTTTGTAAAATGATGGTCAATTTTTTTTATCCTGTAAGAACACATAGTTGATAAATTAAAAATTATTTATTTTGAGCCAAGATGTTCTGAGCATCAACTAAAACTTATAGGTAGTCTCCGTGCTTTTTCGGTGCATTTGTTAGTAGTAAATACTAATACTTTCAACAACAAGCTCAATTCAATAAACTCAGGTGTCAGATAAATTGTATAGGAAGTTCTGATTATAATAGCTGTAGTAGAGTCTGCAATAGAGATTACAGAGCCGAGATATCTAAACTTAATAGAGAGCAATCCGCGGAAGTTCAACAAATACAAGATTTTTTTAGAAACTAGCTTTTTTTTTGATAACAATTTGCTATTACATATGCGTTCTTCTGGTAAAGATTTTTTATTATGGCTGTTCTGGTTGGCAATTTTTTCAATTATCTCAATTGCAGCTATTGGTTATTACTCAAACAGCACCAAAAATTACACATACCAGACGGGAATTACATTTATAATTATCGCTCTATTTTTAGTTGCATTGCTAATAAATATTAGCAATACAATGAAAATTAACTGGGAATTTGCAAATGTAAAACAAAGTGCTTCTGACTCTAGTTTGTTCAAGCAGCATATTAAAAATCTAGAACAGGCAGCTAAAAATAGTCTGCAAGTTGACCAATAGTTTTTATTAGAAATAATGGAAAATCAATTGAGCCGAAGAGAAAATTGGGTGCAGCTTTTTGCCGGTTTATTGATTACTCTAGGAATGATAGGTACTGTGCTTGGCTTGACTTTATCGATGGGTGGTCTTTCGGAAGCAATTGATGGAATTAGAGTTAATATGCAGTCTACGGATATTGCTGATCCTTCCAACATGGCAGCTTCTTTATCTGGACTTGGCAAGGCATTGTCTGGGATGTCGAGTGCATTTATCACTACCTTAGTTGGTGCTTTTTTAGGTGGATTATTTCTGAAAATACTCAGCCATTCTACTACTAACTTAATTGAATATTTGCTGGATAATATTAGGTTTTTAACTGAGGTTGAGTATTTGCCTGAATTGCAAAAGCAGGCATGGCAACGGGAGTTGAAAAACCTATCTACTGCAAACCGCGATTTAAAAACATTCGTCGATAAATCTCAACAAATTGATTCTCTTTTAAAGGAATATACTTACAGTATGATGGAAGCTTCAAAGGGGATGAATTCTGTCACTGAAAGTTTATAACTTAGGATTACAAAGCATATTAAAAGTTTGAGTCGGGCTGTGAATATTAGCCATCACAATCAATTGCTAAGTGACTTAAACAAAACTGTTATTGGTCTTAATCGCTTAACAGGGTTTTTCGTGTTTTTGATTGTGATTTTAATCGTAGTATTTGTTGTGGGGTTTGTCGTTTTATACCGAGCTTATTTATGAAAAAGCGCCAACGAAATAAAAATGAAGTTTTGACATCCGAGTTATTATCAGATATTTCATTCTCAAGTCTCGGCTTAGTTTTAATTGTTTTCGTTGTCTATTCTATAATTTTTAATTCAAATGTTCCTTATCGCAAAGTTGTCGAATTAAGAAATACTATTTCAGAGTTATAAACTAAAGGCAATAGTTTAGAAAGTCAAATTGATAAATTAACAGAAAGCAACACTCGTCTTTCTACAGAAAAAGTTGAAGTCGAGAAAAAAAATACAGAATTAGCCAACTCAGTAAAAAAGTTGGAAAATCAAAATACTAACTTGGAAAAAAAAGTTGGCTCGTTATCAGAAAATAATTCTGAATTAGCTAAGGAAAAAGCCACATTAGAACAACAAAAAACAGCACTGAAGAAAACGAATAGTAATTTAAGAACCGATAGAAAGAAAGCAGAGGAAAAAGCAGAAAGGCTTGAGAGAAGACTAAGACGCATTAAGCGTAAAAGCAGATATACTGGTTATTATGTTGGAAATTACAAAGGCATTTTTTACACACAAGGTTGTAACAGAAGCCCCTATATTATAATTGCAGGAAAGCAGAGCATTTTTTATTTTCAAGAGGCTAACATACTTGTGTATTCCCAAACTCTTGAAAATTACGGAACATTAACTTTTGAATATAAAGGAACTTTGACTGGAAATACTTTTACTGGAAAGCCTAGAAAATATTCTCAGGGCGAAAGAAGCAGAGCTTGTAATCCTGACGCTGGAATAGAAGTAAAATTTTCAGACGGCTACGCACAAGTTAATGGCTACTCTGGAAATCAAACTCTGCGTAAAATTGATTAATTTAATTCAGAATTATAAAAATATCAACTCCCCATCCACATACCCTATCTCAGTAACTTGAGAAAGGCTATAGTTGACTGATTCAATTTGGGAAAAATATGTTAAACAAGTACAAGTGAAAATAAAATTTATATGACTGATATAGATAAGAAAAAATTGGTTAGGACATAGACTAATGATGAATCTTAGACTAGGAAATGCTTTTCCAACTATTCCCTATTCCCTATTCCCTATTCCCTGCTATAACTGATAACCGAAATGACTACAACAAATACTAAATTCCCTTTACCACCAGGCAATTTTGGTTTACCTCTTGTGGGTGAAACTATTAGTTTTTTAACAGATAATAATTTCGCTGAAAAACGAGAAAAAAAGTATGGAAAAATCTACAAAAGTCATATTTTTGGTACCCCTACAATATTTTTAGCTGGAGCAGAAGCTAATAAATTTTTGTTTTCCAATGAAAATAAATACTTTACTGCCACTTGGCCAAAAAGTACCAGGATTTTATTAGGTCCTAATTCTTTGTCTATCCAACAAGGTAGTGTTCACCAGCAACGACGTAGACTTTTGGCACAAGCTTTTCAACCAAGAGCTTTGGCAAATTACACTCCCACAATGGAAACTATGACTGCTAGCTATTTAGAAAAGTGGGTAGAGATGGGTACATTAACTTGGTATCCAGAAATTCGTGATTATACCTTTGATATTGCTAGTCGTTTATTTATGGGTAGTGATGGAGGTTCCCAGACAAAATTAGCTAGTTTATTTGAAGATTGGGTAAAAGGTTTATTTTCCATTCCTCTATCATTGCCTTGGACAAGATTTGGAAAATCACTCCGTTGTCGGCAAAAGTTACTCCAATATATAGAAGAGATAGTTTTGCAACGACAGCAAGAAAAAAATTTTGGTGAGGATGCTTTGGGAATACTTTTGCAAGCACGGGATGAAGATGGTAACGGTTTACCTTTAGATGAATTGAAAGACCAGATATTATTGTTGTTGTTTGCTGGTCACGAAACCTTAACTTCAGCAGTTGCCTCTTTCTGTCTATTAACCAGTCAACACTAAGATGTACTTACTCGCCTTCGTGAAGAACAAAAGCAATTTTCTCCCATAGAACCCCTAACCACAGAAAGTCTCAAACAGATGACCTATCTAGATATGGTTCTTAAGGAAGTATTGAGATTAACTCCACCTGTGGGAGGTGGGTTCCGACAAGTAATTCAAAATTGTGAATTTGGCGGATATTCAATTCCTAAAGGTTGAGTACATAAGCTATAATTCCTATTACTCCGTTGAGAGTTACTAAGGTTTGATAGAAAAAGGGATGTTTTGATAGGTGACTGATAGAAAGTTCAGAAAGGGAGTTATCTCTGTCAGTAAGGATAAAGGGGAGTATTTAAGGATTGGTTTCCCACAGTGGCTAATATCTGATTTAAAGGAACAAGGTTTTCTGCTAAAAAGGTTTATTTCTGTGGGTTTGAAGGACACTACCCATAACCGAAGTAGGGCTGAGTCTGTTGTGCAGGTAATGAATCAAGATTTAAGAAATCCCTATGGAGAATTTGACGCTACGTTGGAACGTTACCTATTGATGCTTAAGCCTAATGTCAGTATTCATGGCAAAACTACAAAATTAGTTGGTAAACCAAAAGTAACTATTGGAGATTGTTGGGATGATTGGCTAGAAATCAAGCGTAAAAAATTAAGTTCTTCGACTTTTATTGCTACATATCAAAAAAAATTTGGGGGTTATATTGAACAGTTTAGAGGATTTGATATTAGTGAAGAAAATGCAAAAAAAGTTTCTGCTTTTCTATCTGGTATTAATGATAAATCTGCTGCCAATAAATTTATTAATCAATTGATTCAAGCCGTGAGACTTGCTGTTGACAAAGGAGAGCTTAACCATAATCCTTTTTCTCCTTATGCTTCAATGATATCTCTACCTAAAAAAACTCAAGAATTGGAAGATGAAGAGAATAGAAAAGCTTTTGATTTAGAGGATATGGAGACTATTATTCAGGCGTATCGTAAAGATTATAATACCCTAGAGTATGGTCAGTTGACTGAGTTTCTATTTCTGACAGGGTGTAGACCTAGTGAAGCTTTTGCTCTCGTGTGGGACGATATTAAAATTAATAAATATATAAAAATAACAAAATCTCTTAGTCGTGTTACTGGTCAAATTAAATCAACAAAAACTGGAGAGTCAAGAGTTTTTAGCTTGAGAAATAATAGTCGCCTAAATGAGTTGCTTTTGGGTATAAAAAGACGCGGTAATTTTCAGTCTGTTTTTTGCTCAAAAGGGAAGAGAATAACTCATAGTAATTTTACCCTAAAGTGGTCAAGCGAAAAGTATGGTATTGTTAGGAATTTAGCCGAAACGGAGCAAATAAAACAATATATAAAGCCTTATTCAACGCGACATACTTATATTAGCCTTGCAGCTAATAAAATATATGAGAGTTACCCTAAAGAGTTGTTTTTAAGTGCATTAAAAAAACTAGCTAGTTCAGTTGGTAATTCTGTTGAAGTAATTCTTGAATATTATCTGGATGCAACTAAAGATGTAGATTTACCCTCGTTTTAATTTAAGCTTTCTATTCTGTTTTTTCTAAGTAATGCCCTCTAACCTTATCAGGGCGCTTTCTCTCACTCTCTATCCAATATTCACCGTCAGGGTATGGTGAATTTGGCTGAATATTTACGATCGTAAATTTTTCATCTTTACTCTGGCTTAAATCAATAACCAAGTCTCCAACTTCAAAATGACTTTCAACGTCTTGGTTTTCATCAGAAAAGTTGTCTATAGTGTCTAGAGTCACTATAGATTGCTCAATCTCTTGTATGTCAGTGCTTACAGCGTTTGAGTTTTTGTCTAGACTTGTGTCTACAGTTTGTCTAGAGTTTTCTGGAGTTTGAACGGGTGCTGAGTCAATAACCAAGTCTCCAACTTCAAAATGACTTTCAAAATCTTGGTTATCATCAGAAAAGTCGTCTAGAGTGTCTAGAGTTGTGCCTGTAGGTTGTTCAATCCCTTGTAAATCAGTGCTTACAGCGTTAAAATTTTTGTCTAGAGTTGTGTCTATAGTTTGTCTAGAGTTCTCTGAACCCATTGATTTTGCGTTGTCTAGTGTGTCTAGAGTTTGAACGGGTGATGAGTTGTATCGCCACGTTAGTCTATTACCTGTACCTTCAATTTGGCCTATTCCTGTAGAGTTCATTTCCAGGAAAATACGCCTGATTTCTTCAGATGATTTCTTCTTGAAAGCCCTAATATTTTGTTTGACTGTAGCTGCTTTGAGCCAGCCATGTTTTTTGGAAAACTCAATTAAGGCATCATATTGACCTGACTTTGATGATTTATCACTAGAAACTCTGTAAAGCTTCAGTTGAGAGAGGAAAAACTTTGCTAATTTAATTCCACGCCGAATATCCTCAACTCCAAAAACTTCGGGGATATTTTTCTTGCCTGTAGCAGCAGCATTAATTGTAGCTACAATTAATGCCAACTCTCCTGTTACCCTTTTTAGTTTAGCTAAAAAACTTTTGGATGGCTGACTCGTTTCTTTCTTTGCCAGTTCTCCTAGGTAATCAAACCAGCGGGCATAAAGTTTTTCAGCTTCTGGTGACAATCTAGCTTCGATATTATCCTGTTCTCGGATTTTCTTGTAAATGCCTCTTATATAATCGGTCGGGTCTATATGGGGAACGTCAGTATAGTATTTGCAATCTGCTTCGGGTAGGTTATACCATATAAATCTTGCCCAATAACCATTTTCATCATCATCTCCCATTAAATCTCGTAAAACTGATGGCTGAATATTACCAAAAATACTTAATCTGGGATTGGAAACGTAAATACGTTTGCCTGAAGCTCTGTCTACTTTTATAGGTGAACCGTCTCTGGCTTCTAAAATTTTCTCAGCGTCACTGCCTTTTCCATTCTTGTATTTGTTGGCAGACTTGATAAGACCTGCTAATTCATCTTGTGTCATCAAATGCCCATATTCAGGATGATTAGAAACCGCTTTATCAACTGCTTCTATTGTTGCATCACTAAGGATGAAATCATAAGTTTTTGGTGGTTCTGTTTTGTCGTCTGAACCTTCAGCTTTTGCTTTTTCGTAATCTAATAATTGTTGTCTGTAAGTTTTTTCAACTTCTGTTTGTAGCTCGTAAAGAGGGTCAAGAAAAACCTGCATGATAGGAGTTTTCATCATTGAACCTGAGTCGCCAACATTTCCTCCAAAAAAGATAGAGTAAGCTTTGAAAGCTTTTCCCACTGACCTTAAAACTAGGCTTCTGTCAGTTTTTTGAAGACTAGCAGAAACGGCTAATAATGGTATTAAAAAAGCCTCTGGTTTAGTGCCAAAACCTTGAGCTTGATTCTTGATTATCTCAGGTAGTTTACCTTCAAAAATATAATCTAAATTGATACTCTCAGACCTAATGTTTTGTAAGTCTGAGGCTTCTGTCGCTGCTAATTTTTTCTCATCATCTGAATCAAGTTGTCTTAATATTTTTTCAGCTATATCTTGGATTTGTTTGTAAGGAATTTTGTATTCCTGTGAAAAGTTAAGAAGTTTTAAATCTCTACTAACTTCATCTTCATTAGTATTGATAAGTTTAGTAATTTCTTGCTTTAACTGTTTATCTGATAGAGCAACTTCTTTGTCAGTTGTATTGTTATTTATTGAAAACTTGGATGAGTCTGAAGCCGACTTATTTTTAGACTCTCTTTCGACAGATGATTTCAAAAAATCATCTGTCAATGTGGAAGTAGGGTTACTCTTCTCTGCCGACCTCCATATCCGGTTAGCTTCTTTAATGTCTAATGGTGGGGTGCAGCGACTGCAATAATCATCAAACAGTTTACGGGGGTCGCCTCTGTAAGAATATCCTAGATAGTCTAGACGTTTAGCAGTCCCAATCAGATTTCTAGCTAATTTTGCTCCGGCATTGTCGCGTCCACCTTTTACTTCACCGCTATCAATCAACGCCATATCATCTTGTGTTAAGCAGTTTTCTAGCGGCACCGAGTCAAGATATGTTGTTGATGGTTGTGAGAAATTTAGCGTCTGTGTCTGCTGTGTGGGGATAGCTTGCCTCAGCTCTTTATAGCTGTACCGCTTGCTAGACTGACTAACGATTTCTGATTTGTTTCCTGACTTCTGATGAACAAAACCAGGTACTCTCATTACTCTAGATGGGTTCTTGATTGAGCGATCGCCGTCGCTATATTCTAATAGGTCTGTTTGTAAGGTTTTCCAATCTTCTACGGATGAAGGTTTGTCAAACACCCAGTAACTATGGATAGACTTCCCACCTGTGTCAACTTGAAATGTAGGTTCGGGTAGGCTAAGTTTTTGCCAGAGCTGTTTTTGTTCATCTTTGGGCAAGTTGTCGTGTTCGTAAAATATAGCTCGACATTGCTTAACGTCAGCATCTGTATTTCCTCCACCATTGACTACTATGTAAATGCCAGAGCCTTGACTGTTTGACTTTTGCAAGGCGTTGTAGTCAATTTTATTTAATGGATAGCTTGATTTTCTAGCTCCACCATCATTGATAGCTCTAAAAAATACCGTGTCAGAATCGTTATAGCCCAATAAAGTCAAATAATCACGGACGTCAGAGTATGCAGTGTTGCTGTTTTTTGATTCTTGGTTTATAATTGTCATTGGTTTAATAAGTAAGAACGGAGGCATTACCTGCGAGTGGTAATGCCTCCGTTTCTTTTTTTTTGTTGAGAAACAAAAGCTATATCTACCGTAGGTTCAAAAAAAAAAATGGTTTTATAACTTATGATAACTATTATTTTTTTTCGATGCACTATTCCAGTCAGTATAGCAATAATTATTTAGTAAGTGTCAAGTATTTTAATTTTTTCTTTTACTCTTTTAGCACTAAAATACCACGGGCTTTTTAGTCCTAGCATTCAAGGAATATTGAGTTACAATCTTAATAATATTTATAGCCTGTAATACCTATTGCTCCAGACTTTATCGCCAATAATAGCAATATTATAATATGATTACGTTGTAATACAAAGTTTACAATTATGCAAAACGGTAGTAATGTTATAACACTAATATTGTTAGAGTGCGTAGTAGCAATACGGGGGTAAATTCTACTTCAATGGTAGTAAGATTCATTGGCTTCGTGGTAAGCACCTGGCACAAATAAAAAGGTAGATAGTAGTAATAAATCAGCAGTATTTAGGCGTGTCTAAAAAGACTTAAATGTGCCTAAAAAGACTTAAATGTGCTAAAAGAGATACTTTAGATGTGTCTAAAAGTGCATGATGTGGCATGATGTGGCCAAAAAAGTGCATTTTGAGAACTTTTCTCTTACTTTTCATTGTTTATATGTTCATAAAACTACACTTTTGCATTTTTTCAATTAGGGAGATAATTTTCCCTAATTGAAAACTTTAGTACACAACTATCTCAGTCTCTTCATCATGGTCTGGATGAGTAAGAAATGCTGGCATTCCATCCCAAAAAGCATCCTCAAAAGAATCGTGATAAGTTTCTTTATCATCAACAATTGCTCGGTACTTCCCATCATCCATCTTTGTAATTGAGCAACTCATTGCACCATCATTAAAAGCACCAAAAAAGCTCAATCCATCAGCAACAAATCTACCAGGAGTATCAGTCTCAATACCATAAAAGGTAATTACATTATCCGGTTCATATCCGTTGTAAATGTACCTTTTCCAATAACACTTTCTAGTCATTTTTCTTTAACCCACTCCGTGTAGACTCTGACATCATCAGGGTCTTTTCTGCTAGGGTAATAAGCTGGCTGTTTGGCAAGTCTAAAGCCATCCCTTCTCCCATCCAATTATCCATTGACGCTACGAACTCCTCTGCTAATTCTTTGCTACTAACAAGTCTGACTTCAACTGTTCTTCTAATGCTCATTGAGTTCCCTCCTAATATTGAATTAATTATCATTCACTCTGCTAACAAATGGAGTGGTTGCATTTAGTATTTTGATAGTAAAGTTTGCTAGTCTTATCTAAAAAACTATTCAAAAAAAATAGTGATTGCACTTGATAAATAAACGATAATTATCAACAATTAATACGTCAAATAAATTCTTTAATTATTGCGAGTGCAGTCTTGCCAGTTTGAAAATTACGACCACCTAATTTAAGAATCTCTTTGATGATGTAACTATCACATTTGCCTTCCCCTAGTGCTGAAATTGCATCCACCACCACTGATGATGCCATTGGAGTTACATTTTGCAGCGCTTGAGTTATAGAGTTTACGCTATCAGTTACTTCAACTTCCTGTAACTCATTTTGAAAGTCAGAACAATTACTAGGTGATGGCAACAAAATATTATTAGCAACATCACTATTTATTGTACGTTTACTTACTGTGAAATGTTTGATACTAACAGGTTGATTTCCTTCTTTAAAATCTTGGTAGTGTCCGTGAGTTGGATGTGCTGATAATTCATCATCAACTAAGCAAGGATAAGCTTGATTAGTTATAACTGGTAACACTTCCTTTAAGCCTGTTCTCCTAGCATATTTTACTGCTACTTTACAGAGTCTAATACAAACATAGTTTTCCAAAAAGTCTCCCATACCTTCCAATCCCATTGCTTTAGTATTGCCAGACTGAGAGCAGAAGAAAATTAACATATTAAACTTTCTACATTCAGAACCTAACCTAATAATTGCCTCTTCTATTAAGCCACCTTTTTTTTGTTTATTTGCATAAGCAATGATAGATGGCCACTCATCAAATACATAGATACTGAATGGCAGCTCTTTATTTTGTCGTTTCTGCTCTTTCCTGTTATCTAATTCTGTTAATGCCGACTGAATTTTAGTTAGTATCTCGTCATAGTTGTAGACAACTGGGATGCCTTTATCAAAATCTTTTCCATCGTCGTGAGGATTACAAATGGTTAGGTTTTCAATAGTTCCTATTTCCCCACAAAAATACTTAATTAGGCTTGATTTACCACAACCAGAATTCCCCATTAATACAATACTTACCCCTCTCTGTAGAACATCTTTTAGTTGAATAGGTTGAAGAGGTTGAATTTCACTCGCTGTTGGGGGTAACAATGGATCGACTACTGCTGATTTAAGAGAACGTCTGAAGTTTCCTAAATACTCTTCTTCAGCTACTAGGGAGTAGGTGTTTAAGTATCTATTAAATCTACTCAGTCGGTAAGCGGTGAATATTAAAGCACAACTGCCTAAATAGGCTAATGCCTTGGCTTGCCGATTGGTTCGTAAATTCTGTTGTGGTAGGTTGGTAAAGTTGTAAGGGAGGCCAGTTCGGATGATGCAGGCTGCAAGTATGGAAATTGAAATTCCTGTCAGCCTACAGCCCCACTCTATTGATTGAAGAAATAGCTTAATATTGTTAGTTAGCATGATACTCTTTAACCTTGTGGAAAAATAACTAGGGTGTTGTACCCTAGTTTTCTTTTTAGACAATCCAAACTGATAACAAAACTGTGGTTAATGTAATGATAAACAGTAAGGTTTTAGCGTAAATTACTTTAATCTGTTGTGGGGTAAAAAGTAAGGTTATCAGGGCAGTTAACAACAGCAACAGCAATGGAAAGTAAGTTAAGGCTCTGACAATATAATTGTCTTCAGATAAGATGATTGCTGTTGCATATCCAATGAAAAATAAGCAAATTAAATCAAAGTGCAGG
>JAAUYL010017674.1_pt1 | contig 11734 bp, 13 predicted proteins | sample 7278011 | NCBI WGS metagenome assembly JAAUYL01 (sample SAMN14350225, study PRJNA611818) | marine sediment metagenome | isolation source: surface marine sediment (1.8m) | place: French Polynesia: Moorea | collected 2018-08 | reverse complement strand
GTTTCTCAGTTCAGAGTATTAACTGTTAAGAATCGCACACTTTAGGTGAAAGACCCTGTATTCTACAAATAATAATCGTACAGAACATATACGACCGCTGATGCAATTTTCCATGCCTGACTGGGACACACGCATGCAGTGTATATGCTTTTCGAGCTGTTCGCCCATCTCAGACAAACCAAGTTTCTATACTTTACATCGAAACATTTTTTTAGGTTGATTAAAAATTTTTATCATGCTCACTGTTTGAAAGAGTTGATTTCTGTAGCCAGAAAATGCTACAGACAAAATACTTTTGCAACTCTGTGCCTTTCCCATAATGGAGTTCGTTTCATGGACCACATTGGCAATGCCAAAGCATCGATTAAAAGCATAGAACAGTAATCTTTTAAAAGTATGCCACCCAAGTCTCGCACTATGGCTCGGCATAGTCCACCCCAAAAATTACATAGAATACTAAGCACAAGGAACTGAGCACAAAGACCAAGCCAGAAAAATGCCTCAAAACTGCCACCACGATTTTTGCAATTTTATCTATCACTTTTCTAGAAAAAAATGAATGGAATTTGAAAATCTAATCAGCCTGATGAGGTGTTGAGAGAATGATGGCACGTGAATTTCCTGAGGGCAAAAAGTGATTCTTCACAAAATGAATGTAAAAAACTAAAAGCCAGCGCAGCTTTTTTCAAAATGACTGATCGAATACTAAGTCGAGGTAATTAAGATCAAATTAAATTAGCCCTTTTAAGCGCTTCGCATACCTCATTCTCGAGCGGAGCGAAGCGACTCTGTTCAGTGACCGAGACTTTGAACATCCAAATAGCATAACTGATAACATGATGCTGACTGGGAGGAACATATATTATGCATGTTGGACACAGCTTGAGGTCCAGATATTTAGTATTTTAATTTAAATCAAATGCAAGAAAAATATTTTAAATAAAATATTATTTTTCGAAATTCCCGACGGTTCGAAAAACGGGAGGGATTTGGGCAGTCCTCTCGACTTCTAAAACAGTGGCCAAAAAAAAATGAAAAAAGCATCGTGCCTTAAAAGTTTTGTTCCAAGCTAGACCTCCTCCGGTTAGGGGGCGTGAAATCAATAAGATTTACTCGACTAGAGAAGCCAAAATTCAAAAATTCAAGAAAACTCTGAATTTATATAATTCTGGAGACTTCAACGGATAGCAGATGACTTTTGAAAATCCATGTTTGTGTCAATTAAACGATGATGATGCTGCTCTTGATCTTTTAGAGAGTGATGAGAAAGCCGACGCTTCGATCCTGGATTCCTCAAGCATTGTTGTCAAAGCTGGCCGTACCAATGATCACAATTGAAGTCTATTGAAGAGCATCCATGTAATGGCAGCAAACAAAAAAGAGAGACCTGAGATTTTCAGGATCTTTTTTTCTGGCTTTGGTGTGTGGTCTGAATTTCCTAAAATCTGAATGGAACCCGACAAATCCCGAACACAATGGCAAGTAACAAATGTTGTCGACAGAAACCATTTGACTCCTTTTTTCTCGCTCTCTTTGCCCGCATTTTTTCACAGAAACTTTTGCCGCCACTACCATGCCATCCTGGATGATACTAAATATCTGTAATCTCGTTTGTAAAACCCCAAACAGATAGATTTTATTTCATTTGAAATCCGATGTGTGTTTGGTCAAAGGATTACACAAAAAGTCATGTGCCAAAAAATGGTTGTAAGGCAGCTGTTTCCGTCTTAAAAAAAGAAATCATATTTTTTTCCGTGAAATCTGTGAAATGAATGGCATTCCGAAATGTTAAAAATATGACAAATTAATGTGCATTTCCGGTGATTTGGTTGAACCGGTTTAAAGAATACTAAACAGCCAATTTCAATTACCATCCAACAATGCAGCGTAACAGTGTCACTTGGATTTTAAAGGATTTTGCCGCCTCCGCGGTGGCATAATTTTGAAGGATTCTGAGTTTTTCAAAAATATTTCAGCTTTGACCTTCAAAACGATCATGATAGGATATGGATTTCTGGCCACTTTTTGGCTCTTTTCGAGGCGGCAAAAGTCCTTTCGGCGTCCTTTTAGGTTGTCTGGAAACGCTGTGAAGTCAATTCAGTTTACAACAACAACATGGAGAACATCAAGCTGAGCGGGAGGACAGTCTCCAGCATTGTCCGTGATTTCGGCGATGACGCTCAAGCTGCGACAAGAATCACAAAATCCAAAACCAATTAGGAATTGTAGGAACTCACACGCGGATGAAGAGTGCCGCCAACCTAACCTGACACTTTTTTGCCGTACAAACACAGGTTTCCCGCACCCTCACGGCGTCGATCTGTCTGCAAAAACCACCCAGGATATCCCCAAAAATTTAGATAGGTGTTCAAAGCAAAGCTCCGCTCGGCGATCCGCTCCAACTAATATTTTGACCAAATTCCTTCAATCGCACGCATGTTGGACACAGTGTAAAAGCATGTCATTTTCGGCAGGACACAAGTCAAAATTTCTCTGCATATTTTCCAAATGAAAGGACTGCCGACAAGATTCTCGTGCTCAAAAAATTCGTGAAAACTTTGCGCGCGTTTGATCCAATTCTGTTTTAATGCCGGTATTTTTTATGCTCACTGAATTTATTGCATATTTCATAAGCTCATTTGACTGAGGAATTTTTCGAATTTCACTTTGGAATGCTGGCTTGCTTGGAAGCGAAATCAAGTTTACCCACCGGCACTTCCTCCTTGTCCGAAGTCAAGTCACCACTTTTTTCTACTCCTGGATTTTGTGGCATTTTTCAGAATTTTTTAGGCTATTTTCAGGCTTGAAAAACCAGGGGGGTACCGTCGGGTACAAGTACAAATTGAGCTTGAAATCAGCGGGGGTTACCAGGGGTGTACATTTTTCGTATTGAAAATATTTAGCAGCACCTGGAATTGGATCTGTTCAGCTTGAGCATCCTGGAGATCAGGAGGTGTTGCATTTTACTTTAACAACTAGAGGACCCCCAACAGAAAGGGAAGAGTTAAGAGGGCATTTTTGAAGTTTTAAAATTCACCGCCGCCTATTTTCATTTCACAGAAAAAGGCATCTCGTCTCTGCAGGACATCAGAATTGTAGCCTACCTCACACCTTGATTTCACGAGTTTTTTTAGACAATTCTTTACGTTAATCAAGCCTAAAACAGGCTGACCAAATTGATTTTTCAAGACTTGTTCATTTTTTCGCTACGGTGAGATGACGAATGATGTCAGCTGATTATTACGTATTTTTGCATTTTTGTTAATTTATAAAATAATTGTATTTAATATTTTTGACCCTCAACAGCCGAGAATAATTTGGTCACGGACCCACCTCCGAATTGCATGCATTTTAAAATGATACGTTGGTGGCAAGATGCTCGGACTCCATAAAGTTGTCTCTACTTTGTTGGGTATTTCCACTGCTCAATTAGAAATATTTGCAATCCCTTTTTTTATTCTCTTGCAAAACAATCAACGTAACAAAATGACCTCATAGAATAATACCCAAAATAAACTTAAAAGTGAATCTGAACGTTACGACTGCTCACAAATTTGTTTTACTCTCTACTTTAAACGATCGAAAAATATCTAAATGCAGATAATTTTTGCGGTCACCCCCCAAAATTAAATAGAAGCTCTAGAATGTCATGTCGTCACACGCGATATCGACAGCAAAAAAAAAAGATTGTGACATATTCAGTTCAGTGTCTGGAATTTTGGAAATCGGAACATTTTTTTAAGTCTTAAGAAAATTGTGAAAAAAGAATGATCAGAATTCAAATCGCCTTGGGCCTCTTGGTCCTCGGCGTTACTTTTGCAAGCAGTGATGCTACAATCACGGTAAGTAAAATCTAGTTTCACAAGTTTTTGAAATATTATATTTTTTTTAAATTAAGGTTATTTCTTCGCTTTGTCAAGTGGCAGGCCAAGACGGACAATCGTCTTGGATGAAGTGTCCGCAGGACTCCAGGCAAAGAATTGATTCTGCCAAAGAGTTTATTGACAACATCAATTACAAACGGGATGATCAGAAATATTGCTGTGGATCTGGACAAGACCGATTCTGCTGCAGCCTCGAGGCCAAACTCAAAGAAATCCCAGGTATTCAGGATTTAGAAAATCTCAATGTTTTTTCCTGAAAATCTCAGGAAAATCCTGGAAATTCCAGGTTTTGATCCAACACATCATAATGAGGATGGCGTGAGATACAGGTTCCATAGGCCTTCAATCTGGGGATTCTGGCATTATTTGTTCATGATGGGAATCCTTTTTGGTTTGGTATTTGTCATCCTCTGGGTGTTTGGATGCGTCGTGTACGAGGTACGAAAATTACTAAGGCACGCGCGCAAGTTTCGATAGAGGTTGCGTGAGTGTCTCAGCTAAACATTGCGGTTGAAATCTCCAATTCCAATTTCACAGATTCTTTACTGTCTTTGCTGCTGTTGCTTCTGGAACAAGGACAAGAAGGCCAAGAAGGCCAAGGGCGGCAACAACAACAACAACGCCTACAGGGGGTCCTCTGGCAAGGCCAACCCCTACCCCGACGACAGCGAGAACTCCACCCTGGTCGTGATCAACACGGCAGTAGCCACTCCTGACCAGACGCAAGACGGTGGCCTGTCCAGGCCTGGTGCTCAGCCGAGAAACTATCAAGCCATCCGCACCCCCCTTGGGGGCACGGCAGATCTTTACCAAAATATCACCCACCAGCAGCCTCCCCCTTCTTATAATACCGCAGTTGAGCAGCCTGCAAATGTACACGTGTAGATGGCGCTGTGGTCGATTCTCTAAATGTGATTTCGATGATCTTACAAAGCATAAGCAACAAGATTTTTCAACTTTGATTAGGTTTAGACTCATTTAAAAATATACAGATGTACAGATAAATATTCAATGGTTTGTCTTGGTCAGCAAATAAGGAAATGCTCGTAACTCGCAGTAATTAGAAATTGGAGTGTTTAAAAAATTACCCTATTCAGCATATTTATCTTGGCTCATTTTTTCGCACTTTGGTAACGCGACAAAATCCAGACGTTTTCACATCAATTTTGGCTAGAAAATGTTGGAAAAATGGGAGGTTTTGCCAGGCCACCACTCTCACAAGTAACCAAACTTTACATCCTTGACCTAGCCCCGAGCATCTAGAACTATGTAGAACTAAATGCAAAGTTTACAAGTTTCAGCAGTGCATTTTCTTAAAAATGCTCTACTTTAAAATATTAATTATTACAAATAGGCACCAACTTATAAAAATGGGGCGCACGGGGTGGGCCAAATTTATCAAGCAATGTGTCAGCCAAGCTAATTTAAAACGTTGGTTTTCTTTTTTTGCTTGAGAACCAAAAAATCTTACGTAGAAATAATAAAAATTGCATTTCTGGCTTCAGTGTTTCCGTTTCAGGGTCGAGATTTGGTAGACCAAGTTCAAGATCATTCAAAGAAATAATAATGGAAAAGAAATCAATCGAATTTTTTTAAATCATTTGTAGTAAATATTGACAATATTACTGCCAAGATGTCGGAACCGCAGATAAAATATGCCTAAGTTCTATGTAGAAAATCGACTGAGGAGTACATGAAAAATATCAAAAATATGGATGGACAATGGACATTTTGTCAGGAATTTTATGTGCAGTCAATTTGCCAGAAGTCCAACCAAAATCCAAGCAGTCCCGTTGGATCCTGTTCATTTTCTGATGTTATAGGGGTAGCATCCGCTAGAGAAATTGCAATCATTTCATCATCGTCTGTGTGAAATGTCAACATAAAAGGTCTCCTCGGAGCTAAAAGACCTTAATGTGATATTTACAATAATAAAACTATGACTTCCTTACTGCAAACTGTTGAGGATGCTGAGACTCTTTTGACAACATTCAAGTAGCGGCCACAGAATCTATCTACGCCATTTACAACAGTTGGTCCCGATGCAGTGATAGCAAGTTGACCATTGGGAATCTGATATTAAAAATACTTAATTTAAATATTTTATCCCTACAGTTTTTCATAAACTTACGGATAGCCAGTCTGTGAAGCAACCTCCATCCTGTAAACTTTTTCCAGTTCCTGTCTGGTCTTGTCTGGATAAACCAAAACTTGTCTAAATGTTAATTGAATCATAAACAATATAATAAATATAATTTTTTTTCATCAACAAACATGTTTTTGTACCAACCTGCGCAAATCTGTTTCCCTGAATCCCTGCTATATGTGGACTAAGACATAAGGCGCATTTGCCAGAATTTCTTCGGAAACACATCCGATAGTGCTGGCTGCTCAAGTGCGTTACTGTTAACAAAACTTATCTGCATATAAAATGGTATGTTTAGTACTTCATATGCTTACCTTGATTTCTAACTGTTGCTTCAAATGTCCGAAAAGCGTAACTGAAAAGCAAAAAAATAAATTATTTATTGCATTCCAATAAAGATCCATTTTAGAGTTCTTAAATTCTGACCTGACAACCGTTCCAACATTTTGCGTAAAATACTGCAAGCATCCTGGCGGTCCGCCATGTTCATCCCCGCATACATATTGAGTCACTCTTATGTCAACATCTCTATTGGCACGACTGATTGGACTGAAGCCCATCACAATCTCAGGACAATGACTTTCATCGCCTTGTACAACATCAGTATACACTGAAAAATGTTTATGTCAAATGTGTGATGTTAAATTTTAACAAGACAGGTGCCCCGTCTGACCCTCTGGCTGATTTTCTGGCTAAGATGATTTTACAAATGATGGTCAAACAGAGTCTGGTTGACTTTTATCTTCCAAGTTCTGGGTTTCTCAAGAAAAACCTGAAAATCCCAAGGAAAGTTATGGAATTTTAAAAGATTTGGAAAACAAGATCTGTTTTGATTTTTTCCTGGCACAAAACTGTCTAGTATACCAACAAGATCAAGGATTTTTGTTAATCAGATTGGAAAAACCTGAGAATCTCAGAAAAAATCTGAAATTCCCAAGAATATCCAGAGACTCTCAAGACAACCCTAGAAAATGACAAAATGGATTTTTGGATTGATTGGGAAGGTCCCCTGGGGATTAAAATATTGATAAGAAGGGGGCGGGGCTCTTTGGATCAAAAATTGAAAAAGACTGAATTTTTTGGTCTGGAGAAGAAGAAGAAGAAGAAGAAGAAGAAGAAGGAGAAGAAGAAGGAAATGGACGGTTCTATACATACAAAAAACAATACATACTGTGCTGTCCAGTATTAAATCCACATATCATAGGAGAGCTGCGTAAGCCCTGTGATCTGACAAAAAAATAGTCGCTCCGGCAATCACCAATAGAGTCCCCTGAAACATTTAGCTATGGAGATACTCCCTTCTCAAAACTAAACTAAGTCTTTTACCAACGTTAACGAGAGCAACATTGCCAAGATTTGTAAATGAATCCACAGAAATTGGTGCAACTATCGTAAACGTCTAAAAATAAGATGGACAGTTGACAAAGAGACTCCTAATATCTGAAGTAAAAATAGATTCACTGTGAAATCCAGACGCATTCTGCACACATCTGGGGAACACTTGCACATTGACAGTCGACAGACTCTTGGAGGCAAGTTGGTTGGACCAAACCGAAAGTATGACAAATTCTCTGAAATGGTCTCTCCGCAAGTTTTGTAAACTGAAGGCAATGTTATTAAAATTATATGTAATAAGTTGTAATGATCTGCTTACAAACACAACAAACTCCATATCCTTGGGCACAAGGAGTTGTGGCTGTTCCTCCTTTGGATTCACATTCTGCATTTGTATAACAAGTTCCATTTGCTTCTTGAACTCCTTGGCAAGGAAGATTCTATTATAAAATCAAGAACATATTTAGTTTTTTTAGCCTTTTTTTTAGATACAATTCCTAAATGTCTTACCGGAAATGTCACAACACCAAACAGGCTTAAGCTGATCTTTGAAAAGTCTGGAATATCAATGAGTTCAAAATCAGCTTGAGCTGTGACCAGTTTGAGATTGAAAAACACCACAAGACCACCTGCAATTGGGAAATTAAGGGACTTAACTCAAAAGAAGCTGATTAGGTTAGAGATACTTAGTAAGTACTTACAGACAAAAATGGTTTTCAAGTGATACCTCATTGTATTTAGGATCATAAAAAAAGTACAAGATAATATTTAAAATTCAAGATTTCATTTATCTTGCTTGATGTCACTGGACGAACTGGTGATGCATTTTTGTTCCATATCATGGAGATTCTACGAGTATTTATATTTATGCTGATGAAATCAAGATTGTTATCATTGCTCCATGTCATCAATGCAACACGTTGCGCGTTGTTTGGAGATGCAACGCGTCTGTTATTCAGTAACATTATTGAGTAGATTGCAACGCGTTGCATTGAAAAACACGCAACGCATTGCATAGATGACTGGGAGCATTGTACCAAAATTCGCAAAGCCAGTTTTTTCATATTTTTAAACATACTCTATGTACAGTCAATCTGCCAAAAGTCCAACCAAAATCCAACTGTCCCGGTTGGATTCTTTTCATTCTCCGATGTTATCGGAGCTGCTGCCGCCAATGTATCAGCAATCACCTCATCATCATCAGTGTGAAAACTTAGAATGAATGGCCGCCGAGGAGCTGCAATTTCAAAATGTCCATTTGTCCATTTGTCCACCTGCCCATAAGCAATGTCTTGACTTACTGCAAACTGTGGTAGATGTTGACAATCGCTTGACCAGATTCAAATACCGGCCGCAAAATCTGTCCACTCCACCAATGATGGAGGCAGCAGAAGCTGTGATTGCAGCTTGACCACTAGGAATCTATGTTTAGATATAAAAGTAAACAAATACCTAAGTATCTACATTTATGAGAAAATCTTACACTTAACCAGTCATGATGGCAGACTGTTTCCTGAGCACTTTGGGCATCAGCATCCAGCTCTTGACGAGACAGACCAAAACTTGTCTGTGCATCTGTATAAAAAAAGAATCATGAATGAAAATGAGGACGTGACTTGATTTTGAATGGATAGTTAACAAGATGTCATCTTGCCCAAAAAATAATTGTATTGGAACCACAAAAAATGCATATTCAAATTATCGGTACCAAAAGAAGAATCTGGTTGTCATGGTTTATTTACGAAATCTGTTGACAGGTTTCTTATCAAATCATTTATGTACAATCAAGCTGCCAGAAATCCAAATAGAATCCGATGTTTCCCGATGGGTTTTTGACGTTCTCTGACGTGCCCGGGTCTGCCGCGGGAGCCGCTCCCGCGATAATTTCATCGTCATCCGTATGGAAGGTCAAAATAAAAGGCCGCCTTGGTGCTGCAAAAATGCTCTTGGAATCTTGGATAACTTTTGATATTGGATTTCAACTTACTGCAAACTGTGGCAGATGTTGGCTGACCAGTTGCAAAATTCAAATAACGACCACAAAAACGATCTACGCCGTCAATCACGGTGGCGGCTATGGAGGCTGTCGCTGCAGCTTGACCATTTGGGATCTGGAAAAATCACAAGTCACATTCTAAAAATGTTCGGCAAGGTCCTGCTTACTTACACTCAACCAATCTACCAGACAAGCTCCTTCAATAGCACTCAGGGCATCGGCATTGTTGTTAGGATTGGAGAGGCCAAAGCTGAACTGCAAACCGGAAGTGAGCTTGAGTGACATTCATTTGTGATTGTTTACTTGGTTTCCGTCAGTGTTGTGGACACCCTGGATGCGGTGGCTGACACAAAGAGCACATTTTCCAGAATTCCTTCGAAAGCATATTCGATACTGTTGGCTGCTAAGGTGTGTTGCTATAAACGGAAATTATTTTGTGATCACTCTACAAAGACATTGATTTTTATGAATAACCTGTATTGCCAACAGTTGTCTGATCTGTTCTAAAGTTGTAACTGAAAAATATTTATTTGTCAACCTCTACTGTATCAAGTTTAAAATTAAAACCATGTACGTTGCAACTGTTCCAACATTTTCCATGAAATACTGCAAGCATCCGCTTGGTCCAGCATTGTCATTGCCACAGAGGTATTGTGTGACTTTGATATCAATGTTCCGCTCAATCTCGCTCACTGAACTGAACGACATTGCCATCTCAGCACAGATCTTCTCCTTACCGTCAACCACATCAATGTACACTGAAAAGAAAACATTCGCAAGATCCTGATCCTTTTTTAATCCTTAGTCATACTGTGTTGTTCAGTGTTGTATCCACAAATTATAGGACTACTGCTCAATCCTGGAGAGGCTACGACAAATGAATCCGTTCGACAGTCTCCGACAGCGTCAGCTACGATAAAATGTCATAAAGAAACATTTCTGACAAAGTCAATGATTGCAAAGACAATCTTACAAACATCAACATCGGCTGCATCAGTGATGGTGGTACCTGATACCACAGAATATGGATTGGCAATGCTAAAAACCTAAAAAACCATGATTCATTTAGATGGATCTCATAAATGTCAATAATTTTTCTTGGATTACCTGAAAATCCAGTCGCATCCTGCAAACCTCTTTGGAGCATTTGCACAATGATGTCCGACAAGTTCTAGGTGGTGAAGTTATTGGACCCAGCCGAAAGTATGATAGGTTATCAGAAACAGCCTGTTCACATCCCTTAAAAACTAACAAAATGATATTTAATTTTTTGATTAAATAATTACTGGAATGTCATTACAAACACAACAGACACCATATCCTTGAGCGCATGATCCGGCCGAAGTTCCATCTTTGGATTCACATTCAGATTTTTTGTAGCAGGTTCCATTTCTTGTTCCACCACCTTGACAAGGGTCATTCTGAAACAAAAAAATGTTAAATATTTTTAAGATTTTTTCTTTGACATTGGTGCCAAACCGGAAACGTTACTAATCCAAAGACACTGAGTGCAAGAGATGGAACTGAAAAATTTGGGTTAAAGAAATGATTGTCAAACACACTTGAATTTTATTTCCTACTGCTTGGACTTGGATCTATATTGACTTCTTCAACCTGTGGAGGTTCAAGAACACCATCTCCAGTCACCAATCCTGAAAAAATGTCATTTTTCTGGAACTTCTATATTTTTACTGATTATTAGATATTTTACCAAAAAACAACCAGTAAATGATCATGCCTCCTGATCTGGTCAAGATTTTCATCGAATGCAGTTTGCATATCTATGTTATTTTTTGCATGTAACCATTTTAAAAGAATGTCAGATCTTGTTTCTTTTTTATCTAAGTTTTTTTTTGGCATTCATAATTTTGGGCTGCCCTCAAAAACCAGAAATGCAAATGAAATTGGCTGAGAAATTGCCAAATTGCTTGGTGGAGGAAACGCCCTCAATAAAATACGCATTTTCAGTTTTCACCGACAAAAGTATCGAAATTCAATGGATGGTTTGATTTATGCTTTTCAATGCTATCGGCGTCGACACGGTTTCAAATCAAAGCCGATTGATTTTTTGCTTGCTTCATAAAAATCCAATTGAACTCCCTCCGTTATCCCATATCGTATTAAGGGTTGTAAAACTTCCCCAATTCCAAATAAAATAAAATGAAAAATAAAAAAATACATATTTCTTTTTTTTCCAAAAATATAGTATCTATTTCTTAAAAATTATTTTTTAATATTTATTTTTTGTAAAAATAGAGGCTGAAATTGGACCGCAAGCCAGGAAAAATATGGTATCCTTCAAGCGAAAATAATAAAGTGCTTATAGAGTAAAAATATTTACAAACATATACGAAGTGATTTCAACGCGCGGAG
>JAAUYL010048195.1_pt1 | contig 11735 bp, 7 predicted proteins | sample 7278011 | NCBI WGS metagenome assembly JAAUYL01 (sample SAMN14350225, study PRJNA611818) | marine sediment metagenome | isolation source: surface marine sediment (1.8m) | place: French Polynesia: Moorea | collected 2018-08 | reverse complement strand
CTTGTAAAGTTGCCCATTTTGGATTATTAATTAAACGAGTCATTTGAGATTTATATTGTTCTAAAGCTGCTCTTTTTTTTGTCAGAATATCTCCAATATACAAAGAGCAGTTGCAATTGCCTAAGACTCTCAACCCAAACCAATAAATTAATGTGTTTTTCAATATTGTTTTCCTATTTTCTTTGGTTTTAATAGGTAAACTTACCCAAGGCCAATGGAACCAAAACCAAACAGGATATTCATAGACAATGGCATCTTTGTGATAAAGTTTTAAGGCAGCTTTAACAATTTTAGTCGTTGTCAAATGGTCTGCTGACCATAATAAAGGTTCTCTACAATGAGGAATAAAAATTTCTTCTGGTTGATATTTATTAATTATTTTAGTAACTTCTTGAACGGCAGAATCATAGTTCTCGTTTAGTTGTGTTTCGGGAAAATCAAGTAATGTGATATCATCTTGAATTAGCCCCAGTAATTCTCCTACAGTAAAACTTTCTTGTCTTCTAATTTCTTGTAGTTTTTGTCCCGACATTAAATGATTATGAGACTTACTCCCATCCGTCATAAAAACAAGTTTAACATCAGCCTCAACCTGTTTTTTCTTGATGATAAGACCACCACAACCTAATGTTTCATCATCAAAGTGCGGGGAAAAAATTAGGGCAGATTTTTTTAAATCAGTCTCGTTATATTCCCTACAGTTATGTTTAAGAATGCGTTTATAAAATTGACTAACTTTATTTTTAATCAGCGATTGAGTCATTATCCTTCTAAGATATCTTTATACTGTTTAACTAATGTTTCAGTAATACTTTTCCAAGAAAAAAGTTTAATAGCTCTTTCATAGCCATTTTCACCCATTTCTTCTCTTGAATTATCATCTTTAATAAGACGTAAAATCGCTGCAGCTAAAGCTAAAGAATCACCAGATTCAATTAGCAATCCTGTTTTTTCATTAACGATAATTTCGGGAATTCCTCCCACTAAAGTTCCAATAACTGGGAGTTTACTTGCCATTGCTTCTACATTAGGAATACCAAATGCTTCACTAAATGAAGAGGTAATAAAAATATCTGCTTCTTGATAATATTTAGGTATTTTTGCATGAGCAGCAGGACCACAAAATTTTACTTTTTCAGCTATTTCTGGAGTGATTTTATTTTTTAATTGCTCCAAGTAACTGATTGGTTTACCAGTAACTTTATCTGTCTGATAAAATGAAGCTAACTGAGCAACTTTTTGGTTATCATCACTTAACGAAACAATAAATGATTTGGGTAATTCTTCAAATGGTCCAACAATATTAAGATGAACTTGAGGATATTCTTCAACAACTTTCTTAAATGCTTCTAATAGAATATGTATACCTTTTTCTTGGGAAACTCGACCTACACATAGTAATTTTTTAATTTCATTATCTTTTTGTCTTTTTTGATTGAGTTCATTGGTAAATTTTTCCAGATTTACTCCATTAAAAACTGTCTGACACTTACTCGCAAAATGTGGAAACCGACGACGAACTTTTTCAGTAATATATTCACTGCAACCGATGACTAAATCGACCTTTTGCAGATGGTTTTCAATCATTTCGTAATCCAGTTGTGTCAACCATTCACAATGCATATGCAAGAGTATTTTACTCTGAGGATTAAATACTCGAATTATCGGTATAAATTGAGGACAATTTTGTACATGAATTATATCACATTGCTGTTTTCTTAAGTCTAGTGCAACTTGTAATATATATTCTAAATTATAAAAATTAGCAGTATATAATGGTTTTTTCGGGTTGCTAAATCTAGCTAATTTATCAGATAATTTAAGTAATATACTATTAGGAAGTGCCCAGATTAATTTATAGTTAATATTTTCATCATTTTCTATTTTTTGTTTCGACCGAGTTTTTTTTACATAAACAATAACATTATGAGAATGAGCTAAACGGCGGGCAACTTGATATGTCCAAATTCCTATAGAATTTTGTGAAGGTGGAATAACTACATCTAAGGGTTGACTAACAAAGGCGATTTTCATTTGATTTTTGTTTATCTAAAACATAGCCACTAAAATTGGTAGTAATAAAGAAGTAATGATCGGCATACTCCCCCACCAGGGAAAAATCTAATCTCTTTACTATTTTATGACTACCATAAAATTAAAATCAGACAATTCTAGGTTCAGGAATTGGAATAATAAATTTACCTCCCTTTTGTTGATATTCTTGTTGTTGTTTAATAATTTCTTCGGCAAAATTCCAAGCTAAAATTAAAACGTAATCTGGTTGGTCTTCTAGAATTTTAGTAGGGGAAAAAATGGGTAAATGATTAACACCCATATAACGACCATGTTTGAATTTGTTTAAATCTGCAATGTAGTCTAAAAGAGTTTTATTAATCCCATAATAACTCAGCAATGTAGTTGCCTTAGCTGCTGCACCATAACCTATAACTTTTTTACCTTGTTTCTTTAAATCCCATAAAATATCCATGAGATTATTTTTTATTTTTTCAATGCGATCGCCAAATTCTCGATAATATTCAAACCGATCGACTCCTCTTTCTTTTTCTTGTTTTAATAGAGTTTTAACTGATTCTTTAACATCTTCTTTGGGTTCAACAAATAATCGTAATGAACCTCCATGAATAGAAGTTTGTTGCACATCATTGAGATATAAATTATGTCGTCTAAATAACTTATCTAAAGCCGTTACTGAAAAGTAGCATAAATGTTGATGATAAATCGTATCAAACTCACAATTATCTACCAAATCAACCACATAAGGAGCTTCAATAACTGCTACCCCAGTATCTTTTAAAAGAATACCAATTCCGGCAACAAATCCATTCAAATCTGGAACATGAGCTAAAACATTATTAGCTAAAAATACATCAGCTTGTTTTCCTTCTTCCTCTTTTAGTTTCTTAGCTAATTCTTTAGTAAAAAAGTTACAAATGCTATTAACTCCGGCTGCATTTGCGGCTTCAACTTGTGCCGAAGCTGGGTCAATTCCCAACACTGGAATCCCATCTTCTACAAAGTTCTTTAGCATATAACCATCATTACTTGCTGCCTCAATTACTAGACTATTTTCCCTCAAACCTCTCTGAGCAATAATAGCTTTAGCACTATCCCGAAAGTGCTTCATTAAAGAAGGAGAAACAGAAGAAAAATAGGGATAATCCTGACAAAAAAGAATTTCTGGAGGAACGCTTACAGTAATTTGAACTAATCCACAATCAGGACAAAAAGCTAAATCTAATCGAGCAGTATATTCTGGTTTATCTAATTGGTCTTTCGTGAGTAATCCATCAGCAAGAGGAGTATAGCCAAAGGAAATAATTAACTCTAAATTATCAGATGCACAAGCACGACAAGAAGGCATTGCGTTAGACATTATACGTATTTATCCTATTTATTTTTTTCAAGTATTTAGTAATCAGGTTTGGGCAAATAACTTAATATGATTTCCTCGTAATTGGAAAATCATAAATTGAACTGGAATTACTAGGTTATCAAGTTTTTTTTGAGGAATAGTTGAATTATTGGATTAATAGCTACCCTAGTTTTCAGAGATTACCGAAAATTTCAGGTTAAAAGCCTCTCCTAATAGGAGAAAAAAGCGGTCGAGCCGTCCGTAGAATGGGATGGCGAAATCTCTCGCTTTTACAGAGCTGCTCCGAAGTGCGCCATATCCAATCGACCAAGAGAACAAAAAAATTCTTTTTAACCAATCTTTTTCTTAAAAAGAAGAGGTAATTATTAATTGTTCATTATTAATTATTAATTATTTAACTACTCCTCATTTCAATATTAACTGACTACTACTGTTAACTGTTAACTGTTTTAAACTTGCCAGCGTAGATTAGTATTCAATTTTTCTTCTTGGAGTAATTTTTTAATATGAGCAATACGCTGATATTTCGGACCTTCAAACTCTTCCAAAGTTAATCCAACTTTTTTATACGCTTCATACAGTTCTTTTGCCCCTTTACGAGCATCCCATTGGGGTTGAAATTCCGGTAATGTTTCCATTATGTAACTACAATCTACCCGATAACAACGCTTATCTGGACCTGCATCTTTAGCATATTCAATCTCACAATTGGGAACTGTTTCTTTGACAATATCAGCTAATTCCCGAATCCGATAATTATCTTCATTTCGTCCTACATTAAAAGCCTTGTTATGGACTAACTCTCGAGGAGCTTCTAGAGCTGCAATAAAAGCACGAGAAATATCTGCAATATGAACAATAGGTCGCCAAGGCGTACCATCACTTTTAATGTATACTCTTCCCGTAGTAAAAGCCCAAGCAACTAGATTATTCAACACTAAATCAAAGCGTAAACGTGGAGAAACACCATAAGCAGTGGCATTACGCAGAAAAGTCGGAGTAAAATCATCATTAGCTAACCCACTTACATCCTGCTCAACTTTTACCTTAGAAATGCCATAGGGAGTTACAGGATTAAAAGCTGACTCTTCAGTTAACCAATCATTTCCTCCAGCGCCATAATTACTGCAAGAAGAGGAAAATATATAGCGACTAATTCCCACTTCTTTACTTAATTTAGCCAAATGAACAGAAGCCAAATGATTAATCTCATAAGTTAGTTGTGGATTAAGATTCCCCAAAGGATCGTTAGATAATCCTGCTAAATGGAGCATCGCATCAAACCCCACCAAATCAGATGCTTCCACATCACGGATATCTTTTTTTAATTCGGGGATTTCTCTAATACCTTCACCAAAGGTACTATCCTGATATAAGTCGCTATCCAATCCTGTCACTTCATGTCCCCGATCCAGAAGCATAGGCACTAGAACTGTACCAATGTAACCTTTATGACCTGTTAGTAAAACCTTCATAATTTATTCTTACTTTATAAAACCGATATCAAATGTCACAATATAGCATTTTAATGTTTACTTCCTGTTTCTACCGAAACTGTCGGCAGCAGGACTTCCACAGAAATCGACGGTCAAGCCGACCGCATTTCTCACTCTTATACTGGCCTTCAAATCATGATCAATAGATATACCACAATCAGGAGGAAAGTCATAAGTTCTTAGATTTAATGGCATATCTTGGACGCGATCGCACCTACAGCAAGTCTTGGATGATGGAAAAAACCTGTCAACTACTTCTAATTCAGCTGTATCACTGAGTTTTATATTCTAGTTGAGGCTTGAAATCATCAAACCACTATCTACTAATTAATTTAGCTAGTTTATGATTAGCTAGCATTCCGCTGACATTCAAGTTTTCCATAACAACAGTGCTGTGGTTTTTGGCACTTGTATGTTGTCAGTTCATGAAGTGCATCTTTGAATTGATCAAAGATAATGGTATGTTTTCTGACGTATTATACCCTTATTCCTTGATTCAATCAATTCTCCCAAATTTTCCAGGGTGTTTTTTCACTGTTCCAGAGTTTTTCTAAATGTCTTTTATCCCTCAATGTATCCATACATTGCCAAAACCCAGAATAGCGATAGGCCATTAGTTGACCATCTTGAGCCAGGTTTTCTAAAGGAGCTTTTTCCCACTGAGTATCATCACCTTCTATGTAATCAGATACTCCTGGCTCCAAGACAAAAAATGCTCCATTAATCCATCCTTCTTTAGTTTGAAGTTTTTCCGAAAATTCCACAATGCGATCGCCGTCCATTTCCAAGTGACCAAAACGTGCTGGTGGACGTACTGCAGTTAAAGTTGCTAATTTGCCATGACTACGATGAAAATCTAGTAAATCTTTAAGATTTAAGTCAGAAACTCCATCTCCCCAAGTAAGCATAAAAGTCTCATTACCCATATGGGGAATAAGTCTTTTGATACGGCCACCTGTATTAGTGTAAAGTCCTGTATCGATTAACTCAACATTCCAATCAGGCTTTACTCCACCCTGCATTTCTACTTTGCCACTTTGCAAATTAACAGACAGATTACTATTTAGAGAACAATAATCTATCATGTATTTTTTGATAACTTCACCTTTATAACCCAAAGCAATGGCAAACTCTTTAAATCCATAGTGGCCATAGTGCTTCATAATGTGCCAGAGAATGGGTTTTCCGCCAATCTCCACCATTGGTTTTGGTTTATCTACAGTTTCTTCTGAAATACGAGTTCCTAAACCACCGGCCAGAATTCCTATTTTCATCTAAAAGATCCTTATCTATTTATTTAAAGTGATTTTATTCTACATCTAAAAGGGGTTATAACTGTTAATGAGATACAATGTTGTTGCCTATTCCCTGTTCTATGTTCTGTGTTCTCTGTTTTTTGGGTAGTCTTGCATAGTAATGGTGAAGATATATATGTTTTGTAATTTCTTCCCACACTCCCCACACCTCCCACACTTCCCACAGTCTCTCTACCATTACTATACACCACCACCGTTTTTTGTTCTCTAAAATCAAAAATTTGTGTACCTAATCTACTACAAAAATTTTATAGAACCCATTTGGTATCTTTACCAAGATGCAATTTTTTAGAAGGAGGAGTCATACCAAATCCGGCGATCAAAAGCCGGTTTTTCGCTCTTCCTCTCTAACCCTTCTGCCTCCCCCCTTTGAAAGGGGGGTAGGGGGTATCCCCTCAGCCATTTGTGCATTACCTTCATAAATATTGGTTGTGTCTAAACCGGATTTAGTATCACTCCCAACTCAGAAGGTGGGGGGAGGCAATACAGGAAAAAGATGGAAAAATACTCCCAATCTCCCCATCATCCCACCTTTCAATCACCACCTCTATTTTTAGATATATCCCAAATGGGTTCTATATAGGAAAGAAATACTGGGTTAGGACAACAATAAGGGGACTAAGATTTTTTTCCTTGCCCCCACATCGTGGTCATGGTGACTACCACAATGGATAGATTCCCATTCTCTAATTGAAAGGTCTAATTGACCGCCACCTTTGCCTTGCATTCCCCAGGATCACTTTCCAACAACTAATTACTTAAAAATCCCGACCGTTATAAGTCCTTAAATGTAACAGCATTTTCTGTGGAGTCCACATTGAGAACAAAATTGGGAACTACAATAAGACTTATCTATTATAACTAATGCACTACGATATAACTCACATTTATAATTAAGCTGAGGTTTGAAAGCGTAGATCCTCCGCAGGAAACACTCATAAAAACTACAAGTTAGCAATAACATTTGCTAATTTATGGTTTTTGAGCATTCTACTTAGGGAATAGCAAAAAATAAATTCTCCAATTTTTAACTAGAGCTGCTCGTTTTGTACTCTCTATAATAGCAGTTTCCACTAGCCTCCCTAATTCAACAATCAAATTTTCAAACTACACATCTTCTGCTGATAGTTGCGATAACCTTTCTGGTTGATTAGAGGGTTGTAATATATTTTTGGCATAAACAATATGTATTATTTGAATCATTGCAATCAATATATCTCTAATTAATTTAGCTCCATTCCCGTAACTAAATATCCATTTTATAAGTTGTATAAAGCATAGAAATTGTTCAACTCCAACCATGGGAGATTTTTTTATCCCCCAAATATATTCTTGAAAAATTCGCCAATTAGGTAAAAGAATTTTTCCTTTATTTTGGGGGTCGAACCACTCTGAATATTTATACATCCGGAGGATTTTCTGGATTTTATTGTGGGGATTAAACAATAGTTCCATTGATTGTTTTTGATGTCTTCTAGCTTGCAGAAGATATTCAGGGATTTCAAAGAATTGACCATAAAGAGTTAATATTGCGACCAGAGATCTATCTGAACCTGCATAGCTAGCTATTAAGGGAGTTTTTTTGAGAATATTGGTGCGTATTAATCCAAAAATTTGATAATTCCGATGGTGAAGACAAGTAATATCATAAAAGCGTTCGTGAGTTTTGAGAGAATTAGTTTTAAATTTAAGTTGATAATAACTTATAGTTTTACCCTGTTTATCTATAATATTGGTTCGGGGGTAGCAAAGAACAACTTCAGGTTTATTTTCTAATATTTCAACGCATCTCTCCAAAAAAGTAGGTTCACAAATATCATCGTGGGCAGCCCATTTGAAATATTTTCCCTTGGCTAACTTAAAAGTTTGATTAAAGTTTCTAGCTGCTCCTATATTACTTCGATTTCGATAGTAGCGGATACGTTTATCTTTAAGAGCATATTCTCGACAAATTGATTCAGTGGCATCAATTGAAGCATTATCGGAAATAATAATTTCAAAATCAGTGAAAGTTTGATTTAAAAGTGAATTAATCGCTTCTTCAAGAAAATTTCCACCATTATAGACTGGTAAGCCGATACTGATACAAGGTTTAGATGTACTCATAATTATTAACCAATTAAAGTATTACTATTATTTTTTCTTTAATGAGTAAAGATAATTTATTTATGCACCTTGATAAGTTTTATTCCTGAGTTTTTTTGTCTGTAAGTTTGTTTCTTTTCTAATTAAAACATGACATAAATACGCTGAATATCGCAAGTCCTGTAACCAGATATTTACCGAATCTTTAAATTCACAAGTCTTAATGTATTTTCATTAACCTCCTATAAATCTTGATTTACCAGGAGATTGATGTTAATTGAACAATTTAACCTGTTAAAAATTTCGATGAAGTTTTGATGAATATTTTGCTAGAGTGGAGAAGAATTACACACCAATGATAAACAAATGTGATATACTAAAAGATTAATCGTTAAAAATTAGCATAGCCCAAGGAGTTGCCGCTCTAGAGATCCTCTCTAGAGAGGATTAAAGGCTATTTTCTTTCTCGTCAGTAAGAAGGGTATAGGGTTTGGATAGACTGTGCTACTTTTAATCTCGTCAAAACGCTCAAATATTATCAAAGCGCTTCAGTAGATCTAGCATCACGCTATGACAATCTCGTTATTGACAACAGTGAAGGCAGTTCGCCTAGTCTAGCAAAGCTCTTAACATTATGTTTCGAGCGCCATTAATGTCCCGTGCGATTACATGACCGCATTGAGGACATTTATAAATCTTGGAACCACCCAAGCTATTATGAACGTGACCACAATTCGTACAAGTTTTAGAGGTATAAGCTTCATTACAACGAAGGACTAAAACACACGAGCGAGCAGCCATCTGTTCTATATGAGAGGCAAATTTTCCGTGACTCCAACTCAACATATTTCTGACAGATTTGCGGTTAATTTTTCTGGATGATTTAAGAACCATTTGAGAAGTTTCATAAGTGGGGAGAAAAATTAGTTTGTAGCTATTAACTAGCATTGAAGCTACTTTGTTATGCAAATCCTTTACTAAATGTTGAATCCTACTTCTCATCCTAGTTGCTCTAATACCAATTACCAACAAAATGCTACAAATTTTCTAGATGATAGTTAGATGAAAACATAAAAAATTGTACAAAAGTTTTTTTAATAGTATGACTGGATGGTCTTTGTGCTATGTCTTTAACAGTTTTGATTTGTTCAGTTTTCAACAAATACAAACCTTGAAGTTTAGGATCTAGGCCAGTAGTTTTCTGTTGATTTAAAATCTATTGGAGATGAGAGTAATTTAGCACTTTTTTGATTTTATATTTGGCGATTCGGTTTGCGTAGCATTCGGTAGGAAAACGGAACGGAGTTCTATCGCTTATTTGAATATAACTTAATTTTTAAGAAATAGTATTAGTAAGACAAGCCTATAATTTTAATAACAATGACAATATTTTAGAAATACTTTTACTATGAAACTTAGAATTAGCAGCAAGAGAAAAACAAGGTCAACAAATAGTCAGACCTTGATTTCTTAATAGACATCTCCGAACATGAATTTATAATCCTTGTGCAACTTGGGCAAATATCTAATTTATGGAGAAGTCTAATACTATTTATTTGTGATAATACTCTTAATAATATTATGTTCAGTAAAACATTTATAACTAATACTTTTTATCAAAAATAATGCTTTATTTGAAAACTACTTTACACTTTGATATTTTTCCATAATACCAATTCCCAAAAGTATTGCTATGCTTAAATCGAACTTCAGTTATTAAGTAATTAACACAGAGGAAATCACTATGCTTCCTAATAATAGCTCAGTTAATGTTTATTATTCTTATGTTTACTCCTCCCCACACTTCCCCACCAAATTAGATATAGCATTCTTTTTGATAAATGGTATAATCTCTCATCCACCTACCGCCTTTTTTCAGGAAACATAGCAAACTTTTGAATATTTGGTATTAGTTTATAGTCACAGTATTAAACGTAAATCCATCTGGGATAGGTATATACACTATTACTATTTCTGTAAAAGATTAATTTTATTAATAGCATCTTCCCCTAATCGAATGGTAAAATCAGAACCAATCTCACCTGTAGAAGCAGCTTCAATCTTACCAAAACCTAAAGTATTTTTCACAACTTCTGCTGAGTCTAAATAACCCCCTTGAACAATAATTTCAGTAAAACGTTGTTTGTCAGACCAGTCAGGAACTACATAAACATTGTAAAATCCTTCGTCTCGCAAATACTGAGCAAATTTTGTTGCTGCTTGAGAGTAACTAGAGGCATTTTGCACAGCTATTTTATTTTCAAGAGGCGAAATTTCATTCACTTCCATCGAATTATATATATTGTTGTAATTAAACTTTTCTAATTTGATATCGAAATATTCTTCCAGAACGCGATCGCGACCCGCCTCATCTATAATCCAATAACTAGCAAAATACTGATTTCTAGAACTAGGTTTTCCTGGCAACATCACCATTTTTAAATCATCCCGCTCTAAGTCAAGACTAAAAGCGATCAAAGCCAACATTTCCTGAAAACTTAAATTAGTATCCACATACTTTTGCATTACGCGAATAATCTGAGGCAACCGAGGTAAAACTGCTACATTAGTAACGCGACTTCGCAGTGCTTTTAGTAAAACTTGTTGTCGTTGTACACGACCAATATCGCCATGAACTTCTTCTCGGAAACGGACAAATTGTTCTGCTTGTTCTCCATTGAGAGTTTGCCAACCTGGTTGTAAATCTATATTTAATTTTTGGGTATTGTCAACATAAGACATAGGTTGAGGAACAAAAACTTCTACTCCACCCAGTTGTTCTACTAATTCTCGAAACGCTCCTTTGCTAACTCGCACATAACGGTCAATCTCTATATCATTCAGAGTATCTTCTAAAACATTTTCTGCCAGTTTTGGTCCCCCATATGCATTTGCTTGATTAATTTTGGCAAGACCTATTCCGGGAATTCGGACTTGAGTATCTCGTGGCACAGAAAGTAAACTGACTGTTTTATTGGTGGGGTTAGCCCGTACTAATAGTAAAGTATCACTACGACCCTCAAATACATCTGGAGAATCTTCTGCCACTCCTGGAACTTGGTCAATTCCCATAACTAGGATATTCATAGGTCGTGAGAGTTGGTAAGGTAAGCGTTTACGCCACAGAACATCTGCGGTAAATTCCTGGAGTAGTTGAGTTATAAATTCTGGTTCAACGGGGGCAAACAAGGCAGTTATTGCTCCGAAAGAAGTAGTTACGGTTCCACTCAAGAGTAATATAAGGATCCAGAACCACCATTTAAACCAAAGAGGTCGGGAGTTAGTAGAAGAAGTATTATTCATAAACAATCAAAAAATAAAAATATAAATTAAAAACTAAGACGTTTTAGTTTCAGACCCTATTTCCACAAAAATCTCACTACTATAGTTGGAAAGTTTGGCAGAAACTGGTAATAATCAGATAAATATTCAAAAATCATTACT
>JAAUYL010077785.1_pt1 | contig 11736 bp, 15 predicted proteins | sample 7278011 | NCBI WGS metagenome assembly JAAUYL01 (sample SAMN14350225, study PRJNA611818) | marine sediment metagenome | isolation source: surface marine sediment (1.8m) | place: French Polynesia: Moorea | collected 2018-08 | reverse complement strand
TGCAGCTGGAATTTACTATTGTGTATGTTTCCAAGAGCTTGCTTCAATTCCATACTATCTTCCTCCACTGCATCTTTCATTTTTATCAGGTTGACTCTAGCTTGGACATTTAGTTAAAACGACAAACATATCATGGGATTATACCCTTATCCCCAGAAAGAGGACCTAAGCATATAGGCAAGTTTTATTTTTATCATGGGGAAGGTAATGTCACTACAGCTAATGGCTTTCACTATTGTTGTTATGATACTAGTATATCAAGTTTACTTATTGTCAGCCAATTAAATCTGGAAAGATGCTTCTGTTCGCCACAAAAGTCAATCACACAAATAATTGTTTTTCTCCTTTGGATATTGATTACCACCAACTTTTAGAGAAATATCAAGATATTGATTATTCAAGATCACACAGCCATATTCAACAACTTTGCTTCTTTAAAAACGGGTTTGGTTTTGGTGTCTGCCCATACCCACTATTTTGTTTCTCCCCAGTTTACAATGTCCCTATAGCAAAATCTCAAACGCTTCACTTTGTTAAATGTCAGTGTAAATATTATTCACAATGAGTTCCTACTATTCCATTGAATAGAGTCCAATGACTATCTGTACTTCTGTTTATGAGCATCAACCAAGAAGGGATCATGGAAAAGAAAGAAGACTTTCAACAAGCTTTGAGCAAAATAAATCTCTTGACTTCCCAGCTTCGTGAGAGTGTTAGCAGGCTGGCATCATTAAAAATATCAGTCCAACATGAATTTGAAAAATCTCAAGTTACTAAGGATGAAATTGAAATGCTTACAGCTGCATTGGAGGACCTTGTGCGTGCAAGAAAAGACTTTGAAGCAGAAGTCAACACATTTAATTCAAACTTCGGATGGAGTCATCTTGAAGAAGTGATAGAAGTGAACAAAGAGATCGACGACAACTTGAATGCATGTTTCAACATTAAAGTTAATGTTGACATGCTAGTTCGAAAGATTGCTGACCAACTACTGATCAATGAGTTTAATGACACTGAAGAAGAAAGCAGCAGTGAGGACGATGAATTTGTTCATGATGTAGACTGTACAAGTCACAGCAGCCAACCAGAGCAAGACAACAGAGGGCAAGAGACACCTCAAACACCTGCATTGAACAGCGGGGAGAATAAATCATTAAAACTTGTAATCTTCCTGTGTCTGGTAATTGTGATCATGAACTATGTTAGTCTTGCCATAATCATAGGCTATGTCGAGGATCAAGAAAAAGCTGAGATAAGCAAGGGTAATAATAAAAGGCAAAGTTTCCGCAATCATAGCGTTAACTTGTACAATTCTCAGATCCTACAACCAAGCCAGTCCAGCAAGATAGTAAAACCTGCGGAGCAGACAGTTTTATGCTAAGGGATGGTGTGTGCGATGAGGCATCCAACACAGCAAAATGCCTCTTTGATGGCGGGGATTGCTGCCAGGAGAACAAAGACAAGGCACTATGCAGAGACTGCATATGTGTGCTAGATGTCAAGCAGGAGGATCTGATCAAGCAGTTTCGTGAGATGGAAATCAAGCCAGTAGAGCAACAAGCGAGTGCTAATACTGCAATGGGTTTTGAAGGAGGGGCTGTAGAAGTGGGAGAAGTCGTCTCAGCAGAGGTTTGCAGTTTGGTCTGTCTGGAGCACAAAAAGGCAGATGAGCTCAATGCTTGGCTCTATAATGCCAATGGGCGCATCTGCAGATGTGGATGGATAGAATCTGCTTCGTGCCCTCGGAAGGTTGTGTTGTTAAACTGGTCTTTAGAAGACAACATCGATTTAACAAACACTTCTGGAATAGAACATCATGAAGCTTTTGTCCAACTGAAGAAGACTATTCCATGCGGTATGTTCAGAGTTGGTTTTATGTGTGAAAGAGAGTAATTGCTACCTATCAAAGCATTATTTCTAAATTAGATTGCTTGGCTACCGGATTTTTAATTGCGGCCAATGTAAGTAAGAAGGCCAAAGTGGCCCACGGTGATAACACACAGTTGGCTCACAGCTTGTGGCATTGCAAAGAGATGTGTAGTCTCTATGATGATTGTGTGTGGTTCTCTTGGAAGGGTGGGAAAAGTGGAGTGGACATAGACGGAGAGTCAGGTAGGTTGCTTTGCAAAAAAATAGACAAACTACAAAAATGCTCTGTCTGATTATATTATCCTAGAATTTGAGTGCAGAATGATGACTGCACATAAACAAAAATTGGCAACAGTGATGCCATTGATTGGTATGGTCAACCAAAACTGGGTGTCATCCTCTAGCAACTGTTCAGTCATTGGGAGATATTTTACAAGTAAGAGTAACAGCCTAGTATATATCTAAGTAGCACAATATATTATAGAAATGAAAGATATATCCTTTGTTCTTTGAACTTTGCTTGCAGAATACTCAATCATCAATAGTCGCTACAAGTTTGTGTGTCCTGCAATGAACAATGCATCAGCAATGTCCATACCACACATAAATCTACCAGCAATGACAAGAGGTATTACAGGAGTTGGCTTTCAAGAAAAAATCGTGAATATCATTTTTCAACAAGATGAAATATATTATATATTTCTCTCTAGAAGGAGCATATGTTCAATTTATACTGCATTTTTGTGGATGGATGCAGAGCTCAATAGCAGTGATGAAATTGCTTCAAGATGGCAATGTTGTCGATTGCTCACACTCGCTGTCGCCTCCAGAAAATGGTTTGATCCATGCCACAGGTGACATTGTAGAGGTTACAAGAGCCAGTGGTGAGGATGAACCTGTTGTGGTTGTTTGCGGAGGTGAATTTGTACAAAGCAGCTCCAGCAGTAACATTCCGAATCATCAGTGTGTAATGCTCAGTGAGAAAGAGCCTTCCCCAGTCATGGACAGTATTCCGATGTATTTATCATCCCATGTGTCAGCTGGTGGCTTTCTGAATGACATAAGAATTGGAGCATCGTCAGTGATAATGGCCAATGGCCGGACACTCTGGGTTACAGGCGGCCACAACCATCAAACAGTGATAGAAAGCTCAGAGTTCATTCAAGCTCATGACAAGTTTACTGGATTTACAACCAATGGTGTAGGCCCTGACTTGCCAAGTGGGCCTTTAATGCATCACTGCTTGGAAAGAGTTGCATCAGACATTGCCATACTAATCGGTGGAATGCCATCAGACTCTAGTAAGCTTAGGTTTATGCTTATCTTTGTTTAAGTTCCTGATGCAAAATCATACAAAATTAACCTCTTCAATTCTTGTAAGTTAGACAGCTTCTTTTCACCTAGATTGATATGATATTTTTTAGATGATCCATCGAGTATGGCATTTCTCATCAGCATAAGCTCTATGACTTGGAAGGACAATTTGTCATTAAACATTGCGAGATACAAACACTCTTGTGGGGTGCTAAAAGCTGCTTATGAGAAGAAAATAGTGGTTGTAGCAGGGGGTATTGACAGATTTAAGAAGATCTCAAACACAGTGGAGACATTGTTAGTGATGGAAGGAGGGGGAGGTCTCATGACTCTCTCTGATAATAATTATTGGGACTATGGCCCAAGTCTTCCAATGCCCTTGAGTGATGCAGCTAGTGCCACAACAGCTGATCAAACAGGATTTTTCCTATTTGGGGGCACTAGTGATAATGCTGCCACAAGTGTTTCCATTTTCAAATTGGGCTGCTCACATGCTTATGACTTTCAGCAAGGATGCACTTGGACCAAGATTGATCATGAGCTGCATGCACCAAGTGCAATGGGACTAGCAATTTCCATGCCTTCATATCCTTTGGGTCACAGAAGCTATAGCAATGTCAGGCATTGTCACCAAGGTGAGCAGAGTTAACTTTTTTATACTTTTAATGTGTATTTGGCAATCCAAGTGCAGTAAGCTTATTTGAATAGTCAATGTTACTGGTGATGAAAGTCTTCTTCTTGTGACAACTGGCAGCCATGGTGATCTTGTTATCGGAGACACAGAGACTTTTGTCATTCCACCACTGTATGCAACAAATCAAGAGAGCCTTGCTGTGTGCCAACCATTGTCGAGCCTTGACAAATTGATGTACTCTCTCAGAGCAGCCACTGGGGGCGTCTTGACTGCAAAACTAGAGCAGCAATTTAAAGGCTCTGTGTCCAATGAACACTTCCCAGTTGCTTGTGGCATATTGGCAAACGAGAAGGAAGCCAACTGCTTTCATTTTGGGCCAGGCATGTCTCTGCCGGCAAAAATAGCAGTAATGAGAGAAAAGAGGGAGGGAGCTGCAAGTACTATTGTAATGAATGGAACAGCCCTATGGATCACAGGAGGAATGATTGAAGGAGTCACTGACACAACATTGCTTTTGAGTGTCTCGTCAGCATTGTTGTCGTTTAATCAAAGTGGTGACAGTGACATCCCCACACTAAAAAATGGCACCAAGCTCCCAATGGCAATGGCCTATCACTGTCTGGTAATGGTGCATGGTGATGTGGCTATTCTGTACGGAGGCACAGACATGCAAGAGGAGACTGCTGCAATATCCTCCACATGGTCCATGGAGCCCCATGGAAACTGGATAGCCAGGGCACCAATGGCTTATGGTCGCTACCAGCAAGGTTGTGGAGTGATTGTCACTGATGTGACTATGAGTGGCAATCCAAACAGATTTGTGGTTGCTGCTGGTGGATTTCACAATCAATTTGGCGAACCTTTGAGCACAAAAAGTGTTCAACTTTTTCGCGTGAACTATGATCAAAGCCTTGCTGATGCCCTCTGGGAGGCGGGCCCTACATTGCCTCATACCCTAGCTGGTGGTGGCAGTGCTACGACAAGTGACCAAAGTGTGCTCTTTCTGGCTGGTGGACTGGTTTCGCTGGACCCTTATCTTGAATCGCGTGCAATCTACAGCCTCAGATGTGCCTTGGGTACTTGTTGGTGGAGAAAGGATGACACAGAGTTAATGGTACAAAGAGTCTCGCCAATTGCTTTGGTCATTCCACCAGGAGATAAAACAGCTCTTTTGTCTGGTAAATAGATAACTGTTCAAAGAAGTGTGCGAGTATTTTCCCCAATCCTGCATGCTGTACTTTTCAATACTTAGACACCACTTGCAAGTCAGCTTTGCTGGGAGATGGACTGTGTGATGCCATTAATAACAAGGCCAGTTGCAGCTATGATAGTGACGACTGTTGCTCGGGAGAGGACTTATGGTGTCACAAGTGTGATGGAGACTTTTGCAAATGCCACAAAACTGGAAAGCATCATTGTTTCACCTCACCTCATGCTCTTTCTGCATACATTGTAGAGGGAGAGATTGCTGGGCACTTGGTAACTGGGCCTATGACATCTGATGAAGGGTTTTATCTTCAGCATGGTCTAGTGACTGCCATTAGAGTGTCCCGTAAATATGACGGCTATATCACCTCTATTGCTGCAAAGCAAGTAACACGTACAGTGTAGTTCCTAAAAAAATAGGTATGCTAACCCTTAACTGTCTTCAGGTATGGATCTGGCGTAGCTGAAGCATGGGGCCACAACCATGGAGGTAATGGTGGAGGGGAAATTGCAGATGTCCTAGGCTCTCCTAATCTCATGGGCATGAACGGTATCCAACCTCAATAGTGAGCCTATGTATTTCAAATCTTTTACACTTTTCTTTCTTGCTGTGCAGTGACTTTTGACGTTTGGAACACAACGAGCACAAGCCAGAACATCTTCAGTTTCCAATTTTTGGACAGCAAAGGACAACAAAGTCAGGTCTTTGGCAATGACAAGAGAAATGGCCAAAGCATTGTTGAATACCATCACAAAGGCTGTCGACTGGCATGGATTTCTGGGTCAGAATACTCCTCTGGTTTGGAAACATTCAGGCCTTACTTTGAATGTCGTCCAGCATGATCATTTAGAGCAAGAAGCTAGTAACGAGTAGAGTTTAAATTAGTGCTATGAAGCTGTCAAGGCAAAAAAAGAACAACATTTTCTAAGCGGAAGAATGAGCATAAACAATACTAAATGTCCATGTCAATATATTAAAAGTAGATTGACAATCTTCATTTTGTTCCCAATTATCTTTCACTTAACGGTGATATGGCCTGTGCTGATTGGTTATCAGAAAAGTAAGTTCTCCCATCATATCAAGATTATAATGTAGGTATTTGAAAATAGACACAAAAATATCTGCCTTGAGCATTTAACTTATGTGAGTTTTGCTGCGTTGCATTATAAAAATAGTCTAGGGATGTCTGAGGAGGAGGAGAAGGAGAAGATAATCAAGCAGGCACAAACAAAAGCCCAGATTTTGAGGTCCAAATTGCGAAGGAAAATTAATGAGCTCAAAGCATTAAAGCACTCCACTGAAGATGCAATGGCCAGGTGGCAGGCAACCGAAAAGGAATACCATATGCTCAAGTGTCAACTGGAAACTCTGGCTAGTCTTACCCAAGAGTATGAGGCAAGCGTTCATGCGTTCAATGCCAATTATGAAGAGAAAAGTGACGATGCAATGACAGTTGATGACAGCCTCATCAAGGCATCATCTGACATTCAAGTAAATGTGGACATTATTGTCCAGAAGGTGAAGAAACAACTTGCTGGAGAAAATGAGGAGGACAGCAATTACCAAACTGATGGCTCTGGCTCAGAGTCTGATACTTGGACAAATCTCAGTCTCAGCAAACCTATACCTATTGTTGACAAGGCAGAAGAGGAGAGGGCATCATCATCATCTATGAAATTGACCATATTCATATGCTTGTTAATCGTAATTATCAATTATGTTAGTCTTGCTCTTATCATAGACTTTGCAGAGGGACAGAAAATAGCAAAGAGAGCCAAGGGTAAAGAACATTATGAATTCAGCATGATTAAATAGTAGCATTAACCTTAGTAGCTTGAATTGTAACATGTTTCTTGCAGATGCTACAACCAAGCCGATTGTCTCACAGGACAGCAATACTTGTGGCGCAGACAGTTTCATGCTGAGGGATGGCGTGTGCGATGAGGCCTCAAACATAGCTAAATGCCTATATGATGGAGGTGACTGCTGCCAGGAAAACAAAGATAAGGACCTGTGTCGTGACTGCAAATGCATGCTGGACGTCAACCAGGAGGATCTAAGAGGGAAGTTTCGAGAGCTGGAAATCATGCCAGTAGAAGATCCCATGAGTCTAGACACTGTTATTGTAGAAAATGAAGGATGGACTGTTGAAGTGGAAGATGTTGTTTCTGTTGATGTTTGCAGTGTAGTATGCCTGGAGCACAGGAAGGCAGATGAGCTCAACGCTTGGCATTACCTTGTCAATGCTAAGATCTGTAAATGTGGGTGGATTGAATCAGTATCATGCCCTGAAAAACTGACTGCAGATAATTGGAAGCAGGATTACAACAAAAACGGAACCTTGATGGAGAGTCACAATGCTTTTGTCCAGCTAAAGAAAACTGTGCCGTGTGGTAGGTTAAGGATTCTACGAAAACAATAATATATGCACCAAGGTATTTATTAATGTGAACTAATACCATCTTAGATTGTTTGGTGTCTGGATTTTTGATTATGGCAGGCGAGATTGAGCATGTCAAGATAGACAATGAAGATACCACTCCATTAGCTCACAGTTTGTGGCATTGCCAGCAGTTGTGCAGCCTCTATGACGATTGTGTCTGGTTTTCTTGGAAAGTTGGGAACGGTGCCAATGCAGCTAGTGGTGGTATGTAGTATAGCCACATTTTACATTGTCTACAGATTGGACACAGAAAGTTCCATATGTGCATATACTTTTGTAGCAACTGAATGCAAAATTATGGCTGCACTTCCAGCGGACGTGGTATTTACATCGTATGCTGTTGTCAACTCAGGTTGGATCTCTTCATCAAATAACTGTTCAACCATTGGGGGCCATTTTAAAAGTGAGAAGATTGTCATGGAAAAAAAATATTTACTGATGGTTAAAATTCATTCAAATTGCAGAATACTCAAGCAAAAGCTACACCTTTGTATGCCCCACAAGTTCCAAAACATCATCACTGAGCATTCAACAAGTGACGTTGCCTTCCATTCTTAAAGGTTTGTGATTGGACTTGTTTTTGGGAGGGTTAATAAAGGGAACAAATGTTTCACATTTTGTCAAATGCATAGGAGGTGAAGTCGTGAATGAGCAGCTTCTCATCTACATTGACGGTTGGTGGCAGAGCTCGATTTCAGTGATGAAAGTCGATACGTCTAGTAGTGGCGTCATTGTTGAATGCTCCCACTCGCTTTGGGCCCCTGAACAGTCCTTGATTGAAGCCACTGGAGGTATCTTGATGCTCGGGCCAGGCCTTGGTGACAAGGGTGAGCTTGAGCCTTTAGTAGTCATTTGTGGTGGCCGATTTGTTCTCGATGTATCTAGCAGCTCTGACGCCAATGTTCACAACCAACTGTGCATGATTCTTAATGAAAATGGGCCACCCTCAGTCTCTATAAGGCGAGAGCAGAGCGTCTACCATCTGTCTGTCAGGGGTCTTCTTAACTTTCAGCGGATTGGCTCCGCATCGTTGGCTATTGACAATGGCCAAACACTGTGGGTGACTGGCGGTTTGAATGATGGCAGCTATGGAAGTGGACACTTGATCTCCGAGCTAGTGGGACTTAATAACAACAGCGCTACTTCAAGCCACCAAGAATTCACAACAAATGGGCAAGGTCCTTTCATGCCAACATATGCTGTCATGCACCACTGTCTTGAGAAAATTGAGCCAGAAATGGCCATACTTGCTGGCGGAAAGTCCTCGGGTATGTTAATGTAGAACTATATCATTAAGGGGATATCGGGCCAATAAATGCAGCCAAGCCTTACATGTGTCATCACTTAATTATCATAGCGACATGATAACTAAATTGAAAAAATAGTTCATGATATTTCATTTCAGTTGGCACACCTTTTGATTCAACGTTTTTCTTCAATGTGAGCAGAATGGCAGAATGGACATACGGTGCACTGCTAAATACTCCCCGGTACAAGCACGTGTGCGGCGTCCTACTGTTTGGCGATGACGAGAATGTCAACATCATTGTTGCTGCTGGTGGCATGGATGCCTTCGGAGCCAACTTGCAAACAGTTGAGATATTATTGTATTCGCAGGACAGCCTGCCTGAAGAAGATATTTTGGCAGAAGGTTGGCAGCTTGGACCAAGCCTTCCTGTGCCATTGAGCGACGCAGCTAGTGTGACAACACCAGATCAGAAGGCCTTCTTGGTAATTGGCGGGAACACCGACGATGGCATCAGCTGCGGCTCCGTCTTCAAGTTGAGTTGCTCCTTGCTGGACTCATTCAGAGAATGCTCTTGGACAAAGGTCGAATACGAGCTCACTCCACCAAGTGCAAAAGGACTGGTGGTTACACTTCCTGCCAGCCCAATGTCGGACAGGAGACATCCTGGCGCCAGAGACTGTGTTAAAGGTGAGTGAAACAACTGATTCAAAAGCCATCATAAGTGCCAACCCATTTTAACACAGACCCTGTGGCTGTCAACGAGAGCCTCATGATCTTGACAACTGGAATAGGACAGGGTCTTCCAATGGGTGACACCCAGACCTTTGTGCTTCAGCAGTCATCATCACATGATGAACCAAACCTGCTGACAATGTGCCAGCCATTGCCAGGCAAGACACAGTCTATGGCGTCCCTTTTTGCTGGGACTGGAGGTGTTTTGAAACACAGCAGTGGCTACATCCCGCTAGTTTGCGGTGGAATTGGCCTCGAGGAAAATTGGAATGAAAAGTGCTACCATCTTGGATCAAGTGGAGCAAGTAGAGACTATGGGACGGCAATATCTGTTGTTGGCATCATGCAACAAAAGCGACAAGGCGCAGCAAGCATTCCAATTTTAAATGAAACAGCCCTGTGGGTGACGGGGGGCACAGATGATTGGGTCACAACTGCCACAACAGAGTGGATCAATGTGTCAATGGTTTTGTCAGGAAAAGTGGAGAGACTGCAAGAGGGGCCACGACTACCAGAACCATTGGCCAACCATTGCCTGCAGATGATAAGCGGCAACATGGCGATTGCCTATGGGGGGCAAAGTGGTGCTTCACTATGGAGCACTCCTTACGCTTTGTCATGGATTGTGGAACACTTGGATGCTCGAATAGAACCTGCTGGCAACAATAACGACCTGGATGACCCGTGGGTGCCTGGGCCCCCGATGGCAATGGCTCGGACCTTGTCCGGTTGTGGGATGGTCAGGAACACTGGAAAATCGGTGAGATTCGTCGTTGCAGCTGGTGGTGCCACAGTCACGTCCTATTTTGGCCTTACGGCCATCCCGAGTGTTGAGCTTCTTAGGGTTGGGGATGGGGGTGACACCCTGCTGTGGGAGGTCGGGCCGCAATTGCCGGAACCATTGTTTGCAGCTAGCAGTGCAAACACGGGAAACCAAGATGCACTCATCCTGGCGGGGGGAGTGTTGGATGGTGAGTTCACTATGGCCACCTTCTCAATCTACTGCTTGAGATGTGCCTTTGACTATTGCTCGTGGACAGAGGCCTGGGAGCTGGATGCTGTGAGGTATATGTCTGTTGCACTCATCATTCCCCCTTCACAAGTTCAGGATGATGGTCCAATCGGTATGTATTTGTTCAAATTCACACTATGTATTTATGTACTAAATCTTTAGATGCTGGCCCTTGTGTGGCAACATTTGATGGGAATGGCTATTGCAATGCTGTCAATAATCGGCCCGAGTGTGGCTATGATGGGGGCGACTGTTGTTTGGGAACAGATGTGGTGTGCAAGAATTGCTATGGAGACTGGTGTCGATGCCACGAAACGGGCGAGACACTCTGTCTGGGTTTAGGTAAGAGGCCGTGGCCAAGAATTGCATGAAACATGCATGATGTGTTTGGTTTTTTTCCAGACTTTTGCCCTTTTCTTGAATACTACTACCAAGGCATTGGGAATGGCTGGTGTGATGCGCACCTGAACAACTGGGCTTGCGATTTTGATGGAGGCGATTGTTGCGATCGGAAAAGCCCCCACTATCAGTGGACATGTCATGGCTGTGAATGTTTAGAAGTAAGTGCAGATAGATAGATGGTATCTACCCAGGTATTTCAAGGTTCAAGGTTCAAGGTTTATTCACGTCCTTGTAAGGTTAACAATGGATTGGATGTCTAGCTAGTAGCTAATCGACACGTGAATTTGAGGTTGGTTTCCTTTGTGATTTCACATAAAAAACATAAAATATAATAGTTATGATTTAGTAAGAGGGGGATGTGGTTCCCCCTAGACCATAAAATAAAATGTGTGCTTTTCTTCACAACTAACAATTTCTAGTCCTCCTGAGCTAACAGAATACTCTTAACTTTCGCATTCCTACAAAATTCAGCAATGTTTGCCAGCTTCCAGTGTTCCTGGATTTGTACTTTGTCAGACGTTCCAAAGGCTAGTACCCTCTCCATGCGCAGGTCTGGACATGTTAGCAAATGTTCGTTGGTCTCTTGGTCTTGGCCACATAGTCTGCATTCCATGGTTACATTTTCATCCAGTTTATCTATTCTTTTCAGGTGTTCCTTTATCGTGCTGTGGCCGGAGATCGCTCGTATGACGACGCCAGCCAAGGCCCGGTCCATCTTCAGCATTTCTCGATGGATCGTTGGATCGATGGACTTGAGCCAGAACCTCGTGTTTCTGTGCGCAAATTTGGTTCCTTCCAAGGTATCCCATTCACTTTGCCATTGAGCATACATGTAATCGTTGATTCTCTGTTTCAGAAAGCTGTCCGGAAGGGG
>JAAUYL010047683.1_pt1 | contig 11736 bp, 8 predicted proteins | sample 7278011 | NCBI WGS metagenome assembly JAAUYL01 (sample SAMN14350225, study PRJNA611818) | marine sediment metagenome | isolation source: surface marine sediment (1.8m) | place: French Polynesia: Moorea | collected 2018-08 | reverse complement strand
CGTATATGTAGAGTACAACAAACGCAAGTCAAAAAAGTTTAGAGCTGTAATTTTTGCGCCACCACTCTCTCAATTCTCTTCAACTCCGTTTTCACGAGAATGAGTCTACAATTAATTTGACTGTTTCACGCGATAGAAATGTTACTATTGAGTACGTAGTCTGGCTATTTTTTAAGTTTTCAGCGCTTGCTTAACTTGTTTTTGTCTCAAGTTTAAAACACTATTTTTTAGTTTGTGCCTCACATGCTTCCAACGATTGTCCTCTTCAAAATTAAACTTTAGAACATATAGGCTGACTTATTTTATTTTTTTACTTACTTTTGCCGGACAGGTTTTTGAAAAAAGACAATGTGCTGCTGCTGTCACCACTGCTACTTAGAAAATCACTTGTACATAGCTAACTATCTAGTTTTTTTAAAAAAAATATTCCGACGGTTTCTGATCTTTCTTGACGTATTGCAGTACACTGACACCCACGTGGTTATAGCGCGAAGCGAACGAGAGCGAACGAATGAAAGTCAGACAGCAGCATCTTCTTCTCAATTTTGTTTTGAAAAGTTGGCATATAATGAAAGGTACCTAAAACAAAACAAAACACCATTAGTCTACTACTAATTACTTAAGTACTTAATTGCCTCCTAAGTAGAGCATCCTCTTGTCCTAAAAATAATATTGATAATTTTGCTAATATGCTGCCGCCATCGTCAAGAATCGAGAAAAATGACGAACACTACAAAACTTTCTGCTTTTTATTTTGCAGTAAACATTAATTAATTTCAATATTTTTTGAGTTTGTAAAATGAGAGACACAGTGCAAACTGTTTGTTTTGTTTGGTCTAGCACTTGCTAAAGATTTATAAAGACAGACCACAAGCGTGGCGATTTCTCACTGATTAAAATATCTTTTAAAAAATCTTATAACAAGATTTGCAAGTTTTTCAATTTCGATCTAAGGCTTCAAATTATTATTTTTTATTTATTTATTTATTTGCTTAGATTCAACAAAACTGCCAGTTTTTCTGCTTTTTATATCATCAAGCTTAGCATATTATCTAGTCCATATTTTATGTAGATTACTCATCTGCGATAATGGGGGTAAATTCCAACAATAGCTGTAAATATTTATACTCCACGTAGAAAAGTATTTACAAATATTTAGAACAATTCCTGCTAAAAGTTAAGGAACCATATTACCATGCCTATATGCTAAAAATCCAGTACAACAATTAATTTTGGGCTTTGAAAGCAGAGCATTGTCGATTCAAAAACTTGTCATCAAGAGATCGCAAGACTTTGTGGACTTTTATTTTTAATTCTTTTTAACGAAGACACATGTATAAAGGCTAGCCTTTTATCTGATCACGGAACCACTGGCTTGCCAATTTTTTGGTCATTGTCTCAAGGATTTGACAAGTTGTAACATAGCGAGCGAAGGCTTCTCAAAACTCTCCGTAGTTCTCAGCTTTTCTTACTCTACTGCTATATACTAGCAATAAGCTCTCCACTCACCAAGTAATTTTGCACTATCCTTATTGCTAACAACTTAACTAATTATTAAACTACTTGAGTCACTTAAAAATAAATAGCAATAAGCATAGGACATATACCTATATAAGTATAGCCATGCCATCAATAATCAATGCAATAACTATTTATGTCCCTCTTTTTCAGGGAGAATCGGAAAGAGAGTCACGCCCCTTTTGTGAAGACCTATGCCACCCTCGGGTACTTGTGAGGGCCGACGCGGTTTCGGGTTCGAATCCGGGGCGGGCCACGCAGCAGTTTGTAAACAAAAATGATCTCATCTCACAAGAAAATAAATGTGCGCAGTTAGGAAAAACAAAACTATAAACAATAATCTCAAGAAAAAAAATTGCGCGCCAGCGAGAAGAGTGCAAAAAAATACAACTGATGTGCGAGTGTGTGCGTTATACGAGTGCTGTTTTAAAACCAGGAAAAAAGTCACCAATTAACAAAAATCAAGAAGAAGACGAAAGAAAAACATGATTGGTCCTTTTAATCTGCTTTTTAGGAAATCTTAAGGGCGATCGTGAAAATTCTTGTGATTAAAAATATTACAGATTATACCTAAAACAGAGACAAATAGTCTACACATCTTCTACAGGAATTAAATGTGAGACTTGCAAACTTCAAGAAAAAACCTGAATCTTGAAAAAGAAGAATAATTCAAATAACTAACTAAATAATAAGATACCACCAGTTGTACACAAAAAACCTCCTCTCCCGTAAATTTAAAACCGAAATTTCCGCGCAAAAATAACTAAAGTTGGCACCTACAGAAAAGCAAAGCATTAAAAATCCCCCAAAAAAGCAAGCTTCTACAGAAATATTTGAATAACAGACTACTACGTAAATCATTTTCTAAGATGAAAACTACTAAACTTAATCAGTATTTGCTACCAACGCCGAGCTACCAAAAAATGAATAACGAATACAGTTTAGCTAACCTGCCCCCGATTCCCCCCAAAAGAAAACATCATAGAAAAATATATCTAGCTATTATTAATTATTTAATTATTAGGTAATTATACAGCCACCTTCCTTATACATATAAAAGTCTGTACGTGTCACACAAGAGCAAAAAAATGAACTAAAAATATAACAAACCAAACCCCCACAAAATAATTCCACCCTTTTAACAGCTATCACATGTTAGCTTACATTTCACCACCTGCCCATAAAAATATACCTATCTAGCAGTGTTATTATTAATATTTACTATATTTTAAAACCCAGAGAACGAACCTACCCCCAAAAAGCTACTTCTAGACTATCAGTACGATCCAGATAAAATTACAAAAAACTAACTTTCATGGATGAAAATGTCCACCTATAAAATCTAATATCTACAAAAAAAAACTTACAGAGAAATGAAATTGAGTGTTATTTAACTGTAGAAAAACATCAGAGTCTCTAAAAAAGAACCATATTTCAAGTATCATCCCAAAGCACGCAAATATCTAAAGAAAAATAATAATTAAAGATAATTAAAATTACTTATTTTTTGCTTGGTTGAATATAAATGAGAACAGAATTCAGTCGATTTTGTTTCCAGAAAAAACATCCAAGCAAGCCAAAAAATCTGAAAAAGCTAGAAAAAATACCAAAAAAAGATACTTAGCAACAGTACACGTTTATCTTTCCCAAAACAATAATAATTATTATTAAACAAAATATAGAACGAGAAAAAAACATATTTGAGCAAACGAAAGAAAGAGCATTAGGCCTGTGTACATCACAATACAACAAAAAATCTCATCCCACAAGATCACAAAAAATATTGCCAATATAACATCACCACCCAAAAAGATTGGCTATACAGAGAAAACGCCACCACCAGCAATGTTAACTTCTTTTAAGAATTTGTTTTCCTTTAAAAATATCCCCATTTTAAATTATATGCCATTTTCATTTTTTTTAAAAAAACCGTGGACTTTCATGTAAAACAATCAAATCAGCATAGTTGAGCCAAGAGTTGCCCGCCTGACCAAATATTTACTGCAATTTAAAAAACAAATGATGTTAGCTGTAACAAAAAAAATTAAGGCTGTCTGAGGTTACTTAAAGTAAGTAAAGTAAGTATAAAAATTACATGTAATACTGAATGCTTGTGGAAAAAAATCTGATCTAAGGAAAGCTGATTGTAAAACATTTGGTACATCAAATTCAACTGAGCCCAATGTAAGAAAAAAATCTTTTCATATTAACACCCAATTCAAAAGATTACAAAAATTTGAAGATGTACCATTTGCTTTTGCAAAAAAGTAAAATTGATCAGACAAGACTTCCTGTATGAGAGAGTGTTTTTTTTTTATTTTTTGTGACCTGCAACAAAAATGAGACACAACTACCATCAAAATCAAAACAAACGGTCACAAAAACCATCTGAATATCTATGTAAGAATAATATCTATCAAACAAAAATTACAATTAATTATTGATAATTATGTCAATGTATCTAATTAACTTAAATGTTTGCTCTTCACCTGTCCCATTGCTCACTCGATGAAAAGAGTATTTAAAATGCTGTCTGCTAAAAAACAATTTCACCACCAAAAAATCGAACAGCACAACAAAAATGCGCAATTTTGTTTTGGTCTTTGCAGCAAAACAAAACAAACAAAAGTTGAAGAAGGGTGCCTCAAAAAACTATCTACTACTAAATATTTTCGAGAAAATCAAAATCATAGCCTCCTACCAAACTCTTGCTCTCGTGCCCGGCTTCATCTAGAAGTCAGACAATGAGAGTAAGAATTTTTTGGTAACAGTGAGGACAAAACCACTTCAATTCAAAATCATTGCATGTGAGTTTAATGGAATGTCGTTACAATTAACCATATAAAAATCATATTGGTGTGTCAGTGTTTGCACAAAAAAAACTAATAGCAACTGCTTAATAATAATTTCTAGAAAAAAAGTTACACAGATTCTTAAAAAAAAGAGGCTAAATACCATCGAAATTGCCTGATTTTTAAGAAATTCCATTCCTAATATTTTGATTCACAAAATACCATCCATCTTGGCATTACTTTTGTAGCCCAAACAAATATTTTTAACATCAAGTCAAAACCAAATTCTCTTGTTTTAACACCGACAGAGAGAGAAAAAGTAAGAGCCAGAGAGCAAATGTGTTTCAAAAATTCCCTTACCATCTGCACCAACAATTTTAGTATTTAAGCATGACAAAGCAACTAAAAAAATATTGAAATTCATGTTAACAATTCTAAAAAATTAGATCCAAGACAATGTAAGCAGTTCAAATATCAGCTCGGAAAGGCAACTCGAATCGCTCACAACCCCCACAAAAAACTTGAAAAGATTCACCCTCAAATGAATGCATAATAACATTTAAGAAACTATTTACTAGGAAAAGGAAATGTTAGCAAATTATTGCTCACTTCCAGCCCTAGCAAGAATTGCCCAAGGACTATGCGAAACAAACAATGACTTAGCTACATACAAAACAAAAATTGAGATCTTTCATTCCCAGAATTTTAAAAATCCACGAAAAAACTTCCAATTTTCAGTTTTGTGTTTTTTACCCGACTGCGATATATTGAATTAATTTTTAAAAATCCCACCCCAAAACTCTCCTTTGCAATATCTTGACTAAACGTAAACAAAATGACGCTCTACAACAACCAAAAATAAATCCATATTTAACACACACAATCTACCTTTAAAAAATACTAATATCTGCAAATTATTTGAAGAACATTTTATCAGACACGAAAAAAGAAATCATTGTATGGTTGGAAAATATCTAAGATAACACACAGAATATCATCATCGATGTTGTACATAGGGTCAAAAAATAAATGTGTTTTACAAAATCAGAAAAAAACTCGTGAAAGGTGTTTCTTCTAAACATTTTGTAGCACGTGCTCAGGAAACTGTCAACCCCCGAAAATAATTTCACCTGGCAAGAATTTTGAATTTTAAAGACTGTCGCGCATGTTGAATTCTTGTTGTTAATACGATCTTCTTGTAATGGCAGCTGCTCTCATTCGGTAAATATTCGTCGTTTCGCAATGAAAAAATTCTTGAATCAAGCATGAATAAGTATGGAGAAATGTAGGTATGGATATGTAAATTGAACTGTTTTAAAGATTCTCCTCCATTCTCCATAACTGTCGTGTCATTTTCTGTATAATTGAATTGCTCTTATCTTGCTCTCACACATGGGGGCCTTGGCATATACAAATGAAGTGTGTTAGTGTTACATGCTATGAGAATTTCATCACTATGAACTTTGGAAGCTAGCTACAAAGGGTTTTGATTCGGTACTCTGGACCTTGAGAACAAAGTGCTTATTGGAATAAGAATAACTTTTAAGTTGCCTCCTCGTGAATACTTGCGATATTTCTTTTTCTTTTGTAAAACGCCACTATTTATGAACGAAACGAACACGACGCCTGCAGCGCCCCCTGTTTTGTTATTCGGCAGCTCGTGGGTGTTATAATCACGTACGAGTATATGCAAAAAATCTCCTTTCAAGCATGCAGTCATGATTAAAGATGATTCTCGTTCATAGGAGTAGGAGTGCTTTTGCCCGCCAAATATTACAAATCCAGCTAAGGATAAGCTAACTCATTCTCAAAATGGAGATGACATAGCCAATGTTTCGAGCTATTAAATATTGTCCAAGCTGAGGATTTACTTTACTTTACTTGAAGGCAATCTAATTTGGGGCAAAAACAAAAATAGTTTCGAAACTGGCACAAATATATTCCACATGGTTGCCGAAAACCGCTGCTGCCTGCTGCATTTTCCATCTTAAGGCATGGCCTCGTCAATCAACAGCGTGTTCGTAAAACCTCCCAGAAAAATAACAGAAAATGGAATCTCGGATTTCTTTATACTCCCTACGCATGACCAGATATCTACTATTGTACAATACCCACCTCTAGGGCACCGATTGCCATTTGAGCTTGGAATTTGACAAGGATTTTTCTCGCCAAAAGAAGGGCACACACAACCGTAGCGTAGATGACCTTTTGGTTTTTCTGGTTTTTCAGGCTCAAGCATTGATTCTCTCTCACATAGATATAAGTAAGATCATACCCTAGGAGAATTCTTGAGATCAAAACAAAAACTTGAAGAGGAGGAGGCGGGAAGATAAGTGGTTGTTGATTGGTAAGAATTGCGCACCTCCTGCCAAAAGTTTTTCCTCTTCTTTTTCATTCAGCACCTTCGGCAAGGTCAAGTCCATGAATCCAGGATTGGGCATTGGTTTTTGGTGGTGCTTCTTCACTATTATAGGCACATATCGTCGAATTCTTTTTTTTCATTACCCTTGGCGGCAAATCAATCAATCCTGAAAAAGAAACACTAACAACGTCCGAAAAAATAGCCAAACTGCTTCATTTCGAAGTGACTAAGGAAAAATGGCTCCACGTCATGCGATAATTATTAGACAAAGTAACACTTTTCGACACATTCCTTCCGGGACCCAAAGAGCAAAATGGGTACCTCAAAAGGATAGAGCAATATAATAACCATACCAAGGCCTATGATTTAGCTCAGCTCAGCAGCAATGTTTTTTTTGTAACACCTTCTTGAGCAACTGGTCTTTTGAGTGACACAACATTTTTCATCCTTGTAATCAGGATCACATCACGGAGATTTGTTCGCACTTCGACACATGACAATCTCAAGTTCAAATGGATGCTCATGCAATTTAATCTTTCAAAGGCCAAGCTGATAATGGACGCACTTAAAAGTCATCGCCATCTTAACCATACTCTTGACTTGACCACTGCTCAACAAGGACACACTTTCATTCCTATGCTAAATGTTTCATTTTAAAAGCTTCGGAAACTTTTCACGACCGAGCGGATCTTGAATCTTGCCAAACCGTTAACTACTTTATGGAACTCATTTCCCTACGACAAGACAAGACAAGCTGGATATTTGCACAATCATCTTTAAATAATGTTGCAATAGGTATTTTACTTTTGGATGCACTTACAGCAAAGCACTTTAAGTTTGTTTAATGTCATGCTGGGTTTCTTGCTCTGATTTTAATCTAAATATGAAATCAGCCTGTGGTGGTGAAAACAGTCTAGACAAATTTTCACCACACATAAATATTTTTCCATGAAAGCGGAAGAACAATTATTGTTATTTGCCAGCTCCCATTGCAATTGTTTTAAGCTTGCCGCCCCTGGGGGTTAGTTAGTGAAATCGGAGAGAGGATGTTATTATTGAGTATTTAGTACTTGTGAAATGAAATGTGGACGTGCAATATTTTCTGCACTGCTCACAGGAAACTGCGGCTTTGTTTTATTTTGATAAGCAAATAAGGGGGACGTGGGCGCTGAGATGCACTTTTTCCTTTTTTGAGTTAGGGGGGGTGACGAAATTGTAGTTTGCAATTTGGAAATTGTGAACATGAAATTGCGCTTTTACCGCCTAGAGGGACAATTTCTAAATAATTTGATCAGTTTTATATAAAAGCAAGTCATTGTTTTCTAAGGCCACCGGGGGGAAAGTTGGTTCTTTTTTCACTATAATGCATCATACTTTTTGACAAAGCAGCGGGTGTCTTTGGCTTTTCGGAATGCAATTCGTGTTTGCCGACAAACGCAAAAAAATCTCAGGCGTTATTGATTTATGACTTGCAAACGCTTTGCGGGGTCGAGTCGATAAATAAAACCGATTCCGGGCGGTCCTCCTTTTCGGTTTTAGATGCAAGTAAAAAGAGAATTGCAATCAGATTAAGATTAAGCTTAGTCCGTTATAAACTTTTTTCTCGTACAATGGGAAAAATCTAAAACTCCCAGTACTTGAATGCTCTAAGTACACCATCTCTCATAATCAATTTATTTTGCAAGGGCAAATTAGCGTACCACTCACTAGGCATTTCTTGGCAGTGGTCAGTTCAAACTTCATTGACAAGAAAAAGTAAGAGTTTCAACTTAGGTAAACATGGGAAACCGTTGGATTTTGTGTATCCACAGCAAACAAACCATTGGGAAATGATTGAAACCTTCCAAATTTGGTCGAAAGCTTTAAAAGTTGAGATTGCGGAGGCCGATAGATAGTTAGCGATCATCATTATGAAGCCATCAATAAAGTCATTGCCAAAGCAAAACGAACGAACGAAGGCTCATTTTGAAAAGGGCGTCTCCAGACCACATACGCATTTTTATGGTGATGTTGCCGACATATTTCTTGTGGACTGATCGGCAACGTCGGTAAATGAAGAAAAAGTGCCTTTTGATGGAGGAAAAAATTCGCCACACCCTGAAAGAAGTAAATAAGTAATTTTAATGAAGCTGTCCATTTATGTTGCCCATCATAAATATTATCAAGGTCAAGAGCTAGGAAAATGGAGATGCTTGAATCTTGGTAGCTTCAACTTTTTAATGGGAATTTTCCAGGATATACGTGCATGACTTGGCGGAAATAAGCCTAGCCGAAGGTTTGTTATCGATCGTCTCTATTCCTCCATCCTTTTTATTAGATGAAGCAATCTTCCCTCTCAATACGACTCCCTATAATTACGTTCCTACTCCTACCAAAAATATTGAAGGAAAATCAAAAGATAGATCGCCCCCACGAATTCCGATAAGCCAAGAATTCAACAATTTGGAAATTAGCTTCGATTTTTAAGATCTGTTTGATGGTCAGAAAAACTTTTAGGTTAACGAACTCTCTATCCTTTAGCAATTATTAGGAAATTTTCTTGTCCTCCTCTCCCCTCCCCTCCCCGCAAATTAATGGGTTTTGACAGGACTCTTCAAGTCGCTTTGTTAAAAACAGCGGTCAGAATTTCGGAGAGCTCCGAGCTCGTGACCATCTTGTGACCGAAGCAACGCACCACCTGAATTTGCCAACTGGAACTCCGTCGCGTCTCCTCTAAATCTTTGTGGTTAATATTTAGCGTCAACTTAATTGTTTGAGTGCAACCAATGATTCAGTTATAACGACTAAATGATGGAGATAAAAAGGATGTGTATTTTTTCCGCACGTAACCATATTTGCACGACAACAAAAACATGAGTATAGAGCTCAAGTTTAATAGGATTTAGAAATTAAAAATGCCAAAGGGTGATCCACATCTTCTGTTTCATTCTGGTCTGTTTTTGCTGCTTTCCATGTAAATGAATCCAGCATAGAGGGCGACGAGACAAGGGATGATAAATAGAAGGAATGTTAGTGGATAAAACAATGCCGCATATACGCTTACAAACATTATGTACGAGTAAATGACTCCCTAAGTTGGGACTTCATTCAACATTTCAAAAGCGGCAAGTCGTATTGATCTCATTACAGTTGGCACAAACAGATTGAGGGGCAAAAGAAAGGATTATTAATATTCTTACTCCAGATCGACATCTTCTTCCTCTTCTGCCACCTCTTGAATGCCCGGGTTTTGGGTTTTCATGCTCCTGAAATACACGATTATCGCAGAAAGCAATATCTTGTAAAAGATGGTAAGGGCAAGGAATGTTAGCAGATCATAGCCATAGAACACAACTAGAATAATGGCTCCGGTAGCCACTAGTCCTAGAAGAACCAAAATTATCTTGTCATTGTAGAAGGGCAACATTTCACCAGCCACAAGTCGCATCGATCTCATTAGAGTAGTCAAAAGGCCGACTTGATTCCAGCTGGGATACGTTTTTCTAAACCTCCAACAGTTATCACTCATCTTGCCATCCAGCTGAATGCTTCCCCAAGTTTGAAGATATCCTCTTTCATGTCTGTAGTTGGTAGACTCCGTCTGCAATTGGACTGGTGTTCCAAAGAACAATCTCTGAAAAACTGGTTCGAACAGGTCCATATTGTTGGCCAAATCAGCACGACTGGCAGCAAAGATTGCAAACAGCAACTTTTCCAGGTGTTCAAAGTCAGGCCGAGGCAGTTTTGACACTTCTTCCATGTCCAAGGTTGGATCTTGAGTGTAATGGATGTGGATGTACAGTTGTTTCACGTCAGGCAACCCCAGGTGAATATCATTGAACAGCTCCGCAATGTCTATGGGCTCGTTGATTGTCTGAAGCTCCATCGATAGGGAGTTAACCTGCAAAGTTTAAAAAAATATGTTTAGTGTTCAAAAAGAGAGAAGAAGTAGGTAGACAAAGTGCTGTTTTTTAGATAATGCCAAGTAGTTACAAACCTTTGGGAAGAAGGAGAACAACTTTTGTTTCGTCTCAGGAGACACCCATATCCATTCAATGCTTTCGTGGCAACAGAGATGGAGGCTTTCAACTTGTGTGTTGATTTTGGTGCCATTTGTGGCAAGAATTGTCTCAAGGCTGCCCAAGATGAGGTCCAATTTGAGAACCTTCAAACTTGCTAAAACGGGCAAGACAGCCCAGAAGTGCCTATCAACTTTGCCAGCTGTGAAACTTCTTATATTTTGGAATCCTGTCAAGCTTCTCCAGATGATTTCCGGTTCTGGCCAAATCCAGTTGTGCTTCAAGCCAGCAATGTTGAGGTCTGTCACAGATCTCCGCCATTCTTCCAAGTCCGGATCTTCTAGCAAGAAGTTGAGTGTTGATGGGTTTACTCTGGGCAGGCCAAGAGCTTTTAGCTGTTTGTTGGACTTCAACAGCCTCTTCAACTCTCCCTCAGTCCACGGAGTAGAGAAGTTTTGCCTGCAGTCTGGATACTTGAAGTGGCGAAGCATCAGGAAGTCGATAATCGAGGTGAACTTCAAACACATGATGTCAAGCACTGCTAAGTATTTCTGTGTCACCAAGGCTTCCACAAATTCTTGGTCCTTTTTGAGCACATTTTTTGGTACTCCCCATGTGTCCAAGTGAGTTCCCAAAGTCAGAGATTTTAGGCCACACTCTTCTTTCAGATGTATACTCTCAACAATTTTCAGTCCCTCTTCTGAGTCAATCGTTCCTTTGAGACTCTGTGTGTAAAAATGATTGTTTGCGCGGAAACATATTCCTCCCACTTTGCTAGGATTTAGAAGCTTCCAATATTTTTTGGCCCCTTTTCGTTCAAGGAATAGAAGCGTTTGGACACAAGTGGAGCTTCTTCAAACAGGGTTGCTCCATCCAGACGTTTGAAAATCTCAGCCCAGACCTCGTTGGGCAAGGTCATCTTGCCAGCTTGGTCTCTCTATGTTTCTTGTTGAATTTAATTGACCTCAAAAAGATAATATTACTAGCGTAACGCCGATAACTGTTCGCTTCACGTTGTCTGTTAGTAAACTAAACTGATACCAGGTCAAAAGAGTAATTCTAATTG
>JAAUYL010025426.1_pt1 | contig 11737 bp, 9 predicted proteins | sample 7278011 | NCBI WGS metagenome assembly JAAUYL01 (sample SAMN14350225, study PRJNA611818) | marine sediment metagenome | isolation source: surface marine sediment (1.8m) | place: French Polynesia: Moorea | collected 2018-08 | reverse complement strand
ATCCTGGTATTAGCAGGCTAAAATGATCGTAAAAGATCGTAAGAAATGTAGCAGATCAGATCATCCGATCGCAATTTTTCAAAATGATCGCGATCAGATCGCCGATCGCCACAAAACGATCGCGATCGTGATCGGCGATCAGTTGATCGCGATCGTCTAATACCCTGCTAAAAATAGAGGTGGTGAACGAGTTTTAACAATTGTAAATGGCGACCAAAATGTCGCTAAAAATTATCCCCTGGAGAGCTCATTTGACTGAAAATCCTTTCAATTTTTATCTCATTACCTATTGTGTTAACAAACTCGCACTAAAATCGGTTGTTCTGTTTTAAAACAAATCGCTCTTGGATCCGCACTTCTACACTATTTTTAGTTGGTGTTTTTGAAAGCATCAAAACTTTGTAAAAAGAGAGGAAGTGGCAGACAATAAGGGTCATTTTTAAAAGATTTGTCAGATTTTTCCAATGTCCAGCTTAAATCTTTTAGAGTGTGCCGAATTTTATCTATCTCAAATCGACCACACCCATTTTAGAATTTATTCGGACATTCCATTTCTATTCTTCGACATCCTGTGGCTATGATTTCAGAAGCTGGTTATCAAAAAAAGATGAGATGCCTGGCTGTCATTTTGAGTTTTGACAAAGTGAAATCGACAGAAGCAGGAGCATCATTGTTGAAAATTGTTTCAGGTCCTCGAGCGCATAAATATTGTGAGTATTGTGGTTAAAAGGCGATTTACAGTTGGTAGAGAAAATGTGCATCAAATCTGAATTTTGCTACCGGGGGAAAAATATTCGATACCATACCAATTACCGAAAACTCTTCAAAATGCAAGAAACAGCCAAAAATCATTAAAATGCATAGCAGGCAAAAAATATGAATAACGCCGCCGCCGACATTTTTAACTGAAGATGGGGACGCTGATGGCTTCTGAGTTATGAAGTTTTTTTGCCCGAAGCGATTTTTACAACGCAAACGAGGGTAGAGAGGGGACCACTTTGTCTTATCTCCTTAGAGCTGCAGAGTTTTTATTTTATTATATTTTTTAGCTGGAGAGTTCAACGCGCGGATATTCGTATATTGAATTTCTAAGCCCATATTTACACGGGTGCTAAAATGGACCTCATAGGGCGAGTTTTACTGCCTGTTCTTCTCTATCTAATGTGCCTATTTATGCAGCAATGTTATTGTATTTCTTTTTAAAAGCTTGGAGCTCCATGCCAACCTTATGTTACGTCGCGTTATGCATGTCCAATCAGAGTTTCGAGAAAGATGGGCTATTGTTGGGGGTCTCCTCGTAGTTACTGACAGGAGAAATGCACACTTCTCTTTTGGCTACTGACTTCATGTTTTAACACAAAACTGGACTTTGTTGAACGTTTGTTGTTAGAAGAAAATGGTTGTAACGTTTTTTAAAAGATATCATGCTGGCACGTATCAAATCGGCTTCTACGCATAAAATAGGCAGAGGGTATCAACTAAACAACAACAACCACAAGACAAAAATAGAAAGGAGCTTTTAAAAATACATAGAGACGCGTTTTGCATTTTAGCAAAAAAATAAAGTCAAGAAAAAAGTCTTGGAAAATTGCTCAGTTTCGTCCAGTTACAATTTTACCCTTAGAATTTGGACTAAGCCGTAGCGCAAGTGTACAATCGTGAGGTATTTTTATAGCCCCTTTGTTAGTGTTAATTTTCCGGAAAGTCTTGATTTTTTAACGCTGCAATTTTTTAGGAATTTTCCGGGAAATGCTCAGTTTTACAAGCGGGGCAAAAAACTCAAAACTACTTTATTGTCTAAAGCCCAAAAATGTAGGTAAGTACTAAGAACGCGTGCACTAAACGTCGTAGAAATATTTCAAATTGAAGCTCGTGCTCTAAGCTCTGTTGTTTTTTGTTTTTTTGTTTACAATTTCAAATATTTGTTTTTATTCTTTATTTTTTGGTATCACAGCTCTTAACAATACGAAACAATATTAATGAAAATACAATCACAGATTCAAGATCAATAGATATTTTTAATTTTTGTATGGCTTGAAAGAACGGCATTTTTGTCAGGATGAATTTTGCGAGTTTTCTCGGAGATCGAATATTTTTCAATAAAATTTGTGGCACCAGTTCACTTCTGGATACAGGAGACAGTGGAGGCTCTTAAACCTGAAATATCTAGGCAAAGATAAGGATACCATTAGCAAAGTGACTTTTATGATAAAACTTCGGCAGAAAATATTTTTAATGGAAATGAATTTTACCTAGTGGGGTCCTCCTCGGCTGAAAAGCCACCTTTAATCGTGACCACATTGCCTCTACCTTCCTTGACGTTGTTGTTTTTGAACGAGTAGGAGAAGCTGATATCACTGGAGAATTTTTCCACCGGAATCTTATCCAGACCCTCCAAATGGGAATGGAATTCGTGGAGCGCTGTTAGTGGCACTTTTAGCAAGTGCTCGACGACATAGCCGATCGTGATGTCGTCTGGTAGCGCTATCTCCTCTCCGACCTGTTTGAATTTCCCGCCATAGGTCAGGGGCTTCATCTTGGTGGCCAGCGATTGGCTGAGGCAGAACCCGGCTCCGCCAGTGGCGAACCAGAACTTGAGATCACGCTGAAATTAGTAAAATAGTTGAATCATGCTATTTTATTTCACCAGAAAAATAATTCTTACCAGGTTTGGAGATCGTCGATCAATCTCAAAAGGGTATGGGAGTGAAGGTCTTCCCAAATACCAATCTTGTCTGTGGTCAAATTGGCGCAATTTTTCCATCAGTGCATCCACATTTACGTAATTGTCGTCATCAAAATGGCAGAACCACCTGAAAAAAAACAAGTAACTAAATATAATTCTTCATTTTTAGGTGTTTGATTTTTCATGCTCTAAGCTTCTACCTAACTCGCAACCCTCTTCTAAAAATGTGAGTCAATATTTTCTGAGCAAACAACAAAAATCTTGAAAAGTTTATTTAGCAGCCACCACACAGGTGGCTACCCCAACTCTCCACTTGGCACTTACACAACAAAATATGAGAGGGTGCAAGAAACCTATAATAGCCCAACTTTTGACACCTAATGTTAGATTTCCAGCACTGCCTGTATTTTTTGAAGAGTTGTAAAAGAAGCAGGGATCATCTATTGACATGTTTGAAAATACACTGTCATGTCAAAACTCAAAAGAAGCAAACTCAATGCATGGGCGAGAAAGAAAAACAACAGTCATTTCTTAAAAGCTTGCAAAGAACTCTTAGAAATTGGGTCAGGCTTTTTAATGGAAACTCGCCTCCTGATTAGTATTTATCACCCCTTCCTATCAAACTTCCATTTTGCCGTTGAACTTAGGTCTTGTCATGAGCATAAAAGAAAAAGCCCATCAGCCCCATGCTGAGATTACAAAGAGAGCTTGAGGTAGAAACCTTTATATATTCCGAAGTCTCTCTAACTCCAGCATGAAGAATGGTGGCTTGATTGGAAGACCTGCAGCAAAGGTAAAAGTTGTGTTCTCTTCTGATGCTGATCACTAGCTACGTGATGTAGCTACAAATCAGAATAAATTCATAAAAGCATTTGGCCAACCTGGGTCAAAAATCAGGGACTAAAATTGCTCTGCCAGACATTGTGCCGAAACCGGGCCAGTTTTGGTACCCTTAAAGTATCGGGGGGTACGGTATTAGAATGAATACCCTGCTTCATTAAAACTTGGTCCTAGGTGGCCAATCAGTTTTGTTAGACCCCACCAATATATATTCCATGTGCATGCAGAGGAATGATGTTGCAGTAGTGGAGATAAATTCAAAACTGAGCGAGAGATCGAGGTGTTGCTGGTCATCGCTGTTTTTGCCCCAAGCAGCGTTCAGCCTTGATAACATCAATAATATCTATGTATTCAAGCTACAAGCTTGGCATACAAAGCATAGAAAAAAACGGTCGCAACACTAACTACTGATTAACAGTTTGGTTTTGGTCCACACCTCATGCCACCATATTCTGAAGAAACAGGTGCTGGTGCTCCTTTTGTGGGTATTAAAGTTCAAGAAAAATCATCTCAGAATTGAAAAAAGGATACATGACTGATTGCAGACAGGTGTCTTTGCACTTTTTAACTTTTTTGTTTCTGAGAGTGTGAGAACAATTCAGACAATCATTTCCTTTGAGTTTTTTTCGTGCTCCAAATTGCATGCTGCCAAAAAAAAATGCGTGAAAAATTAAAAGCAAAAGGGGCCAGAACACAAGCTCGTATTGCACCTGTTGTTCCTCTCTGTTTGAGTTTGAAGGATAACTCATATATTTTTGCCAGACATTTGCGTGATCTCCTAGAGCTATAAAAATTCTAATATGTTCTATTGCCCTAAAGGTACCACTCACTTTTTCATGGGCTGAATGTTGTAGAAGGCATCCAGTTCTGCGTTCATTTTGCAGTTGAGATCACCATGGCTGTGTGAAGCATTGCAATGACTGACCACAACTCTTCCACCAGTAATGTCAATCAACTGTTTGTCAGGACTATCAGTGACAAAGTATGTCATGCTCTTGGCATTCTGGAACCAAGTCTTCAAGATGACTCCCACCCTGGAAGCATGGTTCTCCAGAGTTGTTTTGACACTGATGTGAACATCTCTGTAGCTCAAGTTAGAGTCATAATAGTAGGTCTTTTTGTCAAGCACAACATTGATGTTCTTTGGATGCTTCTCATAGTAGACTATGTCTCTCACAATCCTCTGGTGATTGTTTTGCACTAGCAAATATGATGTGGCAAAAAGCAGGGATACCACTGCTAGTCCTAATATCACAGTGCACACCTTTAACCACCATCTTTTTCTCAGTTTTTGTTTACTTTTTGAATTTGCACTGGTTGAGATGCTAGGTAGCATCTCTGTAAACACAGTCCTCATCTTGAATCGCTGAGGCTTTAGCGGCAACTGAGTATTACTGAGACTCTAGTTGCTCTAAAGATAAAAACTGAGCAAGTTGCGCGTGCGGACACTTCTAGCAAAGTGTACAGCATAGCTGAGCGTGCGTAGAGCTGAGTAAGGTTAGCTCTCAGTTTTGCGCACGCGTCTCCCCAAAACAATTTGGTAGAACTGAGAGAAGCGACTGCCCAACACACGACAAAGCTGAGCAGAGTCTCAAAACCTGAAAACCCAAAAATCGCTCCGAGACACAAACCTTTACCTTTAGTTTGCCTACTGTCTTCTCTGAATTGCTTTGGGGTACCTTAATGACTTTGAGCGATTGCCATTGCCATTCTGTTTGATGGGGTTAAAAGGGGTTACCGCGCGTTTAGTCAATTTTGTCTGGTAGGGAAGATGGCTTCGTTCAATATCTAATGTCTGGCAGAGACGATCAAGAATTGGGTTTAAAAGGACTTGCAAAGGTTCCAATCGGTTGTTGTTGTTGTTTTTATAGGTTTGGTAACAGGTTTCAGCTCCGCTGTTGCCGCACCTCCCCTAAAGCAAAATTGACTCTATCTATAGCAAGTTTTTATAGTTGAGCAACAGAAAAAAGAGTTGCTATAGTCGTATTTGAAATGGGCAAAAATGCAGCTTAAAGACAACCCAATCAGGTTCTTTTTTCTCTTCTAAGGAGATTGTTACATGGTATTTTTGCATTCCTTGTGCTATTTTATTTTCTGCTTCGACTGACAAATGTTCTTCCAATTATCCCACGCAAAATTACTTTGGTTGCGAAAAAATGCATAGTTTTGTAATGAAATTGCCAACAATTCAAAGGTTAAAAGAAACACAGAAGCTCCAGCAATTTGCTTACAGAGATGTATTTTATTACTTCTTGTCGCGTTGTTAGATTCTCAACTGATTTTTGGTTGCTCGTGGTCAGAATATCTTGAAACCCCATCTCTTTTCCTTAACTAAAAAAAAACTCGGCTTGACTTTTCAGTCTCCTTTTGTTTTCTGCTTTTTTGGCCTGTCTAAAAGAGTTCACCGCATCAGGGAAGTCAAGCATAAGATTGCTTTTAAAAGAAAGAAGACTGTAGAGGGTTTATCCGCTCGTTGAAATCACTGAAAAAATAATAAAAATTAACCCATTTTTTGGGAGGAGGGGTGAAAAATAAATAGGGATTAGTGGAATGTCAGTTGAGTTGACCGAACCTATTTAGATATTTTCTAAAGGCTAGGAGATGTTTTTAAAATAGCTCCACTGGGAGGAGAGCCCTCACTGAATTAATTTTCTAGGTTTAGCTCCGCTACAGAGTTTGACCGAGTTTTGTCCCTTGAAGCTTTGGACATCTATCTCTTGTTTGCCTGGTAGATATTCAAAATAGCGACCTGCACCTGCAGGTACCCAAACCAACCACTGAACCACCGACCCAACAAGAGTATATCTTCACGATTTGTTCCGTTTCTGAGGGGCTGTAAAAAGCAACAGCAATCTGCATTTTTCCTAGATTTTTCAATTTCGTGGAAAAAAATAAATTAGCATTTTAAAACATCTAGAATGACTCAACAAAACATAGAAAGGCAGCACTTTTTGGGTTTTTATCTGGCTTTGAAATCTGCTCAATGCAAAATGTGTCACCAAGTCTGAAACTGAGGTGGTGTGGTGCACAACAATAAAATAAAGTCCCTCTTTTTTACACGTCACGACTTTTCACCCTCCCCAGTTGTAGGGTTGTAAATCAGGGTTTTATTGAATCGGCTCTCCCGGAAAATCCAATGCCATTTCATAAGATTTTGTGGAAGAAACCCTAGAAAACTAGCACTTGGCACATTGCTTTTTATATGCTGCCATCGCACCCCATTTGAAGAAAATTCACAGTCCGGCGCGAATTTAGATTTTACAAGTTTCTTGGCTTGCTTTTCAATTTTCATTTCCATTGTTGTCACCTTTGATTTGAAGCGTCAAAACGACTGAAAGAAAAGAAAAACAAGATCTCAAAGCACAATTCTCTATAAAAATAAAACTTTTTCAAAGGAGAAGCGAAAATTGGCCTTTTCAAAGCGTACAGAAATCGGTCATGGAGGGCAATAAAGCAGGGCTAGGTTGCCCGACAAAACACCCCTTCTAACAAATCTTGTCGGGGAGGGAATTGTCGTAGCATCATCCTAACTGCTCAAAACAGCAGGCTACCTATAGCTTTAAACTCTCCAAGCTTCAAAAAGTGGTAATCAATTTTACAGGCCCCAGGGAAAGAGCTATACACTGCCCGACTATCTATCAGCCCTCGGGCAGAATCATATTAACCCGAGAAAAAAAACGGCAACATCGGGTTGTTGTTCTTGTTGTCTTCATATTTTATCCCAACTAAAATTAGAATCTTGTTTTAACTTTCTGACTAATCTCTGCGTTGCTCTCGTTAGCGCTAACCTGCCCTATGAATAACGACGCCTGTCATAAACCCTAACTTCTATCTTTATGACCGGCCACTTTTCAAAGTGAAGCCAAGTAAAAAAAGATTCAAACAAGACTGAGACCAATCTAGATTTCCAGCAAGAATACAACGAAGCAATAAAGTTACTTCTAGTCCCTCAAGAGGGTTAGATAAGAAAATGAAGGCAAAAACGCTCTTTTTCCCTTAATGACACGATGCTACTTATTTTAAGCTAATTAGTCTCTCCACCCCGAATAAAAAAATGGTGGGGATTTTCAATTTTTCAGCTTTTTGGATCGAATTTTGTCCACGTGTGTCCAGATAAATTTTGGTTTCTTCACTCTGGTAAGCTTTTGCTTGTAGTATATCTGAGGTAAAATCAGTCTAGCCAAAGAGGCTTTCCTGTGCGAAAGAGACAACTCGGGTCATACTTTTTCCAGGGAAGCAGCATCAATAGTCAAGTTTAGCACTACCCCTATTCTTCTTAGGTATATTTTGTCGCGTCCAGCCTAACTTCTTTTGTAGTCTCCTTGTCAGATAAGCGATCTTCAACTGTAAAATACAAAGTGGTCTGTATGTGACGACCAAAGTCATGTATTTAATTTAAAACCCTACTAAAATCAGATGACTTGGTTTGAGGTAAATAAAGCCCAATCATTTTGATATAAACTCATTTCTCGATTTGGTACCGCCGCCACGTTCTCTGTTTCTTTTTTCCGACTTAACCAGTTAAGCTTAGATTTTACAACAACTTCTACCCAACCGATCTTGGAATTTTGCTGTAAGAAGTCTGCTTGCAAGTGATTTTATTCGAATACAATGCGCCCACTATAGACAATTTTGCAAAGCTTGACAAACAAAAGCTCAAAAGTCGCCATGAAACAATTGGGTTATTGCGAGTTTAATTTATTTTTAAAGCTTGTAACCAAGGACCTAAAACATGACATAATCAAATATCTTGAAATTGAAGCAATTTCGTCAATATTGTTTGACAGTTTCTTATCATTGGCTTTTAAAGCAGTAAAGCAAAAGCAAACACAAAGTTGAGAAAATTAGAGCGTCCCTTTATTATCTCCTTCGTTAAAGAGCAAATATTGAAATTGAGCTTAAGGAATTCTTGTCGTAAAAGAGACTTGATTTGCACCTGTCAGCTATGAAATTATTTTCTAGCGCATTTCTCTAGCAACATGTTGGTAAACTGAAAGCATGAAAAGCCCAAAAATAATCCCAGAGATCCACCAACGGCAGACACAATTGCATTGAAGTCAAACAGCCGATATTCCTCCTGAAAATATTAAAAGGCATAACTGTTGAATTTTCAGATCGCTGTGAGTGTAAATACCCTGACAAATCTGCTCGTGTCATAATAGGAAAAGAACAGGTTGATGACATTCTTTGGGTTGTTCCTTGGATTCCGGACATTTTTCACGTTTGAACGAATGTCAACATTCCACCCTGCAACCAGACAAGGGTGGGGACAACCAGTGAATGAGGAAAACTAAGGAAAAGTGTGGTTTCAATGGGTTCAAATTATGTCATGATCTATTAAATGTACAGCTTGATTGGCCAGTATGTTGTAGTAAAGGTGATCCAAAAAGCAAGCCTCTTGTTTGGTTGTTAAGCAATAGGGCAGTTCCAGCCCTTTAGTGTAGTATGAAGCTTGAGGTATCTTACAAGCTGTAAGGATAAAATCCCATTATGTTTGTATTCTCTTTTCTGACAAATTCATACTTTGGTTAATTCCTTGGCAGATTTCTAGATTCTTGTAGATGCTTTCATTTTGATAAACCAGCTGGCCCCACTTGAAAACACAGTTATAAACGTCATAGTGTGGATCTTCGTTGCAATTGTGAATGTCAAGTTCAAATTCTCGTTTCAGAACAATGTCATAATAAGCCATGTCCCTCCTGAGAACCAAGGTTTCAACATTAGTGATCCAAAACAAATCATTTATGCCCATTTCTGCATTTCTTGAATGTAGATACACGGGCATGACAGGAAACTCGTCCATTTTCAAGTCAATGTGGAGATAGACACCAGTAGGTACTTTGTAGTCCACCTATAGTGGTAGTGCTAACATTGCCATCAATGTCCAAACCATTGCAATCAGATGATATACCTTGAAAACAAAACACTTTCCAACCAAATGATACTGCTCTTCAATAGTACCAAACTCGTTTCTTTGACTATCATGAGGAATCGCACCCAGAACAGTTTCATTCTCAGTGACAATGTCAGTGGCAAGAAATACCTCATCAAAGGTGTAGGACATGTTGTTCCAAAACTCCAGTATTTTCTCTTCACTTGTCTCATCTGAAAATGGTTAGGTTAGAAGCTTAGTTAAACACCACAGTCGCTTACTGGGATTCCAAGGGTAATATTTTGAAAAGAGTGTTGAAGAGTCAGTGTTGGTAATGTCGGGCAAGTAATTCCCCTTCACTCCAGGACAAATGGAAATTGTAGGAAAGGCAACTCTCTCTTTGGAGCCATCATTGCTGTATGACATAATGGTTCTTCCCTGGATAAACTTTAAGACCTGATCCCCAACTTGAAACACAAAGCAGGTTGTGTAGATCACCAGAAAGAAATACTTGAGCTTATTCATATCATTTGGAACTATTTTTAACATGTTGAAGAGTGAGTAAACCTACTAAGAGTAAGAACATATCAAATGGGCTTTGTTTCTTGTGTTTACTTTTCTTACAGTGAAATTGATTATTACCTGGTAGAAGTAAATATAGCAATGACAATTTTTTGTGAGAGTCATATTGTGAATTATTTACCTAGTTTATAACTATTTACTTAAATATTCACACCATTCAATTGTTACTTGTTAACTGTTTTTGAAGGGTTATTGTAACACATTAAGACCAAAAAGTTAGTTTATTTTTTTTAGATTTCACCAAAACATATGAGAATATTTTTTTTATAAAACAAAAAGCTAATAGTATAATTAAGAACGTAATAATTTATTTTTAGTGCACTTGTCAACCAACATGTTAGTAAACTGAAAACATGAAAAGCCCAGAAATAACCCTAGAGATCCACCAACAGCAGACACTATTGCATTGAAGTCAAAGAGTTGATATTCCTCCTGAAAAAGTGCAAGTTTAGCTACAGAGCATTTTAGAAGATGGTGGAAAATACCCTAACAAATTTGGATGTATCTTGATAGGAAAAGTAAAGGTTGATGTCATTCTTAGGCTTGTTACGTGGATTTCGAACATTTTTTACATTGTAGCGAATTTCCGCAGCCCAGCCTTCAATTAGACAAGGCTTTGGACAACCAGTGTATGATGAAAACTAAGAAATGAAATTGCAAAAAAATAATAACTACATAGATATTTTTTAAATATTGAGACAATATTTACACTTTGATGGGAGAGGATGTTGTAGAACACATGATCGAGGAAGCAAGCCTCCTGCTCCGTTGTTATGCAATATGTCATATCCAACCCCTTAGTGTAATATGACGCTTGAGGTATTTTACATGCTGCGACATAATCACATGACGTAACTTATAATTTATCTGCCTTCAACAAGGTTACCTTTGGTTACTTCCTGGCAACTTTCAAGCTTTTTAAAAATGCTCACATTCTGATAAACCATCTGTCCCCACTTAAAAATGCACTCAAAAACATTATAGCTTGGCTCATCATTACAATCATTAATGGAAAGATCAAACTCATGTCTCAAAAGAATGTCATAGTAAGACATTTCTGGCAACAAAACTAAGCTTTCAACATTGGTGACCCAATACAAGTCGTTGATTCCCATCTCAGCATTCTGTGAATGAATATACACTGGCATGACTGGAAACTCTTCCATTTTGATGTCCATGTGGAGATATACACCAACAGGAACTTTGTAATCCACCTAATAAATAAAATAGATTTAATCAATGTGTGATCCAATGAAATGGTCAGAATGCCTTGAAAATGAAGCATTTCCCATTCATGTGATATTGCTCCTCAACCAGACCCATATCATTCTTGACACCATCATGAGGAATCACTCCCAGAACTGATTCATTCTCAGCAATAATGTCCGTTACAAGAAACACCTCATCAAAGGTGTAGGACATGTTGTTCCAAAAATCTAGTATTTTCTCTTCACTCGTCTCATCTGAAAACAGTGATCTCATTTCGGTTAAACGCTTAGTTAGATATTACAATTGCTTACTTGGACTCCAAGGGTAGTATTCAGAAAAGAGTGTTGAAGAGTCGGTGTTGGTAATGTCAGGCAAGTAATTGCCCTTAACTCCAGGACAAAGTGAAATGGTCGGAAATGCAACTTTTTCTTTGGAGCTATCATAGCTGTATGACATTATGGTTCTTCCTTGGATAAACTTTAGAACTTGTTCTCCAACCTGAAGCACAAAGCAGGTCGTGTAGAGAGCAAGAAAGAAGTATTTGAGTT
>JAAUYL010046655.1_pt1 | contig 11744 bp, 9 predicted proteins | sample 7278011 | NCBI WGS metagenome assembly JAAUYL01 (sample SAMN14350225, study PRJNA611818) | marine sediment metagenome | isolation source: surface marine sediment (1.8m) | place: French Polynesia: Moorea | collected 2018-08 | reverse complement strand
ACAAAAAACTTGAAAAATTTAATACCGATATGTGTTTATTTGCGGGTCGGCATTCCCCTCCCGTTAAATCAAAGATTATAACGGGAGACCCCTGCCGACATTTAGTTGGATGTTGCCTGTTTATTGCCCGTTCCCTAATTCCGAAATATTTTCTCCATAACCCAAATATAATTGCTAGGTGTCCCATAATGCCTCGGTCATCTGGCCTAAAGATTCTTAAGATATGGAAAAGAATAATTTAGACCATATTGTCCTTGTGATAATTTCTAATCGGTAAGTCCTAATATTTATAGAAACTTTTAGCTATATAGGAGTTGTATCCATGCCTTTAAAAGTAGCCATCAATGGATTTGGCCGTATTGGACGTCTAGTATTCCGTGCTGGACTAAACTACCCGGACTTAATTGAATTTGTGGGAATTAACGACTTAGTACCACCACCAAACCTAGCTTATTTATTGAAATATGATTCAACTCACGGACGTTTCCAAGGGGAAGTAACTGCCTCCGATGATGGCATAACAATTAACGGAAAGTTGATTCCCTGCGTGTCAGTTAGAAACCCTGCTGAATTGCCCTGGAAAGAAAAAGGTGCAGATTATGTGGTTGAGTCTACAGGATTATTTACCACTTTTGATGGTGCTTCAAATCATTTGACAGCAGGTGCAAAACGAGTAATTATTTCAGCTCCTACTAAAGACCCTGACAAAGTAAAAACTTTGCTGATGGGTGTGAATCACGATTTGTTCGATCCTGCTCAAGATACAATTGTTTCTAATGCTAGCTGTACTACTAACTGTTTAGCTCCTATTGCCAAAGTTATTGACGATAATTTTGGTTTGAGTGAAGGTCTAATGACAACTGTTCATGCTATGACTGCTACTCAACCAACTGTAGACGGTCCGAGTAAAAAAGATTTTCGGGGTGGACGTGGTGCAGCTCAAAATATTATTCCATCTTCCACTGGTGCTGCAAAAGCAGTAGCTCTAGTTTTACCACAATTAAAAGGAAAACTAACTGGTATGGCATTCCGAGTGCCTACTCCTGATGTTTCTGTGGTTGATTTGACTTTCAAAACTGAGAAGTCAACCAGTTACAAGGATATTTGTGCAGCAATGAAAACTGCTGCTGAGGGTCCGATGAAAGGTATTCTTGGTTATACTGAAGATCCTGTAGTTTCTACTGATTTTACCACTGATTCTCACTCTAGTATTTTTGATGCTGGGGCTGGAATTGAACTTAATTCTAATTTCTTTAAAGTTGTTTCTTGGTATGATAATGAGTGGGGTTATTCAAATCGAGTCCTAGATTTAATGTTATCAATGGCAAAAAAAGAAGGTATCTCTTAACTAATAACTAACAACTGAAAAATTAAGTTATCAGGACTTACCCAGAAACCGGGTTTATCAACGAAAATTCCTGTATGATCGACCAATAATCAGTGGTTAAAACTCGGTTTATTAATGGGAATATGTCTGTCTTAGTTATATGAGAGGCAGTCTTCCTCTGCCTCTACATACTCTCAACACAGAATCATCTAAATTAAGTTTTAAGGAATCAGGTTTTATGTCTGAACTACCATCCCTAAACACAGAAACTATTCAGGCAATTATTGATGAAAAGATTGATGATAATACTGTTAATCAATTAGTTTGGTATTATCTTGGTTATCGCTATGATGATACTACTGGTAAATGGGATATTTCCAGGGTAGCACCAGAGTGGCGAGAGGAATATCCAGAACCTCCGAATTTTATTGAATTTCGTCCGCCCACTGTGAAGTTAACTCGTTCTATTCCTAAAGAAAATAAACAATTATTGAAACAAAAATTGGGTTTCAAAGGTTATAAAATTGGTGAGTTTACTCCCGTTCAAGCTCGTCGTGCTACTATGGCTAATTGGCTTTTAAGTTATATGGAAATTGCTCACAAATCTGGCACAAATTAATATTTATTTGTTGAATTTGACTAATATATTACCGAAAAATTCAGGTATAAAGCCTCTCATTTCAAGGAGAAAAATTTTCTTTGAACCAATCCTCTTATTAAAAAGAAGGTGAGGATTCAGGTATTAGCAGTCAGCTTTTTCTTGATCATAATGCACCAATAGCTTTTTAATTAATGAGGAATATTGGCTAATTTGCTTTGAGAGTAACTTTTAATTTTTGCTCAATTTCTCAATTATACTTCCTCTTTCAAAGATAATAAATTAATAGCTGACTGCTAAGAGCTGACGGCTGAATGCTTACAAAAGAAGAGGTAATTATTAATTATTAATTATTAATTGTTAATTGTTAATTATTGAAACACCCATCTAGTTGTTCTGGATTTACATTAAAGAGATTGATTATATCTATACGACTGTCTATTTTGACTTGTTGAATCCAACCTATATCTTTTGATTGTAAGTAATAGATAAATTCTGGATCGATACTCGATGATTTTGTAGTTGAGCATACCTCTAATTCTAACCAAATTTCTTCAGAAAGATACATTTTTCTGATTACTTTGAGAATACTACCATTAGCAACTATACCTTTCACAGTATTATCTCTGGTGCCAGTTAGTAATTCAATGGGTTCGTTTAATGTGTCAGTTGGAGAGTCGCTACCACTAATCAATATGAATGAACCTACATCGAAGGATAAGGTCGGAGAAAATGTAGGTGTTGGTGATAAGCTAGGTTTTTTTATCTTTTTCTCCATCTGATTATCGGAATTCTTTTTTGTTGGTTCTTTAATTCCAATTAAGTCAGTTGCTATGGGACTTAAAAAATATGCTAATATTCCGCCTAATCCCAGAAGTATAAAAATTCCTAACAGGTAAAACCACCCACTTTTATATTCTAAGTCAAACATGGAAGTTTGAGATTTATGCTCAACAAATGGTTTTTCTAAGTGTGCAGACTTAACGTCTATAGGTGGGAGAGATAATTCTGTCATCTGACCTTTAGATGTTACCTGATAATACACTAAAGCTACTGTCACATTATCATGCCCATTTTTGGTGTTAGCAATTTCTATTAATCTATCTCTAACTGTAGCTAGATCAATTTTTCCTTCTAGCAATGGCAATATTTCTGTTTGCCAATATTCTTCTACGCGATCTTTATCACTTAAACCATCGGAACAAATCAAGAAAATACTATCCTCATCTATCAGAAAACGTTGTACTGTTGGATGTAGAGCTATTGAGGTAGTAATACCCAAAGCTTGTACTAGGGCACCTGATGCGACTTGTTTTATGGCATCGTTATATAGAGAATAACCTAATCTGACTTGACGACTAGCCACATCATCATCTACAGTAACTTGATAGCATCTGCTAGGAGTAATCCAGTAAGCACGGCTATCTCCTATATGAGTGATGTAGAGTTCGTGCAGATGGGCAAGTGCCATCACCAGGGTGGTTCCCATTCGTTGACGACCTTGGCGTTCTTCACGATCGTTGCGATCGCAAATAGCATCATTAGCAGCACAAACAGATTCTTCTAACTTTGTAGTTATACTTAGAGGATCGCCATTTTCCGGAATCTTTTGCAGTTCTTGGCACAGAACTTTGATTGCTAACTGGGAGGCTTCTTCACCTCCATATTGACCACCAATGCCATCACAAACAATACCTACTGTCTGAGAACTAGGTGGATAGCTAATCAAAGTTTTACTGGGTGGGTAACAAGCATCTTCATTGTGAGAACGGTTAGGCCCAGTATCTGTAGCGGTGGTAATGTGAATGCTCCGAACTTGCGATCGCCCCAATACTTCTAAAGCTTTATCTAGTTGTGTTATTAGTAGATCGGCATTTTGTACTTTGCCTGCTATCATTTGCTGAGACAGTTGTTTCAAAAATTTTGCTACTGCTGGATTAGCATTGCTCACCCATTTCTCCCATAATCGACCTAACTGCTGCAATGTCAAAGATTTTTCATCTGGCTGTAGTTCTAATAAACGTAATAATTGCCCTTCTACTCGCAGATTTTCTGGATTTAGTAAACTAGAACCTACTTTTTGCACATTCAACGGTTGCCAAAGTTGGGCTATTTGCCACAACCAGTTTAGCTGTCGAATGGGTGTAGCATCTTTCCATGCTGTAGCTATTTCTGGCATTAAGCTAGCTGTCCCTGGAGTTATTGGCCCTCCTTCTAACAACCAAATTTCTTTAGTCCCTTTGTTCACTGGTACTGATATCAGTCCAAAAACTTGAGGAATATGAAGTCTATAGGGAAATAATTTCAAATAAGGTTCTATTCCACCCGGAATTTCTTCGGGCATCTCGGGCATTTTTTCTGGTTGAGTATCTAGTAATATCTTACCATGCTCAACTTGATAGCGATCTGCTATTATTTCTCCTGGCCGATAGGTTTTGATCCCTTCACCTATAGCCCACAGGTAGTGTTTTGGCATAGTGTTTTGCATCAGGGGGCCTCACCACTTTCGGCCTTTTTTTTGATTGGTTAGATTTCTATTGATTATTTATGCTGCTTGGATTAGGTCTTTGTGCCTTAGTTCTCGGCATAATTCCAATATCTCAAAAAGCCAATTCCTATTTGGTAGTTTTTGACCTTAAATTATTATACCCTTATTATAAATAGGTTTGATACAATTAATACAGTTAAGATTTCCTAAAAATTTTGTCAGTAAAGCTATAAATATTCTCTGAGTCATATCTCTAAAGTCATAAATTGTAGTGTGTTGGTTCCACCATATATTTTTCCAGTCTTATCTCAAGGTTGGTTGAAGACCCACGATATCCATCTCCCCTTTGAAAGCTATGCTTTATAAACATCTTTACTTGACAAAATAGATAAGTTATGTATAGGTTTTTAATACACTTTTTCTCCTGAAAAAGTGTATTAAAAAATACTTTTTTTTAATAACTTAAGTATTTTTGCCTAGTTACTATACTCTTTCTCCCTTCTCCCCTCTTCTCTACAAGGTTTTCAGAAGTTCCCGATGTGGGATAGCTTTGAAAGGGGGGCGTTGGGGGGGATGGATAAAAACCAATCAATTTTGCGGTTTTGCCAATAGTGTGTTACGGTTAAGTAAGGTTGCTTGGCTAGCAGTGTCAGCGCCAGTCGTTCATGAGGGAGACCCCCAAGACCACGCTGGCAAGTCTTGAGGCTCGACCGTAAGACCAGAAAAAGGTTCTGCCTCGGAGAGAAGTGCTATGTTTGGCTTTCCTACGGAATGCTAACGCAAACGCGACATGAAAAGCCCAACTCATCTGTAAGAGGCAGCACAAAGCCCTAAACAGCCAGGTTTAGGAATCCTGCGTTGTCGCGCTATGCGCAAGGTCTGGAGGATGTCAAGAGGTCTATTCATGTCTAAATCTTCTGATTCTAGCGCTTCCAGGAATTTTACTAATCAAGAAACTAATAATAAGCAGCCATTACCTCCAATAGAGATAGATGAATTGCTGACTCAAGTGAAACATTCTCATGGATTATATTACAAAATGGTTAATCTTGAAATTTGGGCTTTGGTGGAAACTCTAGAACAGTTTTTTCCCGGTGCTTGGAATCAATTCATGGCCAATCGTCAGGTCTCTATGAAGCAATTTTTGCAACATTCTCAGAATAAAAAGGTAGAGATGTGATGATTGAAACAGTTAACGGTTTTGTTACATGAAAGTAGGGATACAAATGTCTCTTAAGTAAGTAATCCCTGCTAAGCCCATAGTAAATGAGGAAATCTCTCCTTAAAGCAAAACCTAAAAATATGCTTTTTAGGTTGTCGCCGGGGGTATTTACCAGACTCTAAATGGACGTGGAGACATATATTAAGACTAGCACAGAGTTAGCAGAAGTCGATGAGTCTAATAAACGTCAGTCGAGGATATAGGGTTTGGTAGTAAATTCCCCGCCTTTATTTATGCCGGAGAGGATGTCAATGATTATTTCCTAATCGGATAGACTTTAGATATTCAATTTCAGTTTTTTTAGCATTGCTATTTAGCTTCAGCATCAACATCTACTCTAGGTAGTCCTAGACTATAGTTATTGACACGACTACCAAGATTATAACTAATTTGACCTGATTGTAATAGGGATCGGACAAAATGTTCTAAATCAGAACCTATACAACGGAGGTTGTATTCAGTTAAATCTGAGCCACTATAACATTCTACCAATTCGTCAAACTTTCGGTAAACCTGCTGCATAGCACTATCATTCCAGTTAAGTTCATTGTCGGGATCGATATCTAAAGTTAATACTTTATCATCAGGAACAAGTTCATTATTTTCCACAATTCCTGCAAAAATACGAATATGTCTAGTTGTTGACTTTAATGGCATAGGTAATTTTCTCTCTGTTACTTTTTGTTAAATTCTATCTCTTTGTGCTCTCTTGGCAGATAGTATAACAACATATTCCAAATTTATTAATCAGGTACTAAATGCTGGTCTATTTTTTCTTCTATGGATAAAAATTCAGCAAATACTTACTTCCATTCTGGACCAATTAACTTACCTCGTAATTGCCACTTACCTAAGTTGGGGTCATCAACTTCTAACAATCCACTATACAATTCTTGCTTGGCATAAGGACTTTCTAAAACAGGCCAATTTTCTAAAATTCTTGTCTCTCCATTAATCACAGCATCCCCAATAGCACCATCTTGCTCATAAGTCATCACTATGCGATCGCCTGCTAAACTCAGATAACTCAAACGCCCCTGATTATTCCATTTACTATCATCAACTTTAGTTTTATCGAGCGCCTGTTTCAAACTTTCAAAGTCTCCAACATCAGCGACCCTTGCCACGTCAGTAACCCAAGCAGTTTTCCTCCCCTTGGCAACCATTGCTTGATAATCTTTATATTTCTTCTCAGAAACAGGTATCTGTAAATTTACCTCATCTCCCCAAGGTCTAGCACATAGCCAAATATTTTCCATGCGCCAAATATACCAATCTTTATATTTTGTTGGTTCACCATAACGCTTTGGCAAGACTAAATGCGATCGCGCAGGTACTCCTGCTTGTAAATCTCGATCATTGAGAATTAATTGAAAAATGACTGCCCCTTTTTCCTGAACATATTGGTCTCCAGGACTACGACCAGTTGCCTGCGCTCCATGATAAGTACCTGCTAAACTGACTACTGCATTATTCTTGCCATTCGGATCGCGCACCACTAACTTATAAGTAGCATACTGTGCTCTAATTGTACCCTCAACTTGATAACTACGAGTAGGCTCTAATAAAGTTCCTAAACTATAATCCTGGGTTATATAAAAGGTCTCCCATAAGCCATTTCCTTGAGAGTAGCTATAGTAAATTGGATGACTTGCCCTTAGTTTAAATGGTAATGGTACTTGTTTACGAGCTAATGCCCGCAAATGTTCTGGGGGACGATATGTACTAAGAGCTGGTGCTAATGCTAATCTAGCACTACCTTTTCTCATTTTTTCTACTGCTTCAGTTCCATCTCCCCACCACATCCAGGCTACTGCACTTAACCCACTATTCCAGGTATTGTGATCGAAACCTCGACTTTCAGCACCTCCAGCAGTTCCCCAACTTAGTCTTAATGCCATATTAGTTGCGTACCAATCTAGCAAAGCTTTGGCCAGTTTTTTTAACTCTGGGTCACGAGCAAAATCATAGAGATTAAGCAATCCACCTATACTATATCCATAATAAGTGGAAGAATGAAATTCTCCTTGTCCAATAGTTAAAAATTTATTCAGTTCACTTCGTAACCATGCCTCATTTGTAGCTTCACTCGCTGGGTCTCCTATTGGCCAACCACTACCATCCATCAATGCTAAACCGGATGCACGTCCCATAAACATATGATTTTCTGTTCCAGTTTTTGTCCAGTTTAGGACTTTCGGTAGTTGTAGTTGATTTTTGTAAGATGTTAATATTTCTGACGGCATTTTGTCTCGAAACAAAAAGAAAATCCGCACATCTAAATAACTACGAAAGTGATAAATACTTGGTTTATCTTTATCTAGTTGCAGCAAAATTTTCCATGTTTTTTCTCGATCATAAAGTTGGCCTGCTGGTTCACCTTCTAGACTTAATCTAGCTAAAATTACTGGTAGTAAATATTTATGGGGATCTCCTATGTTTCTTTTTCTCCACCAACTATCTAATTCTTCTAAATCTATGGCTGCTAGTTTCTGACGAATCGCTAAACTTCGCTCTTGAAATTTATTTTCTTCTTCTCCAATATTTTGTTGTAATACTGTTGTTATTTGTGTTTTTTCTGCTAATTTTGTCTGATGTTTTTTTTGACATCCAGATATTATTAAGTTCAATGTTAGGGTGGTAATTATTGTCAGAATGATATAGGGTCTTTGCTGAGATTTCATATTTTTTAATTATGGGAAATTGTTGTATAATGGTGATGGCTATATAGACTCAAAAATAATGTCAAGTAGAGATTATATTTTTGCATAAAAATTAATATTGCTAGTTAAGTAGCGGAGCTGATTAAGAGACTGTTTGTTAACTAAATATTAAAGCTTGAATACAGATTTTTAGATTTCCCTATACTTTACAATCTCTAATTAGGTGTTTGTGAATTTAGCTATGATTTTCTGTGCTATTTGGGGTAGGGAATAGGGAATAGCGGTGCGACCCGCGGGGTAAGGCAGACGGAATGAATGGCCAGCCAGATAGGGAATAGGGAATATGTCCGGGATAGGGGCGTTGCATGCAACGTCCGTACGGATGAGTTCATTCATAGGTAGGAACAGGAGCAAGTAGTGAAAGGGGTATTGATAATTCATCTCTTGATTATGGTTCGCCCAAATATCTTAATCCATAGTTTGATTTACCAACGCCTCTAATTAAAATAATTAACATCATAATTATCGAATTTGATAATATTTAGAGTATATTTCGGACAAATGATGTATAAGGCGTGGATAGTAAAATTTTTGTGGTGCAGGCATTTTGCCCGCTAAATGTGTACATCACGGGCAGCGGGAATTGCTGTAATTTCTGCATGAGTTGCTTGTGGTTCACAAGTGTACATTTTGAAACAATCATCGGGCTTAATTTTTATGCTTAAAAATTTCTAATTATTAATATTTTGAGCAAATAATTTTATTTTGACTAATGTGACAGAAATCACTAATTGACAGGAGAAATATCATCTGGACTCAAGCTGGTTATCACAGTTATTGATTGTTAGATAGGGAATAATAAATATAGTGAGTTATAACAATTAACTGTTATGGATTATCTACATCAAGCTTTTCTACCGGAAGTAATAATCACAGAATTAGTATTTCAAGTATATCGATCTGGTATCTTGACTCAAGAGCAAAGAAAACAACTCAGAAATTTATTTTTATACCATAATCTGAGTGAAGAAGATACAACAGCAATTAATCGATTACTTCATGCAATTCGTCGTGGATGGCTCAAGATAGCTGATTAAAAACTTTACTATTCTGGTTGACTAATAAAAAAAAAGTTTAATATCAAACCAACTTTTTCTCAGAATTGTCAGGTCTGATTACCTTTCAATACCTCTAAAAGTTCAGCATTTTTATATTTATCAACTTATAGAAAATGGGAATTATCTCACTGAAAATTTTCAATCGAATTTTTAAGTAATAGAGGTCTTTGTTCATCAGACTTCTATGATATTTATTTGATTTTAAAATGATTGAAAAAGAAAAAATTGCTTCAGAGAATATGATAATTGTGGTTTGAGATAAAAATGGTGGTTTTGGGTAAAATTAACTTATTTTTAAGTTATCAGGATTATTTTTATATTCACAAATGAGCGATCTTTACATTTCTTGGCCAGAGTATCATCAAACAATTGAATATCTAGCAGCAAAGATTTATCAATCCCAATGGGAGTTCAATCAAATTGTCTGTTTAGCTAGGGGGGGAGTAAGAGTAGGAGATATTCTCTCTCGCATTTTTAGGAAACCTTTGGCAATTCTTGCTACTTCTTCCTATGGTGGTATTAAAGGTCAAGAGCGAGGTAATATTAAGATCGGGAAAAATTTGACCATGACTACAGATACTTTAGGTAGTCATGTTTTGTTGGTTGATGACCTGGTTGATTCGGGAATTAGTATTCAAAGATCTATTGTTTGGCTACAGGATAATTATACTCAAGAAATTCAAGAATTAAAAACGGCTGTTTTATGGTATAAATCTTGCTCAATATTTGAGCCTAATTACTATGTTGATTATTTGACTGATAATCCTTGGATTCATCAACCTTTTGAGATATATGAACAAATGAATCCTGCTGATTTAACTTTTGCCAAGATGGGTCTTCAATAATTAATAATTAATAATTAATAATTAATAATTACCTCTTCTTAAAACATTGAGGATTGGTTAAAAGGAATTTTTTTGTTCTCTTTTGGGAGATTGGATATGGCGTTTAGCGCTGCGCGACATGAAACGCGTAGCGTCCCGGAGGGAACGGAGACCTCGCCATCCCATCCTACTCCATGCTCCGCAAACGACCGCTTTTTTTCTCCTTGCTCATGAGAGGCTTTAAACCTTAATTTTTCGGTAATATTAACTTTGATTAAATACTTAATTTATGGGTAACCGACTGAGGGTGATTTCAGTTATCAGTTATCAGTACCTCCTAATTCAGTAGGAGGCTTGAAATACATAATTTTCCTTGTTATCCTCGTTTAAAGGGGGGCTTGCAACCTGATTTTTTGGGCAAATTTTTTTGTGGTAAGTCAAGAAATACCCAAATTAAGTTAATTTCTATACGATCATATTCAGGCTAAATTTTTCGGTTGTGCATCAGTAAAGTGTGGGATTTGTCAAGTAGGGCAGGCAAATCTCATCTAAAAGCACTGATATATAAAGTTTTGAGGATTTTTGGCTCCAAAAAAATGCAAATTTTTCAGCCTTTAAGACCAAAAAGTTAGGACGAAAGAAAGACTTGCACGGAAAAATACAGGTACAATTATTTCTCCTACTTTCAAGCGTCCCCCTACCCAGACCTCCCCACCCTCCCCACACTTCCCACACTCCCCACACTTCCTTGACGCACCACCAATTTTTCTAACTTGACATGGTGCCACAACCCGGAAGTCAAAATTGAAAATTTAAAACTATTGATTGGTAGGACTTTGAGGATGTTGTAACTGGTTAATTATTTCTGCCATCGTGCAATAGTAACTTGAGGTTGAGGTTGTGTGATATAGTTCTATATTGCTAGGACTTTCTATATATTTATTTGTATTTGATTTCTTATGTCTACTTTTAAACTAACCTTGAATTTGGTAGAAGGATCTATATCTTTTGATTTTACTCCTGAAGCTGCAAGAAATTTACAAGGTGTTATAGCTCAATTAATGCAGCAATTAAAATCTGTTGCAGCTAAAAATGCTGCTGGTAGTTCTGGCAAACCAACTCCACAAAAATCTACAGAATATCAGTATACAGGAGATGTCTTTTTAGAAATATTCTGCAATCCTAACATTTGGCCTAGTCCTTTTGCGGCTAAAGTTTTGATTACTTTACGAGATGAGCGGATTAGGATAACTACTGAAGCTGAACTTACTAGAGTTTATGATGATATTAATCAATATTTAGAGCAAGTAGGCTAAAATTTTTGCTGGTCTTAAATATGAAAGGATATTAGTTAGTAGATATCTTTAATTACCAGGAGCTAAACTAATTTATTTTTACTTGTTTACGAATAGCAAATATTTTTCTTAGTTGTCGTACAAGGTTGAATTTGACATCCTCTCTTTGCTGATGAACTATCGGGAGTTACTACATTACTATGAGACTT
>JAAUYL010043697.1_pt1 | contig 11744 bp, 13 predicted proteins | sample 7278011 | NCBI WGS metagenome assembly JAAUYL01 (sample SAMN14350225, study PRJNA611818) | marine sediment metagenome | isolation source: surface marine sediment (1.8m) | place: French Polynesia: Moorea | collected 2018-08 | reverse complement strand
TGCTTGACATGGCGCAGATCAAAAGAAAAGAGTGTGAAAATGTACGAGTTAGTAAATTCTAGAAGGATACATCTCCTACTGAGAACTCATTTCAGGCTTTTTTAGGAAGACCACCTTGGGACACTCTATTATAAATCCGCATTTCCCCCAAGTACCCAGAATAAATACTTTGAAGATGGTAATGTCGTCTTATTACATGTATGGGTACTGGTTTTTATTTTTGTTGGTGTATAAAATGAGAAAACAACTAACTACTGAAACAATCCTAATAATCAACAAATATGCTTAGCTAAATTAAAATTCTTCACTCCACTTCTCTTTTAAGAGCTTGGGAAATCGGTGGTGTAGACGGGGACTCGATGTTGGTGTCACTGGCGCTAAGATTTTGGCTCGGCTGTTGTTGCTGTTGCTGCTGATGTTGTTCCTGCTGTTGCTGCTGTTGGGCAACCATGGCCTGCAACTCTTCGGGGCTGTAGCCGAGTAATGACTGAAGATCACATACAAACTTGTAGACATATCTGAAATGAATTGAATGTGCTACAAGCAAAAGAAAATACATGAAGAAAACTACTTTTTTCACCTCTTTCCTGCAGTCTTGTGAATGATATTCTTGTCATAGTAATATCGCAGACCACGTGACAGCTTCTCGTAGTTCATTTTGGGCTTGTTTTTACGTTGGCCCCATCTTTTAGCGACCTGAAAAAATATGTGAAATTGAATCACCCACATTCTTTAACGGAAGTTTTCACTGCGGACGGCGCGCGTTATCGCGCAACCTCTCTCGCCTAAACTTACGCGAGGAGAGGTTAGAAACCTTTTCTTTTCTTGATAACTTACTTCATCTGGGTCGGTCAACTTGAACTCCCAGCCGTCTCCGGTCCAGCCAATGATGTGCTGGCAAGTGCGGTCAGTGAGCATTTCGAGCAGAAATTGCCACAACTGGATTGGTCCGCTCCCCTGGTATCCAGCCAATAGGGTGGCCGGAATCATCGGCTGATTGGCGTCCCCATGACCCATACCCTGAACAAAAACGTAAACAAAGATCAAGCCTTGTTTGTAAACAAACAAAACCAGAAATAATACCTGAGCCGCGGCGGCCTCTCTAAAATCTCTGGCGGTGGGGGCGTGATGGGAGGGCAGGAAGGCGGGGTGGTGGCTGTAGTAACTGGACATGGAGTGCTGCATGTGATGCAGGCTATCGACTTGGGGCGATGGCCAGCCTGCTGTATCGTGCACGCTCACTGGGGGTTGACCTGCATGTTGTCCCGTGACCCCGCCCCCAGCTGACGAACTGACCGGCACGCCACCCGTTGAAGCGGCGGCCACGCCCCCGAATGCGGAGTCATAATGGGGGTAGTAGGCTGCGTATTCTCCATACTTTCTCGCCACAGATCCATATCCCATGACGTTGTTGTTGAACAAGGACATAGCCGAGTACTTTTTGCTGTCTGTAAAAGCAAATCCAGCATTGAATGTTGATTATGATTCGTACGTTTTGCCTTATTTACCTTGAGAATTGACGCTGCTCGAGTTGGAGGATAACGCTGACGAGAGGGAGGGTAAAGGGGAGTGGCCATGCGAGGGGGGCGGGGCAACATGCCCTCCATGAACTGGCAAGAGCTGGTTGGAATAGAGGTCCACAGTATCCATGATGTTTCTTGTTTGTTATGGCACAGCAGTTGATGGGGGTATTTTCACTTGTTCCTCTTCTTGTATTATTCGCGGATATCGCCCATTTCCGATTGCTGGTTTTTTATAACTATTCATCCAATTATGCGCGGAAGTTTTACCGGGAGCCAACCGGCAGCAAACACAAGAGCACCGTCTTTCCCCTTCCCCTTCCGAAAGGAAACTGTAGATTCCCCTAGGTGGCGGTGGCGCTTAGATTTTCCCCAGTCAAGCTTGTGGCACTAACGTTAGTGCCTTATGTCTAGGCAGCAAGACAAATGTCGGATTGTCCGTGTTAAAGCAGCCTCTCGAGCAATTATCAATCACACTCTAGTTTCCCGGGACCAATGCTTGAGTTTTTTTCAAGCCTGCAACCGAGTTTCGGGGCGCAGAACACCGTTGAGAGGTAGGTAGGGGGGAAAATTCGTTTATCTCTTGCACGCTCGATCGTGGGTACAGAGTTACCAGAGTATAACGAAATCCTTGAAGATGCTCAGTTATGCGGATGTGGAGGGGCAAAAACCGGATAGAGCCGAGAAATCCTCGTTTCCGTTTTAGCGTTGGAAAGCGACTGAGGCTTGACTTCGAGTTGCGGGATATTTTCTTCTCACACTCGAATTTTACTGGAGCGCACCATACTATCGTCATGTGGTTACAGCACAAAGCTTTTAAGAAAATCTAGATAGGTAGATAGGGCCATTGTAGTGGTGCAACTGTGACAATTTGCTTTTACTTGTACCTACCACAAAACTACCTTGATACACTCTAAGAAGAACGCTCATTTCAGGTCATAGACCACATAGTTCACATCAAGCGCTCGACTCGCCGTAATACAGTAGTAAGAACACGAAGGAGGGTTTCTTTTTTAAAAGCTCTGGTTTTATCTCACCGTTTGGTTCAACATGAACATCTGAAAATGGTTGTTATCCCTATGCTTGGGCTTGAATTTGCCCTGCTTTTTGTGGCGCTGGACATACAAATCTATCAGCCAATTAAGGATGGAATCGAGACTTAAAATTGAGAAACCCAACCACAGACCCACGTTGCCTCCAACCTCCCCGAGAAAATTCACGCTGTCATAGGCAAACTTGCTTGTCTGGACCTGAATTAAGAATTGAAGCCAATATTTTAAATTTATTTAGGTATTTATTAGATACCTGAATAAATGTCCTGAAATACAACCTCAACCTGGCTTTTGTGGCGTCGAAATACTCGTCTGTAAATGGGTATCCCGTATTTATGATCATCGTGCTGCAAGGTGAAATGCAGTCCATTACTCTGACATCCTCTTGAAATGCACCTAAAAATAGTAAAAACAAAATGTTTTAGTTTCTTCAGCATTTCCATGATAAAATGTACTTTTGTAATAGCTCATAAATTCCTTGGCCTCGGCCTCTGAGAAATTCTGGATTTGACAAATTTCATATGAGCTGCTGGTGGTTTTCGGGAAAAAAGGAGCGATGCAACCGAATTTGGAGGACATTAGTATGTTCACATGATCGTAGATGCACGTGTCATAATTGAAGGTAAGATTGCTATAACAAGTATGGCTAGCCTTGTCCTCAGCTACACTTTCAATAGGCTTCTCCACATTGGCCACAATCTAAGATAAAAAACTATTAGAGAGAAAAATCTTCCAATTTTGTTAGGGTACTTTGTGGTTTGTGGCGATGAAAAAGTAGCGACCCAATTCTACTGGCAATTTATCCTTGGTGTCTCGGTGTAAATATTGGCCCGGATGATGGGGGAAAACGTAGGCCTCCATTCGCAATGTCATCGTGATTGAAGTCACCTCCAATTCTTGAACTTCTTGAGGCAAAATCATGGAATAGCAGCGACCAAACGAAGTATAAAACTGCTCCTGAACCATGCTTTTATCAAAGACCGTCAACCGTTTGATTGGATTTTCTGCATTGAGTTAGGGTCAAATGATGTAATTTTATAATAGAAAATATACTTTTGTATCCTGACAAGTCGTCAGTGGTGAAGATAAAGTATCTGAAGTCTGTTCCTGGCAGGGATTTCAGTGTGGAGAAATATATTTCCTGAACGATATCGGGAAACTCGTGGGTGACATTCATGAAAAAGTCCAAGGAGGAGCCAGTAAAATTATTTGGGTAGATTCCGTTTCGCATTTGAGTGGGACTTGATCCCAGTGCTGCTAAAATGTTAGCCTTGTAAGCTACGTTGTAATGAGGGCAAATTGTGAGCGCTGGAAACGTAGCCTCCCTCGTGCTTTAAAAAACATAATTTAAAAACGTTGTAATTATTTTCAGCAAACAACCACCTTTGAAACTCCATTTCAACCGATGTTTCACCGCTGGTCAATTTGGAAATGCTCCTCCCAAAGGCGTAGATAAAGGCAGAGAAGCAAAGCAGTAATAAGGCCGCGAATTTGGCCTTTTTAAAGGCTTGGACAGTGTTCATTGCGTTGGCCTTTTTTCCATCAGGCTGTCCAAATTATACTGGATAGATTCTGTCCCCTATTCGAGGTCTTGTTTGTTTTTGGTCTGCCAATATGTTCTACATGTTATTTTTGCCGTTTGGTAAACATAACCTCGTCAATAGATGGTACCAATTCAATTCAAGCTTTATAATTTCCGAACAACGCCTAAGATTTTCCTCATGAATGCATAAGTTCTACCGTGTGTACTCTTTGTACTTTTTCATTCATTTTCACTTTATTCTATTTTTTAGAACACCCAAGTCTTGATGAGCGCACCTTACCTGCAACGCTTTGTGGTACATAAAATATTGAACTTTGAGCCTCAGAATTGTAGGTAGTACAGTAATGATGTCACTCGGCTAATTTCTACATCCTCTCCTTTTGGTTTTACACTATACCACCATACCGCCAAAAAGTTTACTAGGCCACTTTCAACTTTACACGATCCATGTTCCCATTTTTTCAAATTGTTAAAAAATGTTCAGAAATATCTTTAAAAATCTTGGCCGCTGTTCCCGCCTTTAAAATGTAAGAAAAATCTTTTTTTCTAGTTTTTAGAATTGCAGTTGGTCCTCAATTAAGGACGAGGCCGGAAGTAGAGATAATAAGGCACTGGTGGTTTCGAGCTTAAAATTGCCATTAAATATTTTGAAAGCACAAAACCATACATTACGCACACCTAAACGTAGGGCTCATTTTTTTTCAAAATTGCCTCCGCATAGAAGATGCATTCGTTCGTCGTCGAGCCTAAAGTTTTCTTGAAAATTCTGAGCGGAGCTTCCGGTGTTAACGAGGACTAAGCGAAAGTTCAAGGAAAACCCATTTTCTAAAGTCAAATATAGTAGTATAGACGTGACAAAATAATGTTATTTTTTGTGTTTTGGAGACATGAAGTCCAATAATTAGTAAGTCATTTTCAAGAATCCCAAATCCTAGACAGTGTTTTCTTCTACGTTATTGCTGTTTTATGAAAGGTGGTTACGCAAAAATTCAGCCAAAATTGAATAGGCCTAACCGGTTTTCGTACGTATCTCACAAAATATTTCTTTATATAAGTACAATACAAATGCAACGATCCGTCGTGACCCGGTAGCAAACTATCAACCCTACGTCCTGCGTTTTACAGAAAAAACACCAAGTATTTTTCTCTTCTCCTCTCATTCTTTCAGTTTCATGAACAAGAATTACGCGCAAAAAGTGCGCCCATTTTGCAAGCTGCTTCCGTGTGATTACAGATTACTGATGACTGTTTGATAATTGTTTGTTTTCAGGCCCATAAATTGACGGGTTTTGATTGGCTTAGCAAATCTCCTGTTGACGAATGAGGATGGGCCATTCTTTGATCTGGGTGGAGCATCCGTCCGCAGGCGAGATGAGGTCTGAGAGCGGCGCAGCATCCAATAAGAAAAGAGAGAGTTGCTGTGAAGGAGAAATCGTAGAGCAAGCCTAAATTTTTAGTGCTATAGTTTTTCCCTATAATTCCAATCTTAAATATGCCTTGTCTTTGGATATTTCAAATGCATAATCTGCGACAGCACTGCCACCAAGGAAGACGAGTATTTTGAAACTTCCGGCTCGTACAGAAAATGTGCAAAAATACCCGAATTGGTGACACGCAACCAAACTCATGCCACCCACCACCCCAAAAAAATGAGTTGCTATGACTGTGGTTTTATTGGAGAAAAACCCCAAAAATGTGCCAAACACGGAATTAAAAGTAGAAATCGTCGTCGTTGTGAAAAATAGGGGAAACTTTTCGTAGGTTCCCACCAAGATAGAGAAAATGGGCTAGCTCGGTGTGTGTAATGAATAATCGCTGTTTTGCTACCGCTATGCGTAATTGCTAGTTTTCTTTGAGCTTTCTCATAGGGTAGGGATTGAGAAGGGTCCCCATAATGCTTTAAAAGCCAAGCCAAGCTCAATATTTGCGTTCCTCCGTGCTTTTCGTTTTTGCCGCAAGCGATTCAGAGTCTGAGAGAGTGACTTACTTCATGAGTGCTTTGAGAATGAGAGAGCTCGCAGAGGTCGCGAGCGAGGTCGCCACCTTAATTGGCCTCCCAATGCGCAAGTGTTTCTCACTCTAATCATACTTTCATATTCTTACATACAAGCTATTTAGATTAGAAGCGCCTCTTTCATGCAACTTGGGGTGCGCTACCGTTCTATGTACTACTCGCTCGTTGAAGTCACCACGGTAATAATACACAGGTGAACGGGGAATTGCTCTGCGAAACGCCGTTAAAATAATTTGCGAACGCTGTATAAGCGTCTTATTATTGTAGTGAGTGTCATGCCTGAAAGACGGGTAATAGATGATTCCATGGTTTTATTTATACCGTGGAGACGACGTTTTTATTCTTGAAGTCTTTATAAAAGTGCCTTCTTCCTTTGTGTCTCTCCGGCCTCGCTGCCAACAGACTCTGATCGGTCTTTTGAATATTTTAGGTCGAGAAATATCTGTGAAATGCCATACACAAACATTTGATTTCAGATATAATTTGATAGAAACAGAACTCCGACACCACGCGCATGTTGTTTGTTCAACACATGTAATGCAATGGGAAAAACAATGTTATTACACGGAATTACCTGCGTAACGTACCTCTGCCAGTAGCAATGGCATACCGAGCTAAATCTTCGCTCCCACAGTTCAGTTTTACTTCGTGATCGACTCGACCGGCAGATCAAGGCGCAGCAGCCCGTTTGAGCATACATCCCCACGTGAGAAGATTATGGCTTTCAAGCAGAAGCCAAGCACTAGAGCCACTAAATGGACTTTAAAACTAGTGGGGAATAAGTATACAGGTATGCTCCCCTTGCATGTATCTTCGTAAGCCAGTAAGCTATGGGAAAGGTCGTCCCAAAGGTTGAACAGAGGCTAATTTAAAAACTTTTATTATTATTATGCTGTGTGACCCGAGAATCAAGGAGAAATCTGCTGACAGAACACGAGAATTTTCATTTTTCTCCGTTAGCTTTTTTCTAGAACCCAAAATGAAATTGATAACAGGGGACACGTTTTGTTTGGTCAGACAGAATGTTTGTATATTCTTTCTTCTTGTGTATGTTTATATTTTTTTGCCGTCATTCTTTTTGTTTCATTTTGGTGTGCTTGCAAAATTATTGGATATTTTTTCGGGTTTTTGATACTGCTTCTGAAATTTTAGGGAGACACGACGGCGACACTTTCGTTGTGATTAATATTTTCCGAGTAACACTTGTAAACATTTGTTTGTTTATTTTGCTAGCTTATATCATGAATTTCTTTCCTAAGGCGCAAAACATTCTTTTGATCTTTACAAAAGCAAGTCTTTTTATTTACTTTTTGAAGAGAAGAAAAGCAACAAGAAATAGGGAAGGCTATTTTTTTACAACGACATCAGCGAAATTCTGGTATAATATTGGCCTTACTTGGAGCGAAAAAATCATGAAAATAAAGTGTTATAAATTCCTTTTTTTGCGACTTTGTTTTGTACTTGATATTGTTTTAATTTTAAAGTGTGTTTTAGTCTTGACAGCAGCTTCAAGTTAATTGTTTTTTTTCAGGGGGTGGGTTATGAAAACGCTACAGTGTGAATCAACAATGGGAGGAGGGACTAAATGCGAAATTTCGTGAAAAATTCGTTGTCCTCGGTTAGTTTATTTCTATGTACTTAGTTGCCAGACAACAACTTATCGATGCACTTTGTATTCACCATGTTCGTGTCTTTTAATACTACTGAACTTGTTTTAAAGCGAATCACTCGGGCGACAGACAAGGGTTTTTGCCTTGGAAGGGGGTTGAAATTGTCCACTTTCAACAAAGCACGTGAAATTTTGTTTTTGAGAATCTTTCCCAATTTTAACACAAATACGAGAAGCATCATCACGCTGCTTTTCATTCCGAGGTTCGAGGACGCTTCGCGGCCGGCGCGAGGTCGCTGTCCTCACCATCATTCTCCCGTTTGTGATCCGGCTGCGCTTCAGATTCAGCCTGTTCAGCCTCGACGGCCTCCGGAGTCGTCGAAGAGGTCGCTTCTTCCGGTTCGGCCTCCGCCGCGTTTGTCAGATCACCACCAGTAGTTTCCTTGTTCTGTCTGTCGTCAGCGTTGTCTTGAGGTCTCGTCACTTCCGCAGCCTCCGCTTCATTGCTGTCCATGGTTTCCACCTTGTCCTTCTCGACCACCGCGGCCTCGCTCGAGGTCGTCGTCTCACCTTGCACTGGTTCTGTTTCAGAGGTCGCGACTGTGGCGACGGACGATTGATCAGCAGGCTGCTGTTGCGCCTGTTGCTCGTCAGCCTCGGCATTATTTTCACGGCCGGCCTCAACCTTTGCAGGCTCGGACTCGGTGGTCGCGGCTTCAGCCTCGGCTTCTTGAGAGGGCTCCCCGACTTTTTGTTCCGCTTTTGTTGGAGATGCTGTAGAGGATAACTCGTTGTTCAGCGCCGTAGGTTCAGGTTGTTCATTAAGCTTGTCGGCTTGTACTCCTCCATCTTCTGCTGCAAGAGGAACGGATTCCGAAGTGGTTGCTGCTGGATTATTTTGCTGCTCGGATTCGAGGGAGGGCTTGCTGCTGTTGTCCTGCCCTTCCACCTCCTCCTCGGATGGTTTTGCCTCGGCCTCTTGAGGCTCCGCTGGCGGCTCGTCGTCGAGATCGTCCTCGTCGCTGTCGTAATCGACGAGACCAAGTTTCTTTCCGGCTAAGCCAAGTGGCCCCATGTCCGCAGCTTTGCCCAAGTCTCCGAGTTTGCCCGCCGCCAACTCCGCCATGGAGAGGACAGCCTGGTTGGCACAGCTGCCCGCCAGGCCGGCGGATCCCACCGTCGGCGAGGTCACCGAGGTCGTCGCCTTAATGAAGCCGACCTTGGCTCCGGCGGCGGCGGCGACGGCAGCTGCGGCTGCCAACGGGGTGTCGGGGGTTGGAACGATTCCGGACGATTTGTCCGGACTCATATCGGGCGAGGACGTGGAGGCCGCTGCCGCTGCCGCGACGGCCGCCGAGGTCGAGGCTGAGGCCGGACCGGCCTCGTCGTCATAGTCGTCCTCGTTGAACCACATCTCCTCTTCCTCCTCCAGTTGCCGGGGATCTCGCCTGAACCGGTTCTGCCTCAAAATGGAGCCCACACTGAAAAAGAGAAACATGGTGATGTCTGATGTCTTGGCATAATTGAGGGTTAAGTTAATTTTCTTACTTGTCCAGTGGAGCCTGAGATCGGTCTTTTTGTCGGTCCTGGTGCTGCTCGTACTTTTGCCTCAGTTGCTTGAACGTTTGAACATATAGGATTTTGTCTACGGTTTGGCCGAACTTTTCAACCACATGTGTGCAAAGTGATTTGATGTCCTCCTGCAAAATGGAACGATTCGAATCATACACGGCGAATTAAGAAAAACCCGTGATATCACTTACGTTGCGAATAAAATCAAACATCTCGCAAATGGCAGAGTCCATCATGTTGTAGCGGCCGCTGTTCTTGACCAGCGCGTCGATGACCGGCGCGAAGAGGTTCTCCCGGATGATGTACCGGTTGTAGAATTCATCCTTGAGGGCGACGATTTTGCGCATGAATCGGAGGGCACCTGGAGAAATCGAACGTTACTTAGTGCCACGTCTTGTAAACACTTTAAAGTACGTATGACTTACTTAGAACAAGGAAGGTGTGTCGAGACTTCATCAAGACAAGGATTCGTCTAAGGAGGTTCTTATGCTGGACGTAGTTCTTAATGTGGTACGTGTGATGCTCGACGCAGAAGGTCAGCAATTCCAGGATGAGGCTGAGTAATTGAACGGAACAGGAGTCTTCTTTCTCAGGCGTGTCGTTGGCGGTATTTGTCAGGAGGGGACCTTAAAGTACATCATAAAATGAGGTTTGGCTATTAAAAATCCTAAGATTGTGATTTACCTATAAGCACGTGCATGCAATGCTTGTAGAAGTAGTTGAGGAAGTCGGACTTCTCCGACTTGTTGACGGAGGCGAGCATGTTCTCGGGGTCGAGGAGGTCGCGGATGATGTACATGAGCTGGACGGCACCGCCCATCTCCGGATCCGAGTCGCAGGTCATTTGCTCGATGATGACGTTCATGAGGAGTGAATTCTGAAGAAAAAGAATAGATTCCAAAAGATGTTCAGTTTGACACTAAGTATGCATCTTACGTCTTCCGTGTTGGTGAGCTGCTGTAACATGTGCTCCCGCACCATGGAGGGCGAGAAGTCGACCGTGTATCTCAGGATGTCGATGCTGGCGGACTTCGTCACCCTGTTGTCGGCCGCCAACGTGATCTCAAGGGCCTGGAGGACTCCGAGGTTGCTTAGCGTCTTGAAGAAGGACTCTCTCGCTTGGGGCTAAAAATGAAAATAAATAGAAGCAAATGGTAAGTCGAACGCCAAGTATATGCATACCTGGAGGGTGGTGGAGAAAGCGAAAAACTCTTTGAGGAAGAGCACCAGTTCTTTTCTGCGCATTTCGTCAGTGTCCTCGTCCGTGAGCTGGCCAAAGAGCTCAGTGAGAAACTTCTCGTCCTCCTGGAGCTGCGTGACAATCTCGTTCTTGTTGAAGAAGATGAAGGAGGACAGGGTGGAGAGCATGTTCTCCTCGAAGACGGACGGTGTCGGGAGGACAACCTCCTGGATGTACTGGACGCGGTAGGTCTGGTGGATCTTGGCCAACAGCTCGGGGTTGTTGATCTTGATCACCTCGTGGAACGCGGCGATGGACTTCAGGTACTGTCTGTGCTTCTTCGGCTCCGGGAGGCTGGGGTCGAACTCCAGGCAGCCGACGACATCGAAGATCGTGTCCTCGGCAAACATGAGCTCGAAGAGCGCGTTTTTGTTCAGGAGGAAGATGTTCTTGAAGATCTCGTAGAGGTGGTGGAGGCCCTCCGTGTTGTCGAGGTCCTCGCACATGTGGAACAGGTTCAGCAGCTTCTTGATGTAGCCCTCGTTCTCGATGGCGACGGCAAGTTTCTCTCGCCTATTAAGTATATTTTAACAACTGGTCTACCTGTAAAAGTTTAGTTATAATACCTGATTGGCGAGGGCAAACATGATGACACGAGTTCTGAGATCTCTTCTAACCGGCCCAATTCGCAAGCTGGCAAGTCGATGGCCGGCACGCTGTCTGAGATTTCGTCGAAGCACCGTTCGTCCTCGCTCTCCTCGACGATGTCCTGCGTGAAGTCAACGCTGGGATCTTTGCCTTGGACCTGAAATTAGAGTAGAACATAAGAAATCATGCATCCATTTCACAGGTTATTCCCCTTCTTTTTTCCCATAGGGGAAACAGGGAGGAGGATGAGGCTATTGCTTTCTCAAAACAAGTCCTTACATATCCAAGTATTTTTGTTTTGTATTGTGTACGGTTGGTTAAGAGCTGCTGCTGCGAGGAGTGTAACTCAATTTATTGCGTTGCGCATTTGCGGAAACGAAGTAAGCCCATCCCGTTCTTATAAATACATAACGTACAAAATTCCGAAGATCTTGTAATTCGGATAGAAATCAGATCGGACGTATGAGCAGAGTTCTATCCTTCTTACTTTCTGACGATCAAACAGTGTCTTTGAAAAAGAGTACATAAAAACCTTTCCTCCCTTAGCCATCGCGCCATCTCACACAAGAGGAGAACAGGACGGGGACGACCAAAAGCAATGCCTAG
>JAAUYL010004557.1_pt1 | contig 11769 bp, 13 predicted proteins | sample 7278011 | NCBI WGS metagenome assembly JAAUYL01 (sample SAMN14350225, study PRJNA611818) | marine sediment metagenome | isolation source: surface marine sediment (1.8m) | place: French Polynesia: Moorea | collected 2018-08 | reverse complement strand
TGCACGACGACGCAGCAAGTGCATTTTGACTTGATATATCGCCCGACAGGGCTGACGACACACTAAACGAGACTGCGACTCCTATTCAGAAGCAGTTTTATATACGAAACTTCTTAGGCAATAGGCAATAGGCAGACTTGCAACATCTGTAGCCCAACGATGACTAAGAAACGAACGCAATCTCGCCGACCTCGACGACGTCGAGGCTCTCCGCCGTGAGGCCTCACCGAAAGAAAAACGGCCTCGAATAGCGGAGACTGCAGTCGACTCGACCTCTCTCGCTCCAAAGCGCCGCAACTGAGCTAAATATACGAGTCCGTCTCGCTATTCTCTTGTTTTCCTATATTTTTTGATAGCTCGGCCACTAGAAAAAATATTGCAGAATTGAATTTCTATGCACAATCCAAATGATTATCCCTGGTCAAGTTACTGTCACTTCCGCGACATTTTCGATTTCGCGAGTGATAACAAAGTGAGATTTTAATTTGGAAGATGATTCCGACGACGAAAAAAACAATGCAGGATCGACATCGACTTCATAATAAACATCAAATCAAAATTTATTATCTGCAGTTTCCCCGTAATTTTTCGATTTTCTTTACAACAGGATATTGGTAGGATAATATATGGTTATACAGGACATAACTTTAGTTGATTGATAACTTTCTTAAACAGAAGGGGAACATGTCTTTTCTCTTATTCTTTCATTTAAAAACGAACACAAAAATCTTTCTCTCTTTTTTGAATTAATATGATATACTAGGACTTTAGTTACTTTCTGGTGAGCAGGTGCTGACAATGACGTTCGTTATGTTAATAATACGTTTTCGCGGAAAAAATCAAGGAAAAATAGAAATTAAGAAATCTGTTTGATGACACTAGAATTCTTTTACTCTTGCACTCCAGGGATTCGTATCGTTGCTTAGCCTTTGTGAGATTGTGAAATGAAGTAGAGATTAAGATTACAAACAGGGAAGGGTTGGCTTTGCAAAGATGTTACGTAAGTGTCTTCTAAATATTTGTCCGCAGTACATTAGGTTCTTTTTCTTTCTCTCATCAATTGAAGGATGATCTTAGCTGATCAAAAACTGGAATCTCCTCTAGTTGTTATTTAGATAGGATAGGATAAATTCTAACAATTGAATGCATTTTTTTCTCAAGTTCGGGAAACGGGAGTTGCTTTGAATGTGTTCATTTTTTATAGGTGGTGGAGAAGGCATAGAAGTGGCGTCAACATCATTGTACATTATTTCAACCGACTGTTCGTTTTAACAATTTCGATGGAGGATAGTGTATGCATGTGGAGCATACTAAAGATATTTTAAGAGAAGAGGAGATTAATGTAATCTAGGTAGTATAGATAGCTGCTCCAGGAGACATGATCACCAACGACAACTCGGGTTAGACGGGGTGCGGGACTGAGAACAGCTCCGTCGTCTCGACGTAGGACGTCGGCACGAAGCCCTCGGGCATCGGGTCGATGGAGGACGACTTTATTCTTCTCACCCGGGTCCAGCCGTCGCCCTGGTCTGTCTCGATCAGCCAGAACTCCTCTCCGTCGTCCATTCGAATGCTGCCTTCACTCGAGACTGGAAATGAAACCATTGTTGTCAAATATATTCAAGAATGATTTGTTATGATTAGTTTTACCTTCGAACGGGTACATGGCCCGGCAGCGGCCGATGATCGGCAAGGGGTCGGTATCGTAGAACTCCTCGTCCTCATCGTCGTCGTCGCCGACGTTGCCGGACGCCTTGCCGCCATGATCTTGGCTTCCGCTGCTGCTGCTCGGAAGACTCATCGAGGACGTGCATATGCCAGATTCGGGGCTTTGTGACGCGCTAGAAAACAAAATCGAATTAGTCTTGCAGAATGGAATTCAATTGCGAGGAGCAGTCAAACGGACACAATTTGGTCGTACGTTGCAAACTGTGATCTGACGGCATGTAGTGTGTGTTGGGGTGCATTTTGTAAAATTTGGATTTTAAACTTTAAGGGAAATAGAATCCCGAGAGAGGGGGGAAGGCTGAGGATGCGGTTGTAGTGGCGTGGATATTTTTAAAGTTTAAGCAGCGGGAACACTTCTTTAGAAAGCCGCACGCAATTCGTCAAAGCGCATCATCGGCAGGCCTTTAGGATACATTGCCTACTTAGGAGTGACGGTGGAGGCCGCGAGGCCGCCGCCGAGGTTGAGGCCGGAGCCAAACTTAAAGTTGAGAGCGGGAAAAGGAAAAGCTATAGAGAGACAACGCGACAAGTCGAGGAAAGAAAACTTTGACGAATGCCGCCATTGTAACTGACAGCCACGGAATTTCTCGTCCTCGCCGGCCTCAGACTTCGAGGCCGCCGTGAGTCTGAGTGTGTGGGCTCCGTTGCAAAACAACAACTTTGGCATTCATTGATTTCGACTCTCGTCTCGGGGAAAAAAGAGAAAGTCTCAGAAAGGAAGAAGAAACGAAAACACAAATGAATAATATGATCAAAATGAGAAAAACAATAAAGAACTGTAGGCGGAAGTAAGTACAACAACGCGAGATCGGTTCGGTGGCAAGGCAACAACTCAGAACACAATAGTCTTTTCTTCTGCTCAAACTCAAAGGACAAATCCAATTTTCTTTAAAGGTACGATTAAAGAAGAAAACAATTACACAAGAATCGGAGGGGATTCACTGGGGCCGGAATTTGATTAGGGCACTTGTTATTGTGGTTGGCATGTGATCAAAAATGCAAGAATACACGCCAAGAAGCGAGGATAGTGACTTATTTAAGGAGATCAGAATTTAGGCGAAAAAAGTCAACTCTAATTGAAGCACTTTGGCGTTGTTTTCGTTACCTAGCTTTAGCGCCTGAGGCCGAGGCAGCAGACGCGTCCGGAGCGCCAGCGTCGTCGCTCTTCTTGGCGACGGGGCTCAGGATTCTGCACGTCACTTTTTTGATCGGCTCAGACCTGAACCCAAGTGATCCCAGATCCATTATTGATCAGTCATCATGGTCAAGCATGATCAAGTCGTGGATGAAGGGAAAGCAGCAGTAAAGGGAGAGAAGGGAGGAAAGTGAGAGAAAATGTAGAAAAAGAGCATCGATAAGTTTATCGATAAACACGACACGAACGACGACAACGATGAAGCGAACAGCGAACAGCGACGAATTGAATGACGATCGAGTTTGTCGACGACGGCGACTACTTTTTTGTCGCATTCAGATTTTTCAATAAGAGTACAGAAAACACGCGTCTGTCTGCCATCTCCAAGTTTTTGGCGCGTCGCAAAAACTTTTAAAATTGTCGAGGCCGGAACGCGAAGCTTACCCGTGACCTCCGGCGCCGTTCTTGTTGTGGTTCACAGTCGGGTTGGATACACTAGAGTCTGAGGCCGATCGGCTGAGGGACTCGGCGCCGTCGGAGACGGAGCTCCTTCGCTTCGACGTCCGTCCATTCTTGGCCGACTTGGACTTGTTCGGGCCGCCGTCTGTCTTCGACGTGCCCTGGATCTCGTTGACTCTCACCGCCGGAGAGTTGGGAGTTTTGCCCTCGAGCTCGTCCAAGAAGTCCTGCAGAAAAAGGAATTGATCACACAATGCAGGCTACCATAAAGTTTTCGCAAAACTTTTACCTGGAACTTCTTGAGCTCCGATCGCAGTTTGTCGAGGCGATGGCCGTTTTCCGTCAGCTGGCCCTGGATTGACATGGGATCGCCAAGCGCCGGATTTGACTCGTAGACTTGTTTCATTTTCATCAAGCCGTCCCTGGCCGCAGTCTCTTGGCAGATCTTTGAAAAAAGAAATACATATTTAGATTTTTCGAAAATGGTTTTAATCAACCTTATTTACCTTGCCGGTGATCTCCTCGATTTTCGCCTGCAACTTCTTTCGTCTCTGGTTGGGCGGAAGCTCAGAAAAGTCCTCCTTGTTATCGAACAAGTTATTGGATGAGCCCTAATTTAAGAAAAAGATTGATTAGCAAAACTGTCATGATAAAACACCTAAGGTTGATGATTCGGAAATGTTGTAATGGTAATGCTTACATCATTTGGGATGCGTGAGGAGAAGATCAGCAGCCAGATCAAGGATTGTTTCAGAGCATCAAGTAGGTGAGAGGTGAGAAAATTGGAGAGAGAGAAAAGAAACCAGATTTAGTTAAGGCAAATTAAGTAGTCTACACGTTCGAGCATGTAATCGCCTACTACAGACTACAATAGTTTAAATAGACTTAATCCTATAAGCAAACTTATTTTTTCGCAGCTTACAGATTCTGAAGGAATTACTTTCTGTCACCAAAAATTAACCAATTATCAGTAGATATTATGCATGCTTAGACAACGAAAACGAAGTCGGAGACTCTACCTTGCTGTTGGTGAACAAGCCCAAGAGGCCGGACCTCTTCCGGATCCTGCCGCCCGTGATGGTTCCTATGATGGAGCTCTTCTTCTCGGCCAGCTGGCTGATTGACTGCTGCATCGAGCTCATCGAGCCGTTGACGGAGGCCGTGTCGGCCGAGGACAGGTCCTCGAAGGGGATATCACTGGGCGGGCAGAAGCCGGACTTGAACTTCTCGACGACGATGCGCGAATCCTCGCGCTCGTCGATCGACTCGGCGCAGTGGCCCATGCCCTCGAGGCACTGCGACACGATCGGCAACACCTCCTTCTCGCTCTGCACAGCTTTGAGGATGAAGTTCTGGATGCACTTGATTCGCTTCTCGTCCAAGTCCTGGAGGTTTTGGAACACGGAAGGCTGTAGCTGGGTGTAATACTTCCTCTGTGGAGAGAAATTAAAATTTGTCGTCACGATTTTCTCCGAAAACTTTCTCGGTCGACTCACCTGAAAGTCATTTGTCTTTTGCAGCTGGTTGGCGTACTCGTTCTTGCAGTCGTCATACTGCTGAGATTTGATGGTCGAGTTCATCCTCTGCTTCTCCACCTCGGCCCTCGACAGGTTGAGATCGGCGTCGGCCTTGTGGTAGGCGTCCAGGGCGCGCTCCGAGGCCCCGAAGGCCTTCTCGTACTTCTCCTTGGTCTTGGACAACAGGTGCAGCGACGACGAGAGCTGCGACTGGATCCGTTGCCCTTCGCTCAAATGCTAAAAAATACAAGAATCAGCCTTCAAACTCCCGAATCCCGATGCAGTTATGTTAAACAACGTTCAGCCACCATGACTGATAAAATGTTTGCCCAAACGCTCGAGCGTGGGCGAGTCAAAGAATTGGTGGTCAAAAGGCTATTTTTTGAAATTCACGAGTTTTGACGAGGTTTGGTTTTTTTTTGAAAAGAAGACCTTCTTTTCCAAAAAAAAACTTTATTTGTGCTCGTTTTCGTCTCCATTCAAACAGTCAGTCAGATTGAATTGAATCTCTGAACTTGGACAACAAAAGGAAGGGAAAAAAGTTTGTTAGGATTTTACAAGAAGGTCGTGAATTTGTGAAAAAGGCATTTATTATTTACCGTGCTAAATTGCAATTGTCCGGCAATAAAAACACCATTCCGAGAAGAATCAAAAGAAGTTGAAAATCACGATATTTGATATGAAACTAGAGAATTCTTTTTTTGCAAAACGACAGACCGCAAGCCAAATTTTGCATCAACCGTCAATTGTTGTTGTAAACGGAAGAATTTAAATTCCAGGCCTGCGATTTAAAATCCAGATGTGTGCCATTGGATTTTTAAAAAAGTCTTGAAACAAGTTTTCAGTCGAACCCCCTCCTCCAGTCAGTACTTTTAAATGATAGTTTTTGTGAGTGGGCGGGACAAACACTAGTAAAGGCATTAGGCAAGAAGACAAGAAGTCCAAAAGTTATCGCTCTTGACTTCGACTCGAGATCGACCCACTCTGCTTCCATTATCGATTCAGCAGCCATTCATTTTGCTTTAAGGCCTTGTTTCCAGATCATTGTTGGGGAATTCTTTGTGACACGGAAATGAATATTTTCTTTCGAAAAAACTCGTGAAATCGTCCGAGACGAAAATTGGTCTAATGATCCTCGTTAGTAGATTTGTTTTCCTTTTTTTCGTTGAGGGGCAAAAATACTTGTGAAATCGTTTAGAGTCAACATACTTTTCGCCTGTCATCCTTGAGTTGCTTGACTAACGTCGAGAGCTCTTGGACCACGGATGTGCTCAAGTTCTCGGCGATCATCTCATGCTGGCCAGCCTGGTCGCCCAACTCGTTCAGCAGATTTTTGTAGGCTTTGGTGCAAGTAAACCTGAAAAAATGTGAACAATCAGAAGTTGGCATTAAGATGCAGTTCCCGCCCTCGATGTACAACATGTTTATTTTTCTGAATTAAGAAAAAAGAAACACCCTTGGCCATGGTTTAATTCGCGCTTAGTAGCCATTGTTCTCGTATCAAGAGTGTTTTTTGTTGCCCCCGCACAATTCTTCTCTCTTTCTCGCTCAAGACCACAAAGATTCTATGAAATAATTCTCACTTTTAGTAAAACAAAAAAATGTGCCCTTGAACTGAACTTGTATTACAAACAATGGATTGTGTAAAAATTCAAAAACTCCATGTGATCAGGATGGATTTTCTCCCCAGACATGGTTGGACATGTCTAATGATTTGGGAGAGAAGAATAGGTAAAGCGATAGACATTGTTTTCATTATGAGCCCAAGAAAAAAATCCGGCGACCACCTTAGCAAATTTCACGAGTTTTTCCCACGGCTTGACTTGACGATCCCACCTGCCGAGTCTCTCGACATAATGTTTATGCTCTTCATCTTTCGAATGCATTCTAACCTGTAGTAGATACGTGTGAACTACAACTTCATACATGTGAGTAACCTATGTTGCCCTCTTTAATTTTCTTCTTCTCTCCTGCACTCTCAAAAACAGGTAGGTATCGTAGGCACGACTTGACTTGGGTGCTGCTGGTTTAACCTGACAATGTGCAGAGAGGGGCATTTGTTTAGTGTACTACTTACTTTAGTTTCGTTTTAGTAGCAGAAACCCCGCGAAGAGACAAGGTGATCTCTGACCTAAATACGAGAAATCGAGCCCTCTGTGCTCTTCTCATTTTAAAATAAATCTTTTGTTGTCTCTTTGAAGAAGAAAAAATGATAAGAATGCTCAGCATTCTTCCGATACCAGCAAAGGGTATATAGTGGGCATGCTCTTTGGAATTTTTCAAATCCCATGGCTTTGAGAAAACTCAGATCAGAGATGAAATCTAAAGATTTACAATAATAGCCTGATGCCTTCGAGGCTGTCAGACGACGGCGATACCAGACCTGGTCCAAGACGGACGTTCAGATCAATGAGATACATATCAAATCATATCATTTTTGATCGCCGATATCTCCAGGATCACGTGTGTAGAGGTATCTAGTACCTCGTCGATAAATAATGCAATAAAAGTTTCGTGAAAACATCTGGCCCTTCAGAAGTAACTATAATGTAATCTAACTCGACCACGAACTAATGTGCTCTCGATTTTCCATTTTTCCTTCGCACCGGCTTCATGTCAAATAAATCATATCTTCGAGAAAAAAAGGAACCTTCCCTCTTTTTGGATTGCGATTGCGTTAGACCCTTGCAGAATTTGCTCGGCCTCCGCCCTCTTCTCAGTGGAGCTCGAGGCGACCTGTTTGTTCTGATACATTACGGAAAAATTGACTTTTGTCCTAAAAATTGCAAGGAAGTCAGTTCGGTAGAAAAACCGCAAAAATGTGCCGAGGGCCCGGCAGGAGAAAGTTGACACTTGTGCGTCAAGACGACTGAAAATTTCAGGATTCCTATAAATATCTGACCTTTATATTCCCGTGAAATCGTATTTTGCTACATTTCTTTTTTTAACTGCACTTGCAGAGTGTATTATAATTGTAGAGTTCGAGAAAACTAAGGAAAACCGCCAAGCACTAGCTTCTGTCGACGAGAAGTCGTTTATTTTGCAAGTACGCATTATTTTCCGTCAAAAAAAGCAAGCCACCGCCGAATTTTTGAGGGATAGGTTTTGCGTAACCTCGTTCTTTCGTTCGTGATTTTCCCGACCAAATTGCGGATTTCTCCAGGGCGGAATTGGAAACTGCTACTTGAACATGTTCTTTTTTTGAAGTCATGATTTTTAATGGCTACTTACTCATAATCGTCCTCCTCCTTCTTCTTCGGTAAGTAGGCTTTAACCAGTCTCCTGAAAACGAAACAAAGAGCAATTCAGGTTAATTTGGCATATTCATAAACAGATGGTTGAGCAATCGGAACAAATATTTTAGTGACAAATTCCAATGAAATCTAAAAACTTGAGAGTCTGACTTAGGACGGACGTTCCGTTTTAAAAAAGGAAATTGAGTCATTGTCATTTCCCCCAAAAAATCTTTTGAGCAAGTCGAAGAAAAAGACCCACTATTCTACATCCTGTTAACATTAAGTATTTCAGGTAGCGAAATGGATGGAAACAAGGCGAGCTCTAAAATCTGTGGCGAAACGAGCTCGAAGTCGTCGTCCTCTGCAGCATTTTTTAAGCGTGACCAATTTCACGAATTTCACTTTGCACGCCGACTTAAAATGCCCATATATGTAGCCTACACACCTAACATGAGTATTTTTAGAATCTACAAAAAACTTTCCTTGCATTCCAAGTGTCATAAGTCTTCGTCTCTTACACTAATTACTGGCTTTTGTTTTAATGTGTTTGCCAAGCGAAGAAAATAAGCAGTAATAAAACAAATGCAACCGGCAAAACTTCCTATTCAACTATTCACTATTTTTCATTTCTAGCAAACATGACACATGCAGGTCTAGAATACTTTGTGAGCGAATTTTTCACAAGTCGTCCATAAGAATGTGAATACTGAATGCTATCTGCAATTCCAATGATTCCGAGACCGAACGACGAGGCCCGAGTTGGGCAAACATTATGTTTCAGTCGTTGTCCAGCCTCGACGGCGACCTCGACAAAAGATTCCCCCATGGAGCACTACTGATAACCATCACTTAATCAATGTCCACTCGGCCTCGCGACCTCGAAGCAAGCCAGTGACAGTATTAGCGAAACAGTTGAAAAAAAACACTGGCAGGTGTGCGAGCATTTGTTGGTGACAATTAGTTAACAATCCATCCTCGGAGGCCGACGAGTTTGCAACATTTTTTCCGACTTCAAAATGCAGGTGGATCAAGTTAATCGAGAGAGCATTTGGCAACATTTCGTTTCTCTCGATAAATGAGCCCGTGATGTCGTCCTTGACGTGCCAAACGACGATCGACTGCATCGGGCTCAACGTCGAGGCGGTCTGCGACAAGAGCAGCGGCCAATGCGTCAGCATCACGGAGACGACGGGCGTCGACGCCTGGGTCTACGGCACGATCGCCATCGGAGTCTTCCTGTTGGTAAACAACTCAATCACACACGACACATCCCGATGTGTCATGATCGAATTCGATCGAAAAATATCGAATACTATGGATGTATTTCTTAGGGTACTACGCTCCTCGGCTGCTGCTACCTTTGCCCATTATGTCCTGCCTCGAGACGCTTCGCCCATCCCGATCGACTGTGCGAATACTCATTGCCGCCACTCAAAATTGACAACAACGAGAGGGACAAGAAACAGTTTTTGCCGGGAGAAATGGAGGAGGGTAAGGACTGGAAGCACATGCTGATCTCGGCGCCGAGGAACCTGATCGTGGGCCTGACCAAGACCATTGCCAAGCCGACAACGATAGCGGCCTCAGAGGAGGTCGCGCCGACCTCGCGGCCTCCGATTCTGGTGACATCAAGCCCAAGGCCGATCCCGGATGAACCTCTACCAGTCGTGGTGGAGGAAGAAACGAGCATGTGAATGAAATGAATGACTGACTCCAGAGAGAGTGAAATTGTTAAATAAGAAAAACCACCTCCAACGTGGGGCACGATTTCCTTATTTGTCTCCTAATAAAAACCCCATGAGCTGGAAGTCTAAAAAGCTAAGATAGTTATTACAACGAAAAAAGGCACCCCCGAGCGTCAAAACGGTTGCGGATTCGTCGGTTGGGAGAAAGTGTAGTCTTACAAATATTATTGAGATCCTACCCGCATGCTCATAAGTTCAAGCAGAGCGGCGGCATTTTTTTCGGGGGCGAGACGGGATATCAAAGCAGAATTTGTTCGACGAGAGAGATCGAGTTCAAGCCAAAGGTCGACTCGCATTACTTTTGTGCGTTTTGTGTCGGCAACGAGCGAGCAAAATTATCTATAGAGAAACGTACAATGCAATGTCAATTTGTTAATCCTGCTACCTAATTTTCTATCTCGTGCTAGACTACCATGTAAAGAAATCTCTGCACGAAACCCCGTTCATGTGAGCTCACACATGCATATGCTAATAGAATTAGCCGTTACCTTAATTCATATTAAGGAAGAAGCTTGAGCAAGAATCCGATTCTCGCAAGCACACGTTTTCATTTTGCTCGTGCCTCGAGCAAAGCATTGCAAAAATATAATCTGCGAACGGACTCTGGCCAAACATAAAAGATAGAGCTGCCATTTTTGCCTGGAAGCCGTGGGCCTTCTTTTAAGATGCTAAGCATATAAACACACATCTACACATGTGGAGAAAGTGCCTGACCCTGAACTAGCGTTAAATCCCTATTAATGCCAGTGGTGGTGCCCAACGTACCCAATGAGCTTGACAAATGAAAAGAAGTTTCATTTAATATCGTATCGTCGTACATGAGTCTGTGGCCATGACACAGAGGAGCCCACAAAATTTTCCCGGGGTAAAATTTGAAATGATGCAACCACGCCACTAATGGCTAATGTATAGGAAACTAACAAGGATGATGACGAAGCCTGATACTTAAATTTTCTTCCCCAAAAAATCTCTCTCCCTAGCTTGTCTAACATGACTCCATCATGACTCATCTAAATTTTAGAGACACACGTTAGTATTTTTCCTATCTTGGTTCATGAAGGGATGGCATTTAAAATATCTTTTACTCGTACGTTTACTTCACTCGCTCTCGTCTCCTTGGCCTTGGTAATTTTAGAAGATGCAGACTTTTATACTTGGGCAACCATATTGCGGTTTTCTTTTAACTACTACTCACATATAAGTGCACAAATGTACATGCTCATTTTAAAGTGCCTTTTTTTAGTCGTACATGCTAAGTTAGTCAGTATTGATTCGTTCTACCCGTACATGGGGGACTGGGCCCTTGTCAAAACTCACAAAAATATGCTTATTTAGTCGTATTTTAACGATTAACTGTTAGTCAGGCTCTCGTCATGTGCCTAAGCATTTAGGCAGTGAGTTGGCAAGGAAAGGAAATTGTGTAAAGTAAAACATATCCCTTAGTAATATTCATGTCATGATATACTGACTATGGGTGTACGAAAAGCATAAGGGGTATCGCCATGACTACTCCTGTCGAATTGTATAAACACAGAAAATACTAGCAGAACTAGTCACTAGTCCCAAGACCGACCGCAGTTAAAAAATACGCATAGCGCATGTAAGTATTTATGAATTAAAAAAACTGAAACACAACTACGAACAATGACGGTGAAGAATTGAAGTGGAGTGTTTTTTGCTTGGACGTCGGGAGATTTCATTATGGCGGGATTGCAAGCTGTAATCTCGCTCTGCATCTTGACAAGTGTTCTGGGACAAGGTAAGTGCTATCCTGGAGGATGAAAGAGTTGTAACAAATAGCTTGTGAAATGCTCTATAGCCTCGACTGAAACGGTGTTCAGTAACTTCACAACTAATTCCACGTCCATTGGCAATGAGACTTGGATCAACGGGACGGCCTCGACGACCTCGACGACAACAACGACAACGACAACCACCATGTCCACCAC
>JAAUYL010006289.1_pt1 | contig 11783 bp, 11 predicted proteins | sample 7278011 | NCBI WGS metagenome assembly JAAUYL01 (sample SAMN14350225, study PRJNA611818) | marine sediment metagenome | isolation source: surface marine sediment (1.8m) | place: French Polynesia: Moorea | collected 2018-08 | reverse complement strand
AATATTAGCTAGTATGCTTTAAGAGTAACTTTTAATTTTCGCTCAATCTTTCAACTCTGATTCTTACTTCAAAAAGAATAAGTTAATGGCTGACAACTAATAACTGATGGCTAAATGCTTACACTAAAATAACAAACTATTTATCAAACAAACTATCCCTAATTAAAATAATAAATGAATTCCTTACTTAATATAGAAAATCTACGAGTAGCTTATCCCGAAAAACATGGAAAATTTCATTGGGCAGTAAATAATGTATCCCTAAAACTTCAAGCTGGTGAAAAATTAGGATTAGTCGGAGAATCTGGATGTGGTAAATCTACCCTCGGACGTGCTGCTATGAGATTATTGCCCAAGTCAGTACAAGTTGAGGGGTCTGTTACCTTTGGGGAAAAATCTGTGTTTGGGATGAACCCCTCTCAACTCAGAAAATTTCGTGGTGAAGCAGTAGCATTAGTTTTTCAAGACCCTATGACTCGCCTCGATCCATTAATGACTATTGGGGATCATTGCATAGAAACTATTAAAGCACACCAACCCTATCTATCTAAATCTCAGGCAGAAAAAAAATCTATAGAAACTCTCGAAACTGTTAATATTCCTGCTAGTCGTTGGTCTCAATATCCCCATGAATTTAGTGGGGGAATGCGACAAAGGGTGGCGATCGCTTTAGCACTTTTACTTGACCCGAAATTAATAGTTGCTGATGAACCTACTACAAGTTTGGATGTAACAATAGCATCTCAAATTTTGCAGGAGCTAACTAGACTTTGCCAAGAACGTCAGACTTCTTTATTATTAATTTCTCACGATTTGGCAATGGTGGGAGAATATTGTGACCGTATTGCTGTGATGTATGGGGGTGAAATAGTAGAAATAGGTGAAATTAAACAAATTCTCCAAAACCCCCAACATGAATATACCAAATCTCTATTTGCAGCAGCTTTACATATTCAAGTAGTTGAATCTAATTCTCCTCAAATTAAACCAGAAAAATCTGAAGAAATAAAAGTTGCCAAAACAGTTAAACCTATTTTACAAATCAAAGATTTAGTTAAAAATTACACCTTAGAAAGTAATTTTATAGAACAGTTATTATTTTCTGGCAAAAGCAAACTTATTAAAGCAGTGGATGGAGTAAACCTAGAACTTTATTCAGGAGAAATATTAGGATTAGTCGGAGAATCTGGTTGTGGTAAAAGTACCTTATCTCGGACTATTTTACAATTAATTAAACCTACTTCTGGCTCAGTGGAATTTCAAGGTCTAGACTTAACTACTCTCTCCCACTCTGCTTTACAACCATACCGTCGAGAAATGCAAATGATATTTCAAGACCCCCTCGCTTGTCTCAACCCAATGATGACTGTCAACCAGATAGTAGCTGACCCCCTATTTATCCATAACTTGGCTAGTACAGAAGAAGCTAAAATTCAAGTCGAGGAAATGCTAAAAAAAGTAGGTTTGACTCCAGTAGCAGAATATGGTAATCGATATCCTTCCGAATTATCAGGAGGACAACAACAAAGGGTTGCTATTGCCAGAGCATTAATTACTAATCCAAAACTGGTAATTTGTGATGAACCTGTGAGTATGTTAGACGCTACTATTCAAACTCAAGTTTTGGAATTGATGTTGGAGTTGAAAAAAGAATTAAATTTAACTTATTTGTTTATTACTCATGATTTGTGGGTAGCTAGATTTATTTGTGACAGAATTGCTGTTATGAATAGTGGAAAAATTGTTGAGGAAGGGAAAACAGAAAAAATATTTAATCATCCCCAACATTCTTATACTCAGACATTGTTAAATGCAGCGCCACTATTATCAAGTGTTTAATACTGTTAAAACTAGGTTTTGATAGATAAAATTTTCTCTACTTTTTTGGGTTTAGCTTACACTCTTAATTATCATTATTGTACGGGTAATTTATGAATTTATTCTACAGGCTTATTCTTTGAAAAATTAGCCCTTAATTTTCAAGTGTAATGGCTACACAAAATAATGAAAAAGCATCAAAAACAGGAATTGACAATAAAGGCAGCTTGAACAATTATGGAACACTGACTGGTATTGGTGTTCAAAATAATGTTGTTGTCAATCTCAATGTTTATTTAGAAAAGGATGATGTTAACTGTCCCTATAAGGGTTTGTCTAGTTTTCTTCCAAGAGATGCTGAATATTTTTTTGGTAGAGATGAATTTGTAAAAAAACTTCTTACAGCTATTGAAACAAATAATTTTATTCCAGTTTTAGGCAAATCAAAAACTGGTAAATCTTCAGTGATTTTAGCAGGGTTAGTTCCGCAATTAGTAAAAAAAGCAAAAAATTGGCTATTTACATTTTTTCGCCCTGGAGAAGAACCTTTTTATGATCTTGCTCAAACTTTAGTTAAACTCTATATTCCAGATGTTAATGAAACAGAATTAGAGGCTGAAGCCAAGAAACTAAAATCTTCACTTCAAAATAAAACTACTTCATTGTCAGAAATCATTGATAAAATACAGGAAAAAAATCCAAATAATCGTATCTTAATTATTGCAGACCAATTTGAACAACTCTACAGTCTTTGTACTGATGGTGAAACTCGATACAAATTTATTAATTCTCTCTTAGAAACATTTCAAAGCTCCACGGAAAAATCCTCCTTGTCAACAAAGTTAATTACTGCAATAGGAACAAATTTTTTAGAAAATGCTGAGTTCCATAAACCATTAGCGGATGTCTTGGAAAAAGATGGAATTACGTTGGAACCAATGAATTTATACCAACTCAGGGAAGTAATAGAAAAACCTACTCAAAAATTGGGATTTAAAGTTGAAAAAAAACTGGTTGAAAACCTGATTAAAGATGTTAATAATCTCAAGAAACAAGAGGAAAGTTTAGCTTTATTATCATTTATCCTAACTAAATTATGGAGTCAACAAAACAGTAAAGAATTTACCTATCAAGTTTACCAAAAAATCAGTAAATCTGAAAAAATAGTTAAAGCTTACTCTACAGCAAAAAAAAAGCGAGTAGAACAAAATAATTTTACAAAAAGCATTAGCAAAGAAAATAAAATTACTGGAGTACCAATAATATATAGAATTTTGATTTTATTGTTTTTATTTTATGTGGGAATGCCTGTAATTTTAGAAATTTTACCAATTATTTTTGAAGACCCATATCAAATTGAATGCCAAATTAAAAGTAAATGCTGAGGCTAGATATATTTTTCAGATAAATATGTAGCTTTGTTACTTTATTTAATTGACTTTACAGCAGTTTTGAAGTTAATAAAGTACACAGTTTTAGGACTAATGAGTTAAACTAATAGTAAAACAAATTTCAGCTAACAAAGGAGATTGAATTATGCCAGATACCCCCATCAATAAAGGAATTGAGAATACAGGAACTTTTGTTAATTATGGAGGTCAAGTTAGTGGTATTGGTCAACAACAATACAACAATAACTCTGTACCACCTGAAGTTGAAGAAATCCAAAATTCACTGTGCGAAATTATAAAAAAATATCCTAACGAGGCTCAAGCTTTAGAGGTTGCAAAAAAAGATCCGAAAATCAAGAAACTATTAAATAGTGCAACAAGTGTTATTGCCCCAATTGTTCTAAAGGAAACTGTTTCTCCTCTAGTTCGTCCTCTAACTGAAAAGTTACTTAGTCTTTGGCATAATTCATAAAGTTTGCTGTTTTTCTAAAGTTTATTTGTAGGATAATCTTTGTCAAGCACATCATTAATTTACGAAGAGTTGACACAGTAAATACTTTAGAAATAATTCAACTGGTAAAATATTAAGATGACCAACATCATAAACTAAATTTCTCTGCCCTGTACTGACACTTAAGGTTTTCAGTATGGGTTGCATACTTTATTCGGTATGGTTACAACTTTATAAGTGAGTTAGTTATTGACATCCTCCCGACGCTGCTATACGCGAGACAGCGCGGGATTCCCATCCATCACTCGAACAGACTAAGCTGAACAAATGACTCAGAGTGGGTTGACACATCACTGGAAAATGCTGGCAAGCCAGTCTGACGCTTCCTCCGTGTCCGTTTAATTGTCTCCGAGTGCCCCTCGGCGACTTCAGCAAAAAGTGATAACTGTACGGGATTTTCTGTTGCTTTAGTTTCAACCTTGGTTTTTGGTTGAACGGTTTCTAAAATGTTTACCGCAGCGTTGACATCTCTATCATGGGATGCACCGCAATTCAAACAAGTCCATTCCCTAACATTGAGTTGCTTTTTACCACCTTTAAAACCACAATTAGAACATTTTTGTGTAGTAGGTTCCCATCTGTCAATAACTCTAAATTCCCTACCATATTTCTCACATTTTGCCTCAGTTAAACTTCTGAATTGTCGCCACCCTAAGTCACTAATTGCTTTAGCTAACTTACGGTTTTTGACCATACCAGAAACATTCAAGTCTTCTAAAACAATGGTGTCGTATTTTTTGGCCAAATCAGTTGATAATTTGTGCAAGAAATCTGTACGAATGTCTTTGATTTTAGCATGAAGTTTAGCTATTTTTAATCTACGTCTTTCACGACGTTTACTTCCTTTTTCTGTAAGAGCGAATTTACGTTGGAATTTAGCTAACTTCTCAAGGTTGTGTTTAAGAGGTTTTGGAGCATTAATTTTATCTCCATTACTCAAGGTTGCAAAAGTTGAAATACCTAAATCAATGCCTATTGAACTATTAGTTTTAGGGAAATGATCGGACTTAGTATCTACTACAAAGCTAGCGAAATAACGATTTGCTGAATCTTTAATTATTGTTAGAGAACTAGGTTCAGCAGGCAATTTTCGCTTACCAACTATTTTAATCTTACCTACCTTTGGTAGATAGATTTTGTCTTGACCAATTTTGTAATTAGCACCTACAAATATTGCAGTTTGCTTTGACTTTCTACTCTTAAATTTAGGTGGTTTAACTTTAATACCTTTTCGTTTACCTTTGCAACTATCAAAAAAATTTTTGTAAGCTTGGTCTAAATCCTTGAGAGACTGTTGTAATGGAGTAGATGCTACTTTTTTTAACCAAACTAATTCTTGCTTGACCTGGGTAATGAATTGCTTAGTTAAATCAACGTAACTTGGTTTCTTTTGACCATTAGCATATAATTGATTACAATATGCTAAACTTTGATTCCAAACATATCTACAACAACCAAATAGTTGATTTAATTTAGTTATTTGAACATGGTTTGGATAGATGCGGTATTTGTACCTGGCTTTCAATTTTATCGACCCGTTACTAATATTAGTTGCTGTACTATATATAGCATGGGTTGGTATTCATCCCGACGCTCCCCTGCGGGAGAGCGCGGGTATTCTACCAACATTTAGATAAATTCTAAAAGTCAATTAACCATAACTCTACTACATATAAACTTAACCTCTCTGCCCCACACTAGAAATGTAAGTGCTAGTGTGGGGCTTATACTTTAACTAATACAAGCTCAAAAAATATAGAACATGACTAACACTAACTTTCTCACTGACACTGACCCCTTAGTAGCTGAACTAATTCAAAAAGAATACGGACGGCAACAAGACCACCTAGAACTAATTGCCAGTGAAAATTTCACCTCACCAGCAGTAATGGCCGCCCAAGGTTCTGTACTCACCAACAAATATGCCGAAGGTCTCCCAGGTAAACGTTACTACGGTGGCTGTGAATTTATAGACGAAATCGAACAAATAGCCATAGACCGTGCCAAACAATTATTTGGAGCTGCCCATGCTAATGTGCAACCCCATGCTGGAGCGCAGGCCAACCTTGCCGTATTCCTCACCTTGTTACAACCAGGGGACACCATCATGGGAATGGACTTATCCCACGGCGGACATTTGACCCACGGTTCCCCAGTCAACATTTCTGGTAAATGGTTCAAAGTTCATCATTATGGTGTAAGTCAAGAAACAGAAGCTATAGATTATGACCAAGTTCTCGAACTGGCAAAGCAACATAAACCAAAATTACTGATTTGTGGTTACTCCGCCTATTCTCAGATAATTGATTTTGAAAAATTCCGGGCGATCGCCGATGAAGTAGGAGCTTATTTATTAGCAGACATTGCTCATATTGCAGGTTTAGTAGCAACAGGTCATCATCCTAACCCTATTCCTCACTGTGATGTAGTAACAACTACCACCCACAAAACTTTAAGGGGGCCACGAGGCGGTTTAATCTTGACCCGCGACCCAGAATTAGGAAAAAAACTAGACAAATCAGTATTTCCCGGAACTCAAGGAGGTCCTTTAGAACACGTTATTGCAGGCAAAGCAGTCGCATTTGGAGAAGCTTTAAAACCAGAATTTAAGACTTATTCCGGCCAAGTGATTAAAAATGCTGCTGCCTTAGCAACCCAACTGCAAAAACGCGGATTAAAAATAGTTTCTGGTGGTACGGAAAATCACGTTATGTTAGTGGATCTAAGGTCAGTAAGTATGACAGGTAAAAAAGCAGATAAGTTGATGAGTGGGGTTAATATTACTGCTAATAAAAATACTGTACCTTTTGACCCAGAGTCTCCTTTTGTTACCAGTGGTCTCCGACTGGGTTCTCCTGCAATGACAAGTCGAGGGCTGAAAGTTGCTGAATTTACAGAAATAGGCGATATTATTGCTGAACGATTGCTAAATCCAGAAGATGAAGGGGTATCTCAAAAGTGCCGAGACAGGGTAGCATCATTATGCAATGGTTTTCCTCTTTATCCTCATCTCATGGCTAAAGTTCCCAGTCTCGTCTAAAGAAGTTTGGATTTTCGGTAAATCCTAAATTGGGGATTAATTCTAGATCAAAAACTGGATAATACATAATTAGCTAATTAAAAGGCTAAATTTCACCCCAAGGTTGTATATTTAATTAGGAATTAGTAGAGACATTATAATGTCTCTACTAAATGGAGCTAACCTATTGATAAAAGTCAAATATTAAATATAGGGTAGCACTATAGTTTTAAATAATTACATTTTAGTATAAGCGTCCAACTCTTACAAAAAAACATTTTAATTTTCTAAAATTATAACCTATTGATAGTGGCAAAATACCCTGATGATGCTAGACCAACTTAATAATTTATTATTAACTCTTAACCCTCCATTATTTCAGATACCTAATTATCTGTACCATTTAATTACTTTAGTTATTTCGACTTTACTTGTACTTTTAATTACACCAATAATCAAAAAAATTGGTCTCACCATTGGACTTGTAGATCATCCCGGCGGTCGTAAAATTCATAAACAACCAATGGTACGTTTGGGAGGAGTTTCTATTTTTATTAGTAGTCTAATTGCTCTTTTAATTGTTTGGTGGTTGGGAGGATTTATAGATACTAATGGTAATATTTTGCCGCCAGAAAAAGAGTTTGAAATCTGGGGAGTAACAGTCGGCGGTTTAGCTTTTTTTATGATTGGTTTAGCAGATGACTTGTTTGGTTTATCAGCACTATTCAGGTTATTTATGCAAATAATTGCTGCTAGTATGGCCTGGATAGTTGGAGTACATATAGAGTTTCTAACTATTCCTTTTTATGGATTAGTACATATTAATATATTAAGCTGGCCTATAACTGTGATTTGGTTAGTAGGTATGGCAAATGCTATTAATTGGATTGATGGTGTAGATGGTTTGGCTGCTGGTGTTTCTGGTATTGCAGCTTTTGTAATGTTAATTGTTAGTATCTTTATGGATCAACCAGCAGCAGCTTTAATAGCAGCAGCTTTAGCTGGTGGAACATTAGGTTTCCTCCGTTATAACTTTAATCCAGCCCAAATATTTATGGGAGATGGAGGAGCTTATTATGTAGGATTTACTCTTGCAGGAGTGGGAGTAATAGGTTTGGTAAAAACTACAGTAGTTACTTCTGTTGTTTTGCCATATCTAATTTTAGCTGTACCAATTCTAGATATGTCTGCAGTAATTTTAGACCGTTTACGAAATGGCAAATCTCCTTTTATTGCAGATAAACGCCATCTACATCATCGTTTATTAGATGCTGGTTTATCCCAAAGATTGACAGTTTTTTTTATTTACTCACTAACACTTTGGGTAGGAAGTTTAGCCATGGCTTTTTCAGGTATTCCTAGTGGTACAATTTATGCTTTTAGTGCTACAGGATTACTTGTTTATACAAGTTGGAAAGTTTGGAAACAAAAACAAGCTTAAAAGATGAAGATTCAAATAAAGAATAAAGAATAAAGTTAGTTGAAAAAATCGTTAAGAGACTGTTTGTCAAACAAATCTTAAGAACAGCCAGAGTTTTTAGCACTAAGCCTTGGTAATACCGTTTCACGGAAGTCATGCATTCATGCATTCATGCATTAAGATTTTATATGCTCAAAACTTTGATGCTACAGTAATTTCAGGAAATTATTTCACATTTAAAGTTGGAAAATATTTGTGACATTTTTCAAGTGAATTGGTATAAGTTATATCCTTCTAAACTAATTGTGCTGGATAGATTGTTTCCTAGCTCAAAAACTTGTTCTAATTGTGGGAATGTTAAAGAGTCTCTGTCTTTATCGGAGCGTATTTTTGACCATGAACATTGCGGATTTATAGGTTTCTAAGAACGGTTTAATTGTGTTCTATCTATGGCTTTGTTGCACAAAAAAGAGAAATTAGGGTAAAAATAGCTGTGAGTGGCACAAGAAACCAAAACCCAAGTCCAGAGATGAGTAAGTCCAAATCAAAGTCTAAGTCCAAGTCCAAGTCTTGCTATAGAGTAAGCAATTGGTCTGAATATGATGCTTGTTTGAAACAAAGGGGGAGTCTGACATTTTGGCTATCTGAGGAAGTGATAGAGCAGTGGCTCAACCAAGAAAGAACTGGGCGTCAGGGGGCATCTAACACCTACAGTAACGTCGCCATTGAATTAATGGCCACGCTACAATCTCTGTTTAGCTTGGCACGACCACAAACCGAGGGATTCTTGGAATCTATATTTGCCTTAATGGGATTAGAGTTACCAGTACCAGATCACAGCACCTTGTCACCCCGCCTAAGTAAATTGAACATTGAGATACCAGTAGTGCCGAGAACAGAGGCCATGCATCTAGTAGTAGACTCGTTATTGGGTGAAAGTCTACGGTGAGGGAGAATGGAAAACAAGAGTTCATGGTGTTAGTAAACGGCGGACATGGGCTTTGTTGCATCTAGGTGTAAATGAAGCCACAGGGGAGATTGTTACTGCCGTGGTAACAACCAACAATGTTAGTGATGACCAAGTTTTTTCTGACTTATTAGTAGATGGAGTTGAAGGTGAGATTTTCCAAGTTTCAGGGGATGGTGCTGATGATAAGTACAAATGTTATACAGCAGCCTGCCAGCGAGGGGCAAAACCAACCATTCCACCTCGTAAAAATGCTGTGATTAGGCAACATGGGAACTGTAATGCTCCACCTCTGTGTGCCTAGGGACTCCAATCTCAGAGAGATTCGTAGAGTGGGACGTAAAAAGCGAGTGCTTAATTCGCCGTCGCACGGCGAATGTAAGAAGCACCCAAGACAACGGAAACGTGAGAGTGGATACCATCGGCGCTCCTTATCCGAAACAACAATGTTTAGGCTCAAAGTGATATTTGGAGGCAAGTTGCGACGACGAAAATTTGATAGTCAAGCAGTGGAGTTATTCGTACAGTGCGCTATGCTTAACCCCATGATTCAATATGGTAAGCCGGAAAACTACAAAGTAGAAATCTAGTTGATGGAATCTTTTGGGAGATTTGTCGCGATCGCAACTTTCATGCAACAAAGCCCCTATCTATGGTAATAATTACAGCAGTTTTGGAGTTAATGAGGTACACAATTTTAGGAGTAAGCGTGAATAGGGAATAGAAATTAGTATAAAACTGTACTTCGTGAAGTTATCTCCCGTTAAATCGCAGATCATAACGGGAAGCTCACAAACAGAGATAATTGAATCCATTGACATCATCCCGACGCTGCTCTACGATACAGCGCGGGATTCCCTAACATCACGCTATAGGGGCTTTCTGCTTAAGACCGCACCTGCTGAGGAGGCCGAACCTATGCATCGGTCTAAAGGCGCGCTCCACAGACAAGACAGCGCCGCCAAAGGGGGTCTTACCCATGAGCGACTGGCGCTGACACTGCTAGCCCAGCAGCCTTACCCTATTGATGGTAGCATACTATTGTAAGAACCGCTCTTATTGATTGGTTTTCCCATGCGACGCTCCCCAAGGGGAGAGCGCGGGTCTTCAACCAACGTTGAGATAACTTCTAACTTCTAACTTCTAACTTTTGAATTTTGACTTGTATTTTTATGCTACATTTTGTGGTGCGGAATGTAGGTTTTATAGCGTTTTTCATTAACATAGAATACAGAAATTTTGGCTTAAAGGCACTTATGTTGAGGGCAGAAAGAAGCGATGCGACAGACGCAAGCGGTCAGATCCCGCGGGGTGCGTTAGACGCAAGGGAATGCTGACCAAGAGAGGGAATGGGCACCAAGAGAGACAGAAGTTTTGTAGTCTACCTTTGTGAAAACCGCTATAATATCTTGTTGCAGTTTTTATCACTTATGTATATAATAAAGCAAGCGCATAGAACTTTAGTGATATTATTCCCCTGATACCATTTTGAAAAAAGAATGTTACGAATAATAAGGGCAATAAAAAGACCTTACAGTAGATTTTCCTTTGACTAATAAGATAAGTTATGAACTAAGAAATGCTATCAAAGCTATTTATTCTGAGTCCTGACTCCTGAGTCCTGATTCCTAAAAAATCCTCTAGCTATTTGTAGCAAACATTTATAAAATTGGTATAATCCAGAGAAAAAAGTTGTTCAGGCTAGACTTACTAGGGGAATTGTAGCAAAACACACCTTAAAATATAGTATCAAAAGCTTATATGAGCAATGGTATTACATCCTAATTAGGGTGTTCTTTAATATAGGACTATCCAAATACGTTAGGACATCCCAGTGTCAATGTTCTGATATTCTCTGGTTCCTCACAACCCAAATTTATTGTCCTAACCAAAAAAGGTAGTGCTATATATCTAAGTTTGAGCCATTTTATATTCATCGGCTCAGAGCTATTCAATCAAATAAACTATCACGGAATTACAGAAATGGAAAACTTCATAATTAACACACCAAATTTTGCTAGTTATCTGGGATTTTTAGCTTTATTTGCCTATATTATTACTTTGTTACCCACAATTCTCAGAATAGTTTTTCCTGTTACTAAGAAGACCAATATCCCCAAAATATTACTCAAATATCGCCGTCAAATCGGGGTTATTTCATTCTTATTAGGTGCAGCTCATGGGATTTTATTATTTATGAAAAGAAGCTTTGATGTATTTGACCTTAAATCTTATTTAATTTATTCACAAGGAATAGTTATACTGACTATTTTTACATTATTAGCCATTACTTCTAATGACTGGAGTGTGAAAAAATTGAAAAAAAATTGGCGGAGAATTCATCAGTTCACCTACATATTAATGTTTCTATTAATGTGGCATATTAGTGAAAAAATGTTTGGGCATTGGACTTATATCACTCCATTAGGAATCATCGCTAGTCTAAGCATAACTATTTTATTCTTAATTAGAAAGTGGATAGAATACAAGAAAAACTCATTAAAAGTTTAGGTAAAATTGGCAGGTGTAACATCAAACATAACATGATAGACATCTCCAGAAAATAAACTTGCTCTTTATTTAAGATAAGTTAGAGTTGTAAAATTAAGTGACAAAATCATTTTTCGTATTTTTTTCGTGAAAATACATTCCCTGTT
>JAAUYL010041242.1_pt1 | contig 11789 bp, 7 predicted proteins | sample 7278011 | NCBI WGS metagenome assembly JAAUYL01 (sample SAMN14350225, study PRJNA611818) | marine sediment metagenome | isolation source: surface marine sediment (1.8m) | place: French Polynesia: Moorea | collected 2018-08 | reverse complement strand
CTTCCCCCTCTTCCCCCTCTCCCCACCCTCCTACAAGGTTTTCAGGAGTTCCTTATAAGGGATAGGTGTTTTAACCGGGGGATGAAAACAAGCGAGTCGTTTAGACTAGACAACTTTAGTTGTCCTGTGCTATCATTATCAACAAAAAGTAAGTAGAAGGCTAGGCATTGGCCTTAGCCGACTGTGTAGGGGCACCGCGGAAATTGTCCCCAAAGAATATATCTTTGGTCAGCTAAGAATAGACGAAGCAACACGGATTTATCCTGTTGCGTAGTATCAACTTAGAATCCCCTCGGCAAGAGCCAGGGGAGTAGTCAAATTAAGCTACTAACCATTAGACTTCAGCAACGCCTAATTGTGGCTTGAGTCAGATAATATCTCAATCACCAATTTTTTTTACTGAATTTTTAATTTCGGAAAAAATCAAGTAATTCTCGATTAACTGTTTGGGGTACTTCTTGTTGTATCCAATGACCACACTCAGGAATAACTTTTAACCAGAAAGGAGCCGCAATTAATTTATCTAAACCTTCTGTAAGTTTTTGACTTAAAAAATAATCTTCTTTACCCCATAAAATTAAAGTAGGTGCTGTAACTTGTTGTTGCTTAGGGTTGAAGTTTTTCAGCCAGTTTTGAGGCAAAAGAAATTGACGATAGTGATTAATTGCAGCCACTAAAGCTCCTGGTTTCTCTAAAGCTGCTTGATAAATCTGAGTAATTTCAGCAGTAAAGGCGCTTTTGCGAATTGCTTGTCCTTGGAAAACTCCTTTAATAAATTCTCCTAAATTTTGCTGAATTAACCATTCTGGAATTCCAGGAACTTGAAAAGCTAATATATACCAACTTCTGCGTATTTGATCTACATTTCCTGCCAGTTCTTGAATCAGTTTTTGTGGATGAGCTGCATTCAAGATTGCTAGACGGTTTAAGTATTGAGGAAATTTTTGAGCTAGATGCCATGCGATCGCCCCTCCCCAATCATGGCCAACAATATGTGCCTTAACATAACCCAAACGTTCAATTAGTCCTCGAATATCAGCAGCTAAAGTATCTAAGTCATAACCATTATCTGGTTTGTCTGAATCATTGTAGCCCCGTAAATCTGGAACTACAACCTTGAAATAACGGGCTAATGCGGGCATTTGATAGCGCCAAGAATACCAGAATTCTGGGAAACCATGAAGGAGTATGACTAATTCTCCCTCACCTTGAGTAACACAATGTAGGCGGATATTATTGGTGTCTACAAAGAAATGTTGCCATTGAGATTCTAGAGGACTCATAGTTTGCAATCAACTCTCCTATTTTGCCAGACCTCTATATACTTCGTTAGTAGTAATCTGTGTCCAGCTAATGTTAAATTTTTAACTTAATTTATATCTTATAGATTAACATCCGGTTAAGCCACATTGTTAGCTTGCTAAACAATTAGCTTTTCCTATCTGGATTACAGCAATTATTAGGTTGCCAATTTTTATACTTATAGGACTTACCCAAAGAAACCCGGTTGCTACGAGAAATTGTTTGTTTTAACAATATATATTTAGGAAAATATATTTAAGAAAAAACTGGGTTTCTGGATTCCGGTCCGTAAGTCCTGACTTGCTTAAGAGTATTGCCCAAATCTGTAATAATAATGGCACTGGTCATTTCCCTTAGCCTCCTAGGGTCAGAACTGTGTTTTTCATGTCGCGTAGTGTTTTCCTACGGAACATGAAAAACGAAAAAGTTGTGCGGTAGCAAAATAGTATCTCCAGCAATTAGGGAGGCTTGAAAACCTAAATTTTCTTTTTCATCATAAAATTTCGGTAAGTGGGAAACCACCGTCTTTTAAGCGGTGGATGGAAACGACTCGACGGATTTTAATCCATAGTCAAAAAATGTGTTACTATTAACTACTAACTTAAAAAGTAGGCTCAATGGTATGTATGGCCGGAGAGAGTAGTGGCAATTGACACCGCCAAGTAGGGGCGAACGGCCAAACGCACTTTGCTGGGGCATAACTTCGTACTTCGGCGACTCGGCAACTTGAATTGCGCGGCTTTGCAAGAGCGGGTTTCTCTTGTCTCCAGTCCTGAAGGGAACGCTATATCGAATCCACCAAGAGAAAAGAAAAATTTTTCCTTTGAGTTAATCCTTTTCTTTTTCTTGTAGAGAATCTAATTCTAGGTTATAGATACAGTAACTAGACAGTGGGAAGTTCTGGGAATAACCATTGCTAGCTAAGGTTTTCAGCAATCTCAAGGTGAGAAACTCTCCCCAAACGAACTGTAGATGCTGTAAGTCTTTTCCAGTAATACTTTTAGCCTTGATGTGCAAATCATTTTTGAGGATAACTTTGTACTCTCCAGATACAGTAAATTTCTAGAAATATTAAATCTGGGTTATACGAGTTTCAAAAAATACTACTACACAGTATTTTGTTGCGAGGAGTCAGGAGTCAGAATAACAGATTCAAGAAGTATGGATTCCTAACATTTTTCTTGATTAGAGTCAAATTGCTGCTAATGGAGTCAACAAAGCCACCATAAGTTTAATAAATTCTTTTTCCGCCAATTCTATAATTTCAATTACCGAAAAATTCAGGTATAAAGCCTCTCCATTCATGGAGAAAAAAGAAAAAAATTCCTTTTAGGCAATCCTATCTGTTATTAAGAAGAGGTAATAATTAATTATTAATTATTAATTGTTGAAAGGTCTACAGTTGGCAGAAAGTCTGTTAAAAGTTTTGCACTTAATTCTAATGTAACTATCTTTTTTGAATTTAGTATTATTACCATGAGGTCTAACCCAGGATAAGTATTAGACTAAATGGCCTTATTCAGGCTTAGATCTTCCTGCCGAAGTTGATTGGGTTTTTGAGAAGGCTGAATCTGATTTTTCAGCAAATTAGCTAGTTCTTGTAGCTGGCTAATTGCTTCAGCTCCTTCTAATTTCATTAATTCACGGTCATCTCGCATCTCTGTCCATGTAATGCCATAATCTGATACGAGAAAGCGAATCAGATGATTTTCTCCCAGGCTGACCATAAATGATGCACTATTCATTTGACCTCCACAAGTGTAACAGGATGCCAAATATCCTCTATTCTCTAGCACAATTGCCAGAGCTTGTAAATTCATTACTAGGTCTTGTACAAATTGACGATGTTGTTCTGCAAGTCTCTGAAACACAATTATCCTCCTATCACCACACCCTTATATTTTAGACTTTGTTAAGTTTTTATAAAATTTTGGTGTTTAACTTATGAAATAGTATAAACCTAATTATCTTTTCTCGCATATCTTTCAAATGGCCTTTAATACCATATATCTTAGGCTAACTGATAGGATTTTTGAGCAAAGTATCAACTACAACATTCAGCTAAATACTTGTATTTTCTAGACTCAAACCATTAAATTTAGTTCCTGAAATCAGCGACTGAGAAACTCAAATTCTGAAATTATATAAATAATTAATTATCCCTATAAGTTAAACAGTATCTAGACAAATTAATAGCTATAAGCAAGAGTTATTAATAGCAATCCGATAGTAATTTTATTTAACCAAATAAAATCTAAGTTTTTCTAGGGGTTAATTGTTGTTAATTTGCCATTATTTGAGACTTGGTCTAAACAAAATATTTCGACTCAATCAGGATTTAGGGATATCAAATCATGTTGAGGGTTATTTATTTTGCTAATTTCAGTCTAATCCAATCACTTAAAGTTATAAATAACAAATGTTTACTTTAGCTAGCCACTGTTGAATATTTGATTTCTTCAGTGGTTATTGACACCTTTTCATTCTGAATTAATCTGCGCTCAAAATTATTATTATTGGCAAAATCTTCTCACAAATTATATCTTGATTTTCTATTTAATAAATGTTAAAAAAATTAGCCAAGATTAATTAATATTGATTTTGGCTAAATTACTAAGTACATATTCATTTTCATTAATTTAATCAAATCAATATCCTTGGGAATATTTTTGAGTATCTTAGCAAGAAAACTAATTTTATTAATCTTTAGCAAATTTAAAATCAGGAATTAGTTAAGATTTTTTTTTGAAATTTTATCTAGCTTCGTAGACCAAAAGTTATTCAACTTGCCACCATCCAAAAGCAGGACCAATAAATCTAACTGTTAACCAGCCAAAAATAAGGAATCCAATACCAATCCATGCACCAGTTGTAGTTAACTGCATAAATTGTTGACTTTGACTTTTAGTAATTGGCAGCCAAGAAATAAACCGTGTTTCTTGACCGTACTCTTCTCCTAGTGCTTCTTTACGACGCTTTGCTTCACCCATAAATTATCTCAACCTTTATTCAGTAATTTATATCTAGATCATAACAATAATTATCAGTAAAAATAAAGTCAGTTTGTTAAATCTATGTAAAAAAAGTATCAAAAAAGTTTACTTTAAGAATTAGTTCTTAATCTATTTATTAATCAAGCAATACTAAATTTATGGTTATTCACCTTCGGTTAAGAGTCTCTTGTAGGGCAGTCATCGGTAGGGCGACGTAAGGGAACCTTTGAATTGGAAATAAAATCTTTCCAGTCTACTCTTGGGTTTCAGACCCAAAGGTCTACATGGTACAGCAATTTGCTTGGAGTTGAATCTCCATAATTATCTCAACGTTGGTTGGAGACCCGCGCTCTCCATCCCCCCTAGCCCCCCTTTGAAAGCTATCCATTACCCACATCTTTCTTAACATAATACTTGACAAAAGAGAGAAGTTATGTATTTGCCCTTAAATAGATATTTTGGGAGAGTCAACCTATTTAAAACCTATTTAATTAGATTTAATTAGAGGCTTTTCCATAATTTGGCTCCCCCCATCCCCCCATCTCCCCATATACCTATCAGACAAAGGGTTTCAAGACTTATGGGTAAATCATAGCTTTGAAAGGGGGGGGATCGTCCCATGGGAAAACCAATCAATTTTGCGGTTCTTACAATAGTATGCTTTGATCAATAAATCAGGCTGCTGGGCTAGCAGTGTCTAGGAGAGCCGTCGGATTGGCGACGTACTTTGGAGCGCGCCTTTAGACCGAAAAGAGGGAAAAGCCTTAGAGGCAGGTGCATTGTTAGGGCAGCTCCTCTGCAAGAGGTAGCAGAAAGCCCCTATAGCGTGATGTTAGGGAATCCCGCGATGCCTTTGTAAGTGCAACATCGGGAGGATGTCAATAATCCTACTGCCTACTCTCTATTCCTTTCTTTAACAGGACTTAGGCAAAGCTACTATATATAGAGTTCAAAAACTATAACGTTATAGTTTTTAACGCTATATATGTGGTCTATGCGTAAGTCCTCTTTAAGTTAACCATGTAGTATCTAAGTAATCAATTTTGGCAAAGGGACTAAGAGCTGCTAAAACTTGCTTGCCATAACTACGATGAATCACACGACTATCCAACACAGCAACGACACCTTGAGATTCTCGCACAGAAGCAATAGCACGTTGCAGCTCTTGTAGTGCCTTTGGTAAAAGGTATAATCTAAACCAATCTAAACCCCGTTGCTTATAAAAATTTACTCGTCCAGATACCAACGGATGTTCCAAAGATGGAAGGGGCAAAGTAGTAATTATCAATAATTTAGGTGCTTTAAGTTCTCTTTGATATTCTTGCCAAAACTCCCAACCAGTAATTAAAATTCCATTTTCTTCAGAAGAAACAGTTTCCACTTGAACTCGGGAACCAAATTCAGAGGCCAAAATAGCACCCACTTGATTTTTAAGTGGTACATCTCCAATGAGGACGACTATTAATCCATCTATAGTACCAGAACTGATATACAATAAAGTCCGAATTTCTGCAATTAATGCTGCTTGAAATTGAGGTGTATTTGGCATTGGTAAGCCATTGGGCAAATATAGTTGAATCATCTCATTGCGACGATCAGGGGAAAATTTAACGCAGGTTAGATCCCCTAGTCCCATCATCTGTCTGTAGCTATAAGCTTTCACTTCTAGGTCTAATGCTCCTCCAATAATCACAACAGGTTGTTGAGTCCAGATATTCTTGAGAGCTTCAGATAAATCATAAGGAGTGCAGTATAAAGAAAACGATCCTCTCTGGCGATGAATTTCTGCCCACCTGAGTTGTCCATTGCTTTGCCACTGAAACCAAAAATCATTATTCAAATCCTCGCTCTGTAATTCCTTGTTTCCTGGAGGTAATGACAAACTTTCGATGAGATTTTGTAAAATCTGTTGCTCATGTTTTTCAATCAAGTAGCAACTGTAGGGATTAACTGGATGTTGGAAGAGCGATCGCGTTAAGTTTATCCTTGTCTGACGAATTAAGTCAGCTTGAGCAGAATAAACTTCCATCAGTTGATTCCAGTCAGTAGGGAAAAAGCTAGTGGTTAAATAATTTTGTACCCAAGTTTCTAAATTATCTGCCCAATCAATAATTGTCGGAATACCTTTAGAAAATTGGTTATCCTGACATTGGCTAACTAACCAAGCTTCGGGCGTCATCAGTAGTAGTCCATTAAAATCATGGCCTTGTGGCGGATAGGTTTGGATTGCTTTGTTGGGAAGTAATGGACTAATCTGAGAGTGGTTTGCCAGTAATCTGGGAATTTCAACAGTTAGTAAATGTTCTTGTACTGGCTGAGGAGCGACTAATATTGTTTTTCTTGGCCACATTAAGATTGGTAGCAGATAACTTAATTGATATTGTTGATTATGGCTACCTGGTGGAGAAGCTGTTTGAATTAAGGCACTACGCCCAAGTCGCAAAGCTCTTGCTACTAGCCGTGCCATTGTTAAATTATGAGGCCAGTAAGGTTGATTTTGCGATTGCAAGAAATTTAGCAGGGATTGATGGACTTCTACTTCGATCACAGATTTTAACCAAAGTGATAAAAGCTATTAATAAAATCAGCTACCTTATTATCAGGGGGCAAAGAGAATTTTTGTTCATCTATATGTTCATCTATATTTTTACAGATTTTTTTCCCAAAGTCTGGATTGCTACTTACTACTAAACTCTTATTACTGGAATTATTTAAAATTAACTGAGTAGGGGCTGAAAAAAAAGTAATATTGCCTCTAACAGACTCAATAATTTTTTTAATTCTCGGATTTTTTTGGATGATTTGTTCCATACCAATTTCTAATTCTAATATTTTGGTATTGATTTTTTGTAAAGGGTAATTTTTGACAATTTCTATAATGTTAACTTGAGATTTTTTAGCATCAGCAAAAGGTAATATAACTATAAATGCTAGTATAAATAACAGTTCATCACTGTCTACTCTAAAATTCAAAATAGTTCTTTGGTAGTTAACTTCAATACTGGGAGGACGGTTAATAAAATCGTAATCCTTAGCCAAGTGATAGTAAGTTGTAGTAAGAGCCACATTAGCTTTCAGGTCTAAATTTGAATCAACAATAATTTGAACTATTGGGGATTTGTGGTTAAAAAATCTTTTGGATTCTGCTGATGATTTAAAGTGATAAACTTGACTACGATCTCCATCAGGACTCACATCAATCCATTCACAAACAATGTCTTCGGCTTTAAGATTTAATCTAGGGACTTCATAAAGTTTTGCTCCGGTTAAAATTGCTCCCGATAAATCTACTCCAACTAAATCAGCTCTAACTAAATTGGCTTCAGTTAAATCAGCATGAACTAAACTAGCATTAGTTAATTTTGTATTGGTTAAATTTGCTCCGCGAAGATTAGCTCCACTCAATTTAACATTACTGAGGTCGGCATCAGTTAAGTCAGCTCCATTGAGAATAGCCCACCTGAGATTAGCCCCATTAAATGTAGCATTCCTGAGATTAGCCATACTTAAGTGGGTTTGTCTCAATTCAGCATTGGTAAAATTAGCCTCTTCTAAATTGGCTTTTGTCAGATCGGCATTATGGAGGTCAGCTTTTTCTAGATTAGTTCTTTGTCCTAAAGCAAATCTGAGATTTACGCCACTCAGGTTAGTTTGACTTAAGTTAGCTTCTGTGATATTTGCTTCTCTCATGTCGGCACCACTGAGATTGGCTCGGCTAAGATTAGCTAGAGTTAATTCTACTCTAACTAATTCTCCTTTAACTAAGGTAGCTTCTACTAATTGAGCTTCACTCAGATTAGCTCGGACTAGATTGGCCACATTGAGAGTTGCTTGATTTAATATCGTCTTTTTGAGATTGGCGCCACTAAGACGCGCTATATTGAGATTAGCTTTAGTAAGATTTGCTTCACTGAGATTGGCACCACTGAGATTACAGACAAATAAAATAGCATTAGTGAGATTAGCTTTGCTTAAGTTCATCTGACTCAGGTTTACTTCTGTCAAGTTGATGGCAGCAAAATTTCTTTTTCCTTGTGTATATTTTTTAACTAATTCGTATCTTTTTAATATTTCTTCTGACATTTGTTATTGAGTAGTCAAGTTTACTGGATATAGCAATTCTTATACTGATGATGTACAAAATTCTAGGTGTTAGGTAATAGGGAACAAGGAAAAGGAAAGAAAAAAGAAAAGTGTACCATCAGCTTACTGAGAAACCCTATGGCTTTTTCAATTGTTTTTAAGATGATTATAATTAGAGACTGTTTGTAAAAGGAATATTAAATCCAGGCTTGGGGTGGGTTAGGCGACAATACCTATGCTCAGGAACTAAAGTCTTAACTGGGAGCCATAACCCACTGAACATACCTCAGATTAAGCACTAAGCGCTATCTTAATCTTTGCTTGTTCATTCACTCTCTTAGGGCGTATTTGTCAATAAAAAATCAAACCTGTGTATAAGCTGGGTAAAGGTTGGAATAAAGGGTTTTTGACTTCATTTGGGATAAATATCTACTGACATACCCCATTCTCTATTCCCTATAACCACAGTTTTGTAACATTCTTTAATCAAATTGGTATTAAATTAGGCTATTTTACAGATGTATCACTATGAGTACCATAAATTACAGAAGTTTTCATTTTAGTAGAACAAAGTAGGGACGTTCCATGGAACGTCCCTACAAGGGTTGTGGTTTTGACTATGTACTTCATCTACCTGAAAACCTCTATAAACAATTGATTCAGCTTTTTTCCCCCACACCTAATAGCAAATATTACTGATGTTTTCTTTGTTACTTGCCATTTTTCCAAGTAACTTACTTATGGCTTTTAAATTGTAACTTATGACAAAAACAATATGTAGCAAAACTTTTGAGATTTGGTATTTTCGATCAAATTATTTTTTTTTGCCCCGCTCAGTTCCAAATGTTATACAGTAAAATCAAGTTATTAAGAAAAATTTTTGACAAATAATACTAAGCTTTTATGAAATTGTTGATTATCTATAAAAGAGTTGACTAAGTCTTCTTTATTTATGTTTTTTTTGATTAAATAATCAGATATTACTTGGATATAATCTAAACTATTTGTCAGGCAAAAATTTTGCCCTATTGAATTTACTATTCTAATTTTCAGCGGGGAACTAAAAAACTTTAAATTTAGTATTTGAAGAGGTTGAGTATTATTAGCTTTGAGTTCCTCAATTATTCTTTTCATTTTATTAAGATTTACCCTGATATTAGCAAAACGATTTGATGTTCTGACATCTAAATTTCTAGAGTAGTCTTGGGAAATTCGATCGATTAATTCTAAAAAATAATTTTGAGTTAATGTAGATACTTTAAATGGATAAATCATTAGATATGCAGTAGTAAATAACTGCTCATCTTTATCTACTCGAATTGATAATCGAGTTTTTTGAGAATTTACTTCGATATTAGGAGGTAATCCTAAAAGATTATACTGTTTATAAATTTGACGATAGATAGCAGCCAAAGCCAAATGAGAATCAGGATCTAGAGGTGTATCAACTATAACTTTTACAGTTGGTTGAGTAGGATTAAAAAAAAGTTTAGATTTTTCTGGAGTCAAGTTGATAATTTTACTACCATCACCATTGACACTCATATCAACCCAATCACAAGTAATATTTTTAGCAGTTATTTGAAATCGTGATACTCCATAGAGTTTAGTACCTGTGAGGGTTGCTGATGTTAAATCTGCTCCTTCGCAACTAACATGAATTAAATTACTTTTGGTTAAATCAGCATTAACTAAAACAGCATTAGACAAATTAGAATTATGCAAATTTCCCCCATGTAAATTTACCCTATTGAGTATAGCTGAATCAAGATTAGCTCCACTCAAATTAGCTCCTGTTAAATCAGCCTCTGTTAAATTAGCTCCTTTAAAATTAGCCTTACTCAAATTAGAGAGAGAGAGATTAGCTTGTGTAAGTTCAGCATTATTAAAGTTCACTCCTCTTAAATCAGCTTTACTAAGATTTGCTCTATGTAAATTAGCTCTTTCTAGATTAGAATTTGCTAGGCAAGAACTTCGTAAACGGGCAGAATGTAAATCTACTAATTGTAGGTTAGCTTGTTTTAAAATAGCTTCTCTTAAATCAGCCTCTGTTAAATTAGCGCCTTTGAGATTAGCATTACTCATATTTGCTCGAATTAACTCTGCCCGAATTAGCTTGGCTTCTATCAATTCAGCATTGCTTAAATTAGCTTGAATTAGGTTAGCAAGGTTGAGATTTGCACCGTTAAGTTTAGCATGGGTCAGATTTGTTTTAGTCAGTCTGGATACATTTAATTTTGCTCCATTCAGGTTAGCTTCACTAAGATTAGCTTCACTGAAATTAGTCAAATTTAATACTGCTTGACTTAAATTAATCTGATTGAGATCGACTTTGCTAAGATTTGCTTCACACAGAATAATACCTGTAAAGTTTTTTTCTCCTTTTGTGTATTGTTGAAGTATTTCTTCTCGATTCATACTTTTAGAATATATTTGATACTAGATTTTTTTGCCCGGAGCATAGATTTGAATAGCTAAAATATACTATTTTTACTTTGCTGCCTTTCTAGGGAACTAAAAAAATAAAATCCTTAATATTGTTTGACTTTGTTTTTTTGACATTATACAGTCTATTCCATATAAATGTGTTCTAGTGATTATAGTAAATTGCCCTAACAAAAATAAAACGTTAATTTGATACTTCAAAAACTTGTATTAAAGTTACTTATACTGTTGCTAAAATACCACAGAATGAACTGCAATATTATATTCATTTAATTTACAATAATAAAAAATATTGAATTAATATGTAAGCATTCAGCCATCAGCTATTAGCCAGCCTCTTCCAGAAGAACTGCGTTATCGGCTATTGATTAAGAGGAAGAGGTAAAATCAATTGATAAATAGAGAAAGAATTAAAAGTTATTGCCAAAGTCAGCTCCTTTGAGCTTAAAAGAAATTATTCATTACTTGCTGTTAATACAGTTACAACCCAGGAGGCTAGCTGACTGCTAAGAGCTGAATGCTTACATTAATGTAGAGATTTTGTATGGAATATTTTCTGTTTATAATTAATTTACTTGAGATTATATCAGTTTGATAAATGTTGGCTACAAATCAGGTTAGCCCTGATAATCGCTGCTTATTTTTTGTACAAAGTTATTGATTTGATTGAAGGACAAAATAGATAATTTTTCTTACTTCTTTCTCACCTTCTTCCAATTTCGGTTCTTCCTTCTTCCTTACTACCAAAAAATGAGGTCTAAAGCCTCCCCTTTTAAGGGGATGAAAAAGCGGTCGAGAGATGGCGAGGTTTCCGTTCCCTCCGGGACGCTACGCGTTAGTGAAGCTTTGCGCTAGCAAACGCTAGCCTCCAATCGACCAAGAGAAATATTCAATTCAGTATTTTCAAGCCTCCGGCTTTAGTCGGGGGTACTGATAACTGATAACTGATAACTGATAACTGAAATG
>JAAUYL010091675.1_pt1 | contig 11803 bp, 12 predicted proteins | sample 7278011 | NCBI WGS metagenome assembly JAAUYL01 (sample SAMN14350225, study PRJNA611818) | marine sediment metagenome | isolation source: surface marine sediment (1.8m) | place: French Polynesia: Moorea | collected 2018-08 | reverse complement strand
CCATCAAGGATGGATGTCACTCTAAATGACTCAATCAGCTCTTCAGGTTCAAATGTCACTTCCAAAAATGTTTCCCATGTCAAGTTGCCATAGTTTCCTTGCAAAATGTCAGACAATGTCAGGTTATGAGAACCAAGCTTGTCTGTCTTGAACCCGTGCCTAAAATCTGGACAAACAGTGAACTCTGGAAACTCCACTTCATTGATGTTCTTGATGTCAATGTTGAGTGTGGTAGAGTTGTCCAAATATCTGCTGATGCAGAAGATGACATCTCCCATCAAAAGTAGGATGCAAACTAACAAGGCAGCTCTATCAAAATAAACAAGGATTCTCTTTCTATCTTTTGGACTATTATTGCAACCACAAGTCATCTTGACAATGGACTGACACACTCTAATTCTGCAGTAACATTTGTACCAGTGCAAATTGGACCTACTGTAGCTAATTGACATTTGCATTGTTGAAGGAGAATGTACTTTCACTTCTTGGAACACTTAAAACTAAATCAATAAAACCTTTTCAAATTGCAATCATTTAGACTTACTTGTCGCTCTTCTGACTGGGAATTTGAAGGACATCAGGGGAAGACTCAAATCCACTAGAGAGTCCATCACTGGATGGAAGACTTCCGGTTCCGGTTGCCTTTTGGTTTTGTCCTCTCTTGGGAATGTTTAGCTTGGGAAGACTGTACTGTCTCATCCTCTGTCTGAATGTCATCTTATTGGATTTCCTTGGATTGCTGGTTGACATGATCTTGGCAGCGTCTGGAGCCAGGTCATATTCTTCCTTCAGTTCATCATCTGTAGAGGCAATGTCGCTTTTGCTCGTCTCACTCTTTGTCCTCCTCCTCCTGAGTTCTTCAGGCGATTTTTCTTTAAGATGGGAGCTGTCATCTGGCGATTTTTCTCTGACTTTAATACTGATGTACTCGTCTTCCTCTTCCTCTTCATTGTCATTGGACTCAGGAAAATCTTCCTGTACGTCATAAAATATATCCTCTTCAGTATCACTCGTGATTGGATCACAGAACATGATTTCCTCGTCGTCCAGATCTAGATCAAGTCCGGACTTGTCGGCGACAATACCCTCATCGCTATTGCTGTTATTCTCTTCATCACGTTTGTTTTGCTTCACAACCTTCGCTGCTTCCTTTTCACACTCTTGCGCCAAGCACCTGACAATCAGCTCCTCGTCATCAATGTCATCGTTGTCAGCTGACTTCCGGTTCGGATTCAATCCTGGATTGTCATCGCCGCCCATGACCATCTTGAGGATTTCACTCTGCCCGTTCCTTCCCTTCTCCTGGACCAGCCTCTTGAACAGGATCGTGAAGGCTGAACCCCAAATTCCATACAGGAAGTGGAGCCGGACTTCCGGGAATGATTTGACCTTCTGGCCCATGTAGAATTTGCAAGCAAAATCCTCGGCTTTCATGGTTGATCCATATTTTGGGATTCCAACCTCGAATGGCGTGAACTCGTACCATTCCTGGAAGACTTTTGCTGAGACGTTGGATTTCACATGGAGACAAGTGTACATTGGCATTGGAGCTTGACCATCACTGATTTTGTTTCTTTGATCTGACAACCTTGCCTTCATTCTCTGAAATAATAAAGTTCTATGACATTATCCAATTAAGCAAACTGACTGAAATAAACTTACCCCCTTCAACAATTGTTGTCCAACAAGATAACCGTAAAAATCCGTGAAGCTGACAGGTTGTCCATTGACGGATTTGGTGATGATTTTCCGCAGATACTTTGAGGACCATGGCGGACTCAGATGGACTTGCCAGTGTTTCTCCACACAACTACGGATCTCCTCCTTGATTTTGTGGCTCAAATGCGGTTTATTTGTGAAATCCGGATGCGAGTAGAGTGTCGATAAATACCAAGAAGATCCGGACAAGGCTGAAATATAGGTCAGGCAGTCGATCAACCCTACATCTTCCATCGCTTTGTAAGCGCCACAATTTGCAATCATAGCACGAAATCCGCCACCGGAAGTCATCAGGCAAATTTTGGGACACTGAAAGTAAAGACATTTGAGTTTCCGGTTTGTTTACAAAGACACTTCCGGTTAGTTACCTCTGCATTATTTTTCGGCACATCTTCCGGATCGTCCATAAAAGCAGCCAAGCCGGTCATGATTTTTGGCTGGCGCTTTTTCAAGTATGCTTTCTCATCATCACAGAGCTCAAGTCCGAATTTCAAATCAGAGGTTTTGCTACAAATTAAAAAGTAAAAATTGTAAGTATCAAATCAATGAAATCTAACGAAATAAATAGTGCTTACTTTTGCTCCAGCAAAAGCTTGACCTCAATTTTCGATCCCTACAAAATTTAAACCATAGTTATTAACACCTAAATTCAGTCTCTATTAGGACTTACGTTTTTGTACGATATCACAATGGAGTGAGGGGTGTCCTGAGCGTAGCCATGAAAATCAAAGATTTCTCGTCCGATTTCCTCATTGACAGTTCTATTCAGGTCGTACAGGACAAATTCTATAACAAAACTTAATTGTTAACCAGTTTAAACGTTAGATAAAATATTAGTAGGGTACCTATGATTCTGTCACGCTCCGGGTCGATGTAGAATTTCAGGTCTTCATTCCATTCCGGATCAGGGTTGTTGGGTATGTGCTGAGTCCGTTTAAGTCCGTTGGGTGTACCCAAAACTTGAGCGGTAACATATGGATCGGGACTGTACACTGGAAAATAGTTAGCAGGGCATTCATTTCATGTCTGAGAGCTCTTCAGCTCAAATAATGAGAAGTAAATGGGCTTTTTCTACGCCCACGCATCATCAATTTCCAGTTCTGTTTTTTGTTTATTTCTGTACTTACACCAATCTTTGATTTTCCCGCGAGTGATCCCCATGCCCTTGACAATCGTGACGGTCAGCACGATGCAGCGCTCCTCACACACCTTAAACACTTGGTAGTTGTAGCCAGGTGGGCCTCCAGGTGGGGTCAACATGTCAGCTGACGTGCGCCCATTTTGCACGTAGCTAGCAGCTTGTTGACCGGCGGCCTCTTTCTCAGCATGCTTGTTCAAGCTATAAATAACAGGCCAATACATGCCAACACATCACTGTAAATAATTTATTAATTGTCTTACCTGACTTGATCTTTGCAAAGACTCTTGGATCTCACAAGATGAGCCTTTTTGTTGGAGGCGTGCCGGTCAAAATTGGGCGTGGAACTTGACCGGCCCCGCCCCGGAGGCGGGGAGGCTGTCACGCCCCACTCGGACTTAACTGTCATTAGATGCCACTGCCATAATTTGGTTTTTAAAGCAAAATCCCATCGCTCAGCATAGTGAACTAAGGATGGTAGGCCTCCCCTGAAGCCAACTAAATTACTATGGTATGCTCTTGCTCTCAGTTTTTGGATGTGTTATTGTAGTACAGACCAATGCAATGTCAAGTTTAGCCGCGCGCGCCTTTCACTTTTTCTTTAGCTGAGAGCCCCAGAACATTAGAACTGTGCTACTCTGTAGCAGCCACCGAAGTAACTGCTTTCTAAAATGCGCGCGCACGTACAGAGCAGGCCTGCGGGCCTGAATGCATGAAAACTGGCTGAGAAAAGCAAAAAGACCCCCGGGCAAAGTTTTGACAATGCATTGTATTCTCACATTTTATTTGTTTTTCTCTCCCTGATGTACGAATAGTGGTAAAGAAAATAGCCTCCTCTCTGGGTCAAGGATTTGGGAGTCGAGCTAGGGTTTATGTTCCATAAAATGCAAAATGTCCTGATTTAATATTTAATCGAGCCAAACTGCACATTTCGGGTACCCCGTTTAATATCGACGTTTTTGTATTTTTTCGATCTTCGTGTCCTCCTTTTTTCGGTCTTGCGTCACGACTCACAAGGCCCATTATGAAGCTGTTACGGGCAAATAGTTAAGACCGACTGAGAGACACGCGCCGCTGAAATCTAAGCTCGAAAGCACGCGCAAAAATAATATCAGGATGCCAAGAAAAATGTAGAAAATGTTAAAAAGCTGCACAGGTGACAATCTACTGATTGGGAGAAAAAGAAAAGCCAGAAGACACAGAAAAACACTTTAAAAGTAAAAACAAAATGAATTCTTGATGATGAATTGCAAATAATTGTATATTGAGATTCAATTTTATTCCATAATGCCTTAAAAATTTTCGGAAAACTTTGAGGGACGTTGAGTCAAGTTTCCGGATCTGAAGAATCCGGAGATTCTTCCCGGTCGATTTTTGAGTCCGCTATTAAAACCGGCGATCTCGGATTTGACCAAGTAAATCCGGAAAATGTGGCGTAGAGTTGATGGTCCTCGGATTTTGGCGGTCCCGGAGGTATCCAAGTTTGAGCCTCATCACCGGAAATATTGTATTCAACCCTAAATATTTCCCGGGCTAGGGCTCTTCGTTCTATAAAATTACAGTGTTTTATTCATATTTTGGCTTGCTGACGTTGACCTACTTTCTCATGGTATATAGCAATAATACCAACAAATGGCTCTCCAATTGAAATTGCTATTTTCTATAACAGTTGGGTTACTTAGGCTTACGTTTGTATTTCCGGTAAATGATGCACACTACCGTCAGGACAATAAGCAATATGATCCCGAAAATTCCGGACAGTACTGAAGCAATCAGCAGAATCCGGTTTTCTTCGGAATTTCGTCGAATTCCGTTGTCGTCCATTTCAACGATACTTTGCAACGTTGAAATCGAATTTGTTGTGAAATTACAGGTTTGAAAAAAAAGAAGAAAGATAACAAAACGGAATTTGAAAAGTGATAAGGGTGCTGATGTTTATTTGTCCTCGCAACTTTTTAACACTTATCGATTTTGCGCATTTTATCATTTTAGGAAAATATTGATTCGTGTGATCAAATGTAAGATGTCTAGATTATCCTCGTCGTCTAGCTCGGACAGCTCTCCATCGCCCATTGACAAAAGTATAGAGCCTTCTCCTGTACCGACCTCTGGCTTTCGTAAATCCAAAGCTTCCCTGTAAAAGTCAAAGCTCAAAGATTTCAATGTATCGTGTTGTTTGACATTTTTTAGATTTTAAGTTTTACCGCATTTGAATTGACACCAAGTTCCACTCCACCAGAGGATCCGTAAGAAACACTCTCATAACAACTTCTCACGTGAGCGTAATCCTTTTGCTTCAAATTGCAGTAGTCAAAGGGATAGTTGTAATCTGTAGACCAGCATTTGAGTCTGTGATGTTTGAGGGAAAAAATTTTCATTAAAATCTTTAATTAATTTTTTATCTTACCCATGATCAGATTCTGATTGACAAGAGTATCCGGAAACTGCATACTTGTTGGATTTTTTGGAAAACGCCTGATTCGAGCACATCTCGTACCAGCCTTTTAAGTAGCAGGCGTTGTTGTTGTTTGATTTGACATCGCCATCTTTTCCCGGACAGCCGTTCCGGCAATCCGCCCATTTTCCCCAGACCGATTCACCATTTTTGTCCACTTGATGGGCACACCAAGCAAGCCCATTCTCAGAATCATCCTTCGTGCACGAATTGTAGCTTCGACCTCTATAATTAAAGGTCATTATAAAGTACTTAAAACTGGTTATGTATCTTTATAAACGTACTTGTATTTGAAGGGGAAGATGCAGGAATGACTGATTCCGTTGACCTCAACAGTCCGGCATGCTATAAAAAGAATTTTTAATTATTGGATTTGAAAGAAGAAATCTTTCTTACCGCTTCCGGTTCCAGGACATCCGGTTTGACAATCTGCCCATTTTCCTCGAACAGCATCACCGTTGGCTGCAACTTCATAGGCGCACCAAGCCAAACCATTTTCAGAGTCATAAGTAGTGCAAGAGTTGAAAGTTTGTCCGCTAAAAATCAATAAATGTTAAGATGTTTGGAATTTAGAAACATTAGAAATATCTTTTCATACTTGTATTTAAAAGGGAAAACGCATTGATAATTCACACCATTGACCGCCACTGTCTTACACTCTGGAAAAGAATCAAAACTGGTTACGTGCAGTCACAAGATTGATACAATCACGCAAGCAAACAAACAAACAAACCATTGGATCCGGATCCGAGGATAAAAGTCCAAGCTGAACAGCGATCCTTGTTTACGAAACATTCAGCTTCACAGGCTTCTGGAGTGGGTGCATCAATTCGTTCACTACCAAATCGTTTCAAATTGAAACCACCAACTAATTCTACTCCCAATGAAAAGGCCTCGTTGCCTACAACTGAAATGATGACATTTAATATAAAATCTATCATTGGTATGTTCTGACAATGTCTGGCTGGCTCACATTCTTGCTTTGGATTGCCCTGACAGGCTTTATAAGAATAGTACACAGTTTTTAACTGCCAAGGGAATTTGTTTGAGTTGGACGATATCTTTTTGTCTGAGCATCCCGAAGCTTCTCCTATAATTAAACCATTTTAATACATATTATTGATTGGATAATATTTAGACTATGCTGACCAATGACATAGCACCATTTTGCTCCATTGTGAACAGATTGACAGTTGCCATCGCCTTGCCCGTTATAAACAATGTTGTGACACCTATTGAGTTTGAGATGTTTTATCAAGAAATAATTTTAATCAGAGACTTTTCTTGCTTACTTGCAAGTCTTTGACGAAGCCCCTCTGGCAGGGGTGTAACCATATCGAGATTTAGCAATCTTGGCTTGATTGTAGTCAGTGCAAATCAAGTCAAACCATTTCTTGGAATACCTCCGGTTCCAATCAAACTCTTCTTTGATTGTCGGGTCACAGTACCTATCATACAGATTATTTTATTCGTAAAGAAGCGTGTTTACAATGATATTATTTAAATACCTCCATTTTTCCTGCGGATTTTCTACGCAACTTGAGGCGAAAGCGGAACCAATTTTAATGGCGACAATTGATGCACAAAAATAAATGAAAATTCTGGTTTTTCCCATATTTTTACTTTGTTGAACCCCGTTGTGCTAGTGGATATTTTAAACTGATCGTTGAATTTCGTTACCACTCCTTACTTTCTCGATATGAAGAATCTAAGTACAGCATGACCATATGACACGAACAAATACCGTGCATAATTCCCAATAAGTTTTGGGATTCCCAAGATCAGGCCAGGCCACAAAAGGTTTAGTATCTTTGTTCTTTACCTTTCAGAAACCTACAAGGAGCACAAATTTGAAATTGATCCGCATCATCTACTACGTATACGAAATACAATAAAACGTTTTATGTGAAATTGCAAAATATAGGGGAGGGGGTGGAGCTAGAAATCAGTTTCACCTTAGCATCAAAACAATTCAGATATCGGGAAAATGGCTTCCAAAAAAGAAGAGTTTAATCGGCTACAGCAAAAATACTCCCATTTGGAAGACTCTGGGTTCTACATTCTGGAAGAAGCCAAAGAGAATCCACGATTTCAAGCGTACAACCTGACTTTTCAGTGCCTGAAATGCTTGCCCCAAAAGCAAAATATCCGCACGCAAGACTTAAAATGTCTCGTCGACTTAAAACGGCACGTTATAAGAAGACATGGAGAGCATTTGTCTGAGTTTTGCAAATCGGAATCCCTGGTAAGAAACCCACTTAAGGTCCATGTACGTATATCTGTTTTATTTTAATCTTTCATTTTAGAAACCTAAAAAAATAGCACACGTGCACCAAGGATTTTCAAAAATCCGATAGGTGGCGCTGTCTAATCATAAATGTCCGAGTTGTCCGAGTCTCTTATGTAGTGACAGCGCCCTCTGGCGAAATCCGAGATTTCGCTTGATGCACGTGTGCTATTGGGAAACCAAGCGGGTCGTCAATATTGAGGTGCCCGTTTTGCCATCAGACTTTTCCAAAGATGAAAAGGAGCCATCATGCTTTGGTTTGCAAAATCATCTCAGAAATGCAGAAATCTAGGGCTTGCAGCCACTGCCTAACAGAATACAAGGAGAGCAAGAGTCTTTTACATGAGACTGGATGCGTTTACAATCTTTGGAAGAAGAACAAGAGGCACTCTTGTGACTTTCCGTGCTTGTCTTGCAATAGTATCATTGGAACCTATGATCAACTCTGCAATCATCTGGTTTCTTGTCTCCAGACCCTTCGAAACGCAGCTTCAAAATTCAAGAACTTCGAGCCTCCTCCTATAAAAGAGAAGAAAACCAAAGTTCACGTTAAAGCTGAAACCGAAGATCCGCCAGTTGAAAATGATCCTGGAGCAACCTGTCCGTTCTGTGACAAAGGAATGAAAACAATTCGTGACTTGAAAACGAAGCATCCGATTTACTGCAACGGAATCAAGAGTTTTGAGCCGAAGAAAAAATGCCTCCATTGCGACCAAAGTTTGCCAATCTCCCTTTGTGGACTTCACAGCCTACTTTGCTCCAAGAATCCATTTCGGTTGCCATTGACAACAAGGAATCTTGAGCATGCAGACATTGACTGTCCGGAGTGCAAGACAATTGTCAGAGCCAAAAACATGCCGGAACACTTGGCAACTTGTCTCAAGCATATCAACTCAACGATGGACAACGCGCTCCTCAACTCAAATATGGACTGGAAACCGGCATCTCCTATTGATTTCATTTCGCTTGCAAGCCTTAAATCTTGGTTAAAACAGTAAAAATTCAAATTCTTTGCATTTTCACGTTTCTGTTAGTGTTATGATTTAACAGTAGTAGATGGTTGCGTGATTCAATGGACGACAGGTTCCGACATTCTGGCTTTGTCCATTTTAAGGCGCTTTTTTTCAACAGAGCCACTCAAGCTCACAGAGGAGTTTCAGCTGGGAGTTTTGGGATGGACTTGAATTCGAGCAAAATTAAAGATAAACAAAATATTTTTCTGACTTTTTAAAATCGAAAAAATTCTTTCGAAATCTTTTCGTCGCAAAAGTGATTTTCTCTTCATGTTCACGTTCTCTCTGCCAGTGATCAAACAACGACAAGTCCGAAGCCATCGACGTGGGAGTGTTTGACATCCAGAAGCGCAAAGTCGTCTCAGAAATACAGTACCATTTTGCAATGATCGTGTTACATCATTCTTGAAAAGATTTGACAAGGAAAGAAGTTCAAAAACGGAAAGAAAATGGCTCCTGTGCCACCGAAAGACAAGGCCTCAAGGCCGGTGAAGAAATCGCCGGCTCCGATCACGGCGACGTCGCGATTGAGAAACGACTACATGCGCCTGATGTCCGACCCCGTCCCTTACATTTCGGCCGCGCCCCTCCCTTCCAACATTCTTGAATGGCATTACGTTGTCACGGGACCGGAGGATTCGGTCTACAATGGCGGATTCTATCACGGAAAGGTTCGTAGCAGAGTCTTTAAAGTCAAACTTGGGTTCAAAGTCTTCATTTCCAGCTCATCTTTCCGGCCGAGTTTCCCTTCAAACCGCCGTCGATTTACATGACGACGCCGAACGGCCGGTTCAAAACTAACACGAGGCTGTGCTTGTCCATCTCCGACTATCATCCGGATACTTGGAACCCGGCATGGTCGGTTGCCACGATCTTGACGGGTCTCCTGTCCTTCATGCTTGAAAAGAGTCCAACCTTGGGATCAATTGGTAAGATCTTTTGCCGTCAGTTTTGAAAGTAATGATTTGATATTGAGTTTAATACTTTTCAGAAACGACAGACCATTCTAAGCGACGATACGCTGCCGAGAGTCACGAGTTCAATCTCAAAAGCAAAGTGTTTTGCGAGCTGTTTCCGGATCAGGCGGCGAAATCCAGGCGGTTGATAGAGTCCGCGCAAAATTGTCATCAAAATTCCAGGCTGAACGGCTCGGCCTCGGGGGCCAAAAATTCGAACTCGTCGGATCCAATTGAAGATTCGAGGTAAAGCAAAAGAATCTGCTCATAAAAATAGTTGTGAAATGACATTTGGATTTCAGGAGACAACTCGAAGCGAATCAGGCCGCTGGAGGCGGACTTTACGGTGCCGCGACCAACTTTCTAGTTATTGGAGGCTTCGCAGTCTTTGCATTTGTCGTACAGTACGTGATCCAATCTCTGGCCGCTCCAGATTCGCCAACTTCATCGTGATTTCCTTTGGCAGAGACCTAGTTTTGCCTAAAATCATTTGGGACAACATGGTGTTATTTTTAATATAACAGAAGATCAATGTTAAAATTCTAAGTAACGTAATATCCTGCACAACATCGTGAAAAAAAGGCTCTGTCCTGTGATATAATAATTAGAAAATAACAGCAAGAATTAGCGAGAAAATTGTTTTCACAGAAAAACTATTCGTTTAATAATAAATATTACAAAACTACAAGTCAAGTAAGAGTACACGAATCAACCTTTGACCTTCTCATTGAGAGTAAGAGGGAGAGATGCTCTTTCAAAAGTATTTTTGGTACATATCTGGCTTTCCATTGCATTTTGACCTTTGACATCGCCGGAAGAAAGATCAAAACATGGTCTCTAGAGGTTACCTGAATTATTCACCTCAATTGTGTAGGCGGATTCTGTCCTTTTGTTTTAATGGAAACTACAGAAAACAGCAAATTAGGTGTTTTTTTTTAAATGTCAACCAAAATAGAGATGGTGGCCTCATTTTCTTTCATAATAGCTTTTATAATTCCACTTGGTGCGTGGGAGGGTAGGAGATTTCGTACTTAAGTTTCGAGCGGAGCGAATCACTACTGTTCTAGACTTGCTTTGGACTTCCAAATTGGTGGTTTGTTTGATTTTGGATGAATAAGAATTACCCTTGGGATTTGATGTCGAAGCTTTCTCTTTGACGATCCTGTTTCAAAGTACTCAAGGATTATAGTTTCTAGCATAAATCCATTAAGAGACATTTTAAAAACACGTGTTCGGTTTTATAATTTAGTCGGTGACCTCGATAAAATAATAGGAGAACCGTCTAAAACTGAAACGGCCTTTGATCAATATTGGTTTGTACAGTACATCTCCTGTTGTGAAATCGAGGCTGTGAGACTGCGAGGCTGCGAGGTTAAATACATTATCCTCGCCTTAGGGGACCTCTCGAAATCAGACTGTTAACACAGAAAGGGTTTCTAAATCATTAACGAACGCGCCAAGCTCTTCTAATGAATTGGAAACCTTTGATGGAACAAAAAAGCTTTGTTTTTCACCAAGTACAGATAAGTCTGGACTTAAATTGACCTTTCAAAACAGTCGATTCTTCAAGTGAAATGAATCCCTTAAAAGCAACAGTCTTTTTTAGAACCAAAACCAAGCGTTCGTTGTTTATATGGTAACTAGAAAGGACAAAAAATGAGGCTAGACATACAGAAAAACTAAGTGAAAGCAAAAAACTTCTACGTCAGACGAAAATAGAGAGACGGGATGGCAAAAATCTGAATCGTAGTACATGTACACAGCCTACCTTTGTTAGCTTATAACTAACTTTATTACAGCCAAGTGCTTCTTATTTTTTGTGTCTCGTTCATGGTTAGGTTAGTAGCACCCGGTTTATTTAGCCAGAAAAATCGGGACTTTTTTACCAACTTTTTTCCGATAGTGAGTGACCTGTTTCTTTAACAAAGCAGTGTTAATTCATGATTTTTTGTGAAATCGCATGATATTTACATGAAATGCACCGATTTTCACGAGATATTTTGCATGATGGGGCGATGCCTCGTCAATTTCAACAACAACCTTGGGTCTTCTCACATTTTCACTCCTCTTTTTTGCCGATTTGTGCTTGACTTACTTCTACTGACCTTGTTCAATTAAGACCGAGACAAGGACGGACATTCTTAAATTGTCTGACCAGTGCCCAAAAATAACTCATAGTCATAATTAAGTAATTGCCCATAATGAGTATGAGTAAAATTATGGCAATAACATTGG
>JAAUYL010085282.1_pt1 | contig 11804 bp, 13 predicted proteins | sample 7278011 | NCBI WGS metagenome assembly JAAUYL01 (sample SAMN14350225, study PRJNA611818) | marine sediment metagenome | isolation source: surface marine sediment (1.8m) | place: French Polynesia: Moorea | collected 2018-08 | reverse complement strand
TAATGAAAGGCTTCTCACAAGACTGGTGATCAGCCGCATTATGCGCAAATTACACCCCATCAAAGTCTGTTACAATATCTCACAACAAATGCCAGGCAAATGTCTTGTAGGGTTGCTTGGTATAATGGTAAGTAAACTTGAGTTAAAACACTAACACAGGGTGAGACAATAAATAACCCATTATAGCATTAAGGAGCATTATCAGCCACCATGACAACCTTTATTTAAAGTTCCAAAAAATGAATGTAAAAGTAAACACTACTTCTTTTTATTTTCCTTCTGAGTAAAAAATGGTCAAAACAGATAATGGCAACAGCAGTGAAATCCATACCCAGATATTAGGACTAGCTATACGTTTTACCGATTGGACCTACGTAATCATTGTCATCCAAGCACTTGAAATCACCCATGATTGCAAGGTGCATCTTTGACCTAGCAATTTGGAATTGCGGGCATTTTTTACAAAGGTTTTTGACCTTATACACTCCGGTGGTCTTGCACTTTTTTCAAGAAAGGGGATTTCGGCTTGAGCTCTCTAAAAAATAAAAAATATATTTATTTATGATGAGTCATTTTTCAATGGCATTGGCGCCCTCGACTTCCTCTGATTTTTCAGCCTTTGGGACGTGTTTTCCAATCGCTCCGTCTGCGAGATAGGAAGAGTTGGAGGAGAAGTCTCTCCGGTCTCTATAAACAAAACTGTAATTATCCATCGAGCCGCATCATAATTAAAGAGTCGTTAATTAGGGGAAAGGTGCGCAACAACATGTCCGTGCCGTGGAGAGTAGAGCAAGATTGTCGGTAAAGTACATGCATCCAAAATGTATCTAACACAAATCAATCGCAAAATCTTTTGTTGTCTTGGGAGGTGTTTTTTTGCGTGGAAAAGTGACAAGAAAAGTATAGCCATGTATTAATTCAAATTTCAGCTACTTATTTTAATCGAAATATCTATTTTTATTAGTGGAAGATGCGCTTCATTCTGCTGACGTAAATCGGCAAAAAATACAGTTTTAAACGGCCAGAAAATTACATAATACCATTGTGCCAAGATAATTTTTGATAGTCTAGTTGTTGAAAATAAAATATACCTGAAAAAATGTCGAGAGACAGAGAAGGAGGGAGGCACTGAACTCTGATTAGTCTTTATTGACGTTACGGACAATTTAGATTTTCTGACAATCTCAACCCCGCCCTCTGATTGATCTAGCCTCTTCACCAGTATAGAAATAAACAGAAATAAAAATTCGGGAAATATTAATATTCCTTGGGGAGAACTTATTTGCATTTTGCAAAGAGAAACCAACCAATGACAAGGAAGAACGTGCAAATTCCACCAATTATATGCTCCCCTGTTTGTTTTTCAACTTGACTCGAAAACGAAAATCTCTCTCCTTCCCTCCATAATTCCATGACTTAAGGCACTTTTTCCGTGTTCTCCGGCTCCTCGTCGTAAGCAATTACATTTGTTGTACTTACGTTTCTCCATTTTAACTAACTACGAAATAATGGGACGACCGCAAGAAGCAAAACACATGTACCTATGTACGAGTATGAAGCTAGCTATTTTTACAAGTTGCAAGCTAATTTTTGCTTTTTACCTCCATCTCAACAATGGTCGAACGAAGGCAAATTACCTGCTTAAATAGGCGTGCACGCCAAAAATATATGACACACATAAAAATTACTCTTCGAGGCATGTTATGCAGTCCGAGACAACCATTTCACACTTTGAACGACGACTGGGTTTTAGCCAAACTGGCCGATGAGGTTTCAGGCACTGTCTAGGAAAAAGGCACTAAAATTTTCCCCACATCTCTGAGAAAAATCCCTCCTTCTGGTGTTGTGAAACTAACATAACACAACATGCATACATGTGGATATTTTACCAAACGGCCATAGGAAATTGAATTTAGTGGTGTCTGTCTCCACAAAAATGTATTTTTTCGTTCCTTCTTCCGAGAATCGTTGCATTAAAAATAATCATCTATTTGCGAAAACCGTTTTTACATGCACGCATGCCCAAAACACGAGCGAAGCTTTCTTTGGGATTAGGGACTTTGGACTTCTATCTATGTAGTTGCAAGTGGGGAGGGGGCATTAAGCTCGAATTCTTCGAAGACCCGAGACTCCAAGGGAGGCTCTTTGGCTTCATTTTTTTCTCGTGATTTCGGTCTTACGGCGCCACCCCGACGCGCCATGCTATCACAGATTTTTCCCCTTGTCACGAGATCGTGGCAAAAAATCCGCGAAAATTCGTGTAGTGCCTTTTATGTTTTAATTTGATCGTTTCTCGAGAATTTGTCAAATTAGGCAGAAGTGCAAAAATGGAGGGTTTTCTGTAAAAAAAGTTCTTAGAGTTTTTTATATTTTTCCAAGGCAACGTCTTCGTCTTATCTTACGATAAATTGGGTTAGACTTGACACACGAAAGATCAATTACCCAATTACGAAGCTATAGGCCGGCGTGGGCTTTAAAGTAGTTTTTACTAAGGTAAGCGCTTAGGTCCACAAAATTCTTTAATTTTTCCATCAGGTACAAGTTATTTAAAGCATTTTGAGGTCACTTTTCCCATCTTTTTTACGGAGATCTCTCAATCTGATAAGGGCCAATCCAATTATTGGCGCTTGCTCTTCGGTAAGAAGATCTAAATCAAGGCAATATATGCAACGAAATTCTTTACCAATTTCCCTGTGCAAGTGAGTCATTTTTGCTATCTTAGGAGAAGAGACTTTTGAAAAATGCTCTTTGGCAGCCGAGAAATTAAAAGTAGGCAGTGGCCTTTGTAGTAGAGGATATTATAAGCACCTCCTCCTCCTCCTCCAAATATTATCTTGTGTAAAAGTCCATTAGGTTGGTATGTTGTTCTCATTTTTATTTTTACTCGAGAGTCAGCAGCAGTTGCACACACTCGGCGGGTCTACCGTACCGCTCCTCGCCTTCAAATGTATGGCAGTAATAAATTATTCTTTGTAGGGAAAAATAATTGCGCTACCTTAAGTCAGACACAAAGTGCAAAGGACTCGTGGTGTATTTTCAGTCCATCTGTGTTATTTTGTCTTGCTGCTTTAATAGCAACCAATAAGAAAATTCGAAGAATGTGAAACTACAGTCTTGATATCACTTTCTGGGACTCTTGTCCAAATCTTGCTTTTAATGCCTGTGGGCGAAAAATAAATGGTGAAGTTATGAATCATTGCAACATTTTTCTTTAATAAGAAATGAAAAAAAAGTAAAATTCTTTGATGTGCCAATTAAGACTACAATTGAAATGCAAAATTAAAGGGGAGATTCTTCCGAAAGCAACGTCGTTTACCTTCGTGATTTAGCATCTTTTTTTGTTTCACAGTTTCTCCTCCTTTCAATTGAATTTGACATGCAATCACATGATGTTAAAAAGCTAGCTATAGCTTAGCTTGAAAGTACCCCTTTGTCAATTTATCTACTTATCAATTATTTTCGAAAACAACCATTGACTCTGTGTTTACGTTACAGGCACAGTCGTAAGAGGGCATAAGTGCAATTTTTGAAATCATTTTTCCCAGCTCGACTTTGGCGCCAGACGAAATATTCGTTCGTTCGTTTTTCCAAGATTTTTTACCATTTCTTTGGGGAGGAAAAAGAGTTTCTGACGTGCGGTTGGCAGATTGCATCTAATTGGAATGCTGCACGCAATTGTAAATATACATTTATTTCATTATTTGGTTATTTTAGGGATTTCCTTCAAAAATTATTTTGGAGACACCGACATGCATGCTAAATATAAATATTTAGCCACTGCCATTAAATAAATATTGCGTGTGAGCAATTCAATTTTTGATACGACACGATTCTGATCCCCTTTATCTCGTTATCAGCTTATCGCTCGGAGAAAAATATTTATTGCAGTTCTAGTCAAAATTAGTATTAAAAATGAAATTGTTTCTTTATTTTAGTGCTTTCATTTGGTTGGTTTTGATTCCGGTCAAAAGTCAAGACGATATTGATCAGTGCTCAGAGAGCTTTTTGTGTCACGAGGGGTTTTGCCAGTGTGGCTCCAAATATGCTCCAGAAGTAAGAACTTTTTTTCTTTTTTTCTCATAAATTAATTATTATCATTACATTTATTAGTCTTGTGGCACTCCGGATAATAAAGAATGCGAAGGAGTTCTCTTGCCCTTGTATGACATCGAAAATGATTATTGCGGATGTTGCAATTACAGATGTTTGAAATATTTGAAAGAGGGCGATAGCTGCAAGAAAGTAAGCAGTGTTGGCGGTCCTCCTACAGAAATGTGCGGAGCTGGTTTAAGTAAGAAAAGAAACTATAGATAATATTTATTTCTCAAAAATCTGAGAGTTTTGGTTCTTAGCTTGTTCCACTCAAAATGGTCAAACGAAATGCGTTCGCATGAACACAAAATGCCTTAGAGATGCCGAGGACATTTCAAACTCTCAGGTATAAAAAAATCTAATATTTTTGGAAAAGAAGATTCATTTCGCATTTTTCAGGGAATGCAGCAAAGTCCCCCAGATTGCGACGACGAGGGAAACTTTAAACCAATGCAGGTAGGTTGCGCGTCAAGCTTATCACAACGTTCCGTTGGAGAGCCTGAAACAGTTTAGCGAAATTAAGTATTATCAAGCATGTCTGGGAGAATTCATGTCCGCATTTATTTTCATGAAATAATTCTTGAGTTAAATATTAAATTGGAGACTCCAACGAATGTATGGGACAAGGAAACAAGACTAACAGATTTCTTTTTAGTGCAATCCTGGAGGTTTGTGCAGGTGCGTGGATAAGGTTACAGGGGATCCTATTGCTCTCGGTTTCGGAATATCAGGTGGAATAAGCGAAGCCGAGACCTCCGAAATGAATTGCCAATGTGCCCAGAGCTACCACGAGTCCCTCAAGCAAGGCTGTCGTATGATCAAGAGCTATACCGACTATCCAGACGAAGTCATGTATCTGGTATGCAATTTCACATAAAAATGACCATTGTCATGAGATTTTTTTTCAGGATGATATCGAAATATGCGTCGATGAGTCCATGACCAAATCGGCCTTTAGCAATGTGGACAGCAGCCTTTATTTTAGCAAAGGCCATTCAAGATGCTTGAGCAATGGAAATTATGATCCTATACAATGCGTAGCTCGTGATGGTATGGATGGAATTTGCACGTGTGTAGAGAAATGGAGTGAAGGCGACCATTTAAAACCGAATGGCACGACATCCTTCATTGAATCCATCGCGAATTTACACTGCTTTGACCCCACCATCCATGAATACGGCTACTATCGTCCCTGTGAACTAGCCATTGAGCAATTAAAGGTATTAATTTTTAAACTTTCTGGATAATGTTTCATACTGGTTTTCTTAGGAAGGAATGGTGGACGAGGAGAGAATTCTAGTCGAAGCAGATTATGAACCGATCTGCACTCCCGATGGAAATTATGCCAAACTGCAATTGGACAGAGAAACCGGCTCAAAATACTGCTCCAACATGGAGGGCAATGTCATAGAAAGTTATAGGGACATTGACAGTAATACTCCCGAGGGTCGGGCGATGAATTGCGAGTGTGCTCTGGCAAAGGAATATCTTGCCCTCGGGTCGCGAAAGCCCGAGTGTTGTGCGAATGGAAATTACAAGGGGATGCAATGCGTGGCGGGGCTCTGTTTTTGCGTCGACCAATATGGAAGACAGACACAGTTGGAAGTTGATCAAATGGACGCGAATTCCTTAAATTGCCCAGATTTCTGTTGTGACAAAGATTCCTACGACCCATTAGATTTCTGTTATGAGTTTCTAATATAAGATAATAAAACAAGCTTTTGATAATAATCTAGTCGTTAAACCGGCTCGCGCGACTTCTGGCACGCCATTGTGAACAATTTATCTATCTAATATCCAGCCAGCACTTCTTCCCCATTCCTACATGCTTTGTACATGTAGGAGGGCAAAAGACGTTACAGAAAGCAGATTTTGAATTCTTGGGTCGTCCGTCATGACCAGGTGAGCAGTGAGCTCCAAAAAGTGGGCACCCTATACAGGAGATTGTATACGCTACACTACATCCTTCCTTGTGCTTCGAACGACTTGCCTGAAATTACTTACCAACGGTCGAGATTCCAGCGGTGGTGGTGGCGAGAGAGCGTGTGAGCAAGCATTCCTGCGCCGGGACATAACAGGTAAAAATATATGCTATTCACCATATGTACTTACTTACTACAATTTCAGTAGTTACTGGAGAGCATCCCATAAAGAAGTGCTTTACTTTGCTTTTTGCTTGCAGAAGAACTCGTGAACAATAAAGGGTGAAAAGGTGCCGCGGGGTCGAACCTAAGAGCGGGCTCTCGGCATTGGTCAAGGGCGAAAGAAGCTAGGCCATTAAAATACCGCATTACTAATTACCAACCACATTGAGAAGAAAGAAGAGAAAAGAATACAAATATGCAATTAGAGTGGCCAGAACACTCGGAACGTCTTGTTCGAGGACTAGTCGATCTTCATATCGCCAACAAGTTTCACGACGTCACCCTTTCAGCGGAGGGAAAACAGATCAAGGCCCACAGGGTGGTCCTGGCGGCGGCCTCGTCATATTTTAGGGTGAGCATATAACCATAAACATAGGTATGTTAGTTAATTAATCAAATGTGTACTTTCACAGGATCTTCTGCAAGAAGAGCACGAGGACAGATTTCCCATAATTTTCCTAAAAGATGTCAAATACCGGGACCTCGAATTCCTTCTGCGCTATATTTATACCGGTAAAACGGAAGTGGCCAGCACCGACATGGCGTCCTATTTGAGCTTAGCGGAAACGCTTGGTGTCACGGGATTTAAGGGCAGCAACGCCATAAACAACAACAAAAAGAGCTTGGAGAACATCACCAATAGCCTTCTCATGAAAAGCAAGAGCAAGTCAAAGATTGGCGACAAGGAGAACACGTCGCCGTTCGTCAAGTGGTCGGCGAGCGAGCCGACGGCCTCCACGTTGGACACAGACGAGGCCGTGAGCGCGGTCAAGCGGAGGAAGATCCACAGCCTCGAGGCCGACCTCGATTTCAGCCTGACAACCTCGCTCATTGCCACCCCTCCTTCCCCTTTCAGGACTCCAACTGCGGCGAATATTATCACCACCACGCCATCTATCGGAAGTCCGAGGAAACAGCATCCGGTGCACCTGTCATGTCCTGTCCCGTCGAGCAGCAGCAATAGCTCCCCCATCTATGCTAATACAAGGCAGTCCCCCATCTATATGAATACCAGCGCTTTCGTGTCTAAAAACAGCCCCCGGACCCCCTCGAATGCCACCACGCCAAAGATGCCGCACGGCTCGATGGTGAACAACTTCAGCTTCGACAGCACCGTGGCCATGATCAACACGGATCAGCTGGCTGCCAAGGGGGCCTCTTTGTTGCAGCACCTGGCCTACTGGATGATGGAGGAGCAGAAGAGCAAGGAGCGTGTGAGCAAGGGCGATCAGAGTCCACCGCCGCCGCCCCCAAATTCGACCTCGAGCGGAAGTGAAGGAAACGGAAATAGCGAGGCCGTCCCGAGCACTAGTGGTTCGGCGACGGCTCCTGCAGCTTTAACAAGACGACGAACTGGCGGCGGAGGCTCGGAATGTGATCGACCAGATTCGGGATTCGATTCCAAAGATGAGGAAGAGGTGAAGAGCATGCAGCAGCATCAGGTCTCGGCAACAATAAGCGAAGAGGTCGCCGGAACTTTGACTCCAGGAGTGCGGACGGCCTCGTCGTCCTCCGGCGATACATCGCCGGATGTCACAGTTGAAATGTCCCGCCAAGCCCCGATCCGACAACCGATTTTTCGAAAGAGACGATTGCACCATTTGAACTGAGCATGCATCCATTTTCTGTTTTGTAAGAATACAATAACATATTGTTGACTATAGTTTTTTTGGCTCTTGGGAAATCACAGCGGATCTTCGGGTTGGTCGAGGACAAATATTTTCTTGGTCATGGTTTCTTCGGGCTGGAGGAAATTGCGCACGATCTTGTTGATCGACTCGATGGCGTCGGCGATGTGGACCTGCATGATTTCGTCCGGCTCGCTGTTCCTTTGCGCGATCAGCGTTCTCCAAATGTCCCTTATGAGAGTTTGTAGGACTCTTAGAGCGTCGTTTCCTAAGCCTTCCAGCATCAACTTCAAGACCACAACAGCTCCTCTCCTGGCCTCGATTGCTTTGTCAAACTGTACCACATGGTGAATCGCATTAAATACCTGAAAAACGAGAAAAGAAGCAATGAATATTTCCACAAAAATCAATGAAAAGAAGACAAAAGCTTACCTCGTGGACAATGTCACCGAGAGAAAAACGGAGATTCTTGCAGACTTCACCGAGGTTGGCGAGGCTGGAAGCTCTGACCAGTCCGTCGGGATGGTTGAGTTGTGACAAGAATGGGTTCAAGAGCTTGTTTTTGTGCGCGGGCGTAAATTCTCCAAGGATTTGGGTCACACGAACGAGAGCCTCGGCTTGCTTGGTCCGGATCTCGACCGCCTTGTCCCCGGAATATTTGCTGTCGTCCAAGTTGGCAAACTCAGAGGTGAGCTTGTCAATCACGATTTCGGGCTTGTGGAACGAGCAGGAGGCGAGGCCCTTTATAGCTTGCAAGTAGATGTATGTGTCGGGATCGGCGAGGTTGTTTTGAAAGATCTCGAAAACTTTGCCAATGTTCTCCATCGTTTCTTTATCTTTTTTGTCGACCAAGGCTGTGAGGCTGATGAGGCCGTGACCTCGAATCGGAATTTCGTCCTCCTCGAGATGCTTCAAGGCGTCAGCATATCCACTTAGTTCTTTCTTGTTCTCCTTGTTAGACTTTATTTCGTCGATCTTCTGATTGACCTCTTCAGTTTTGCGTATGATCTCGTTAGCTTTCGCATTCATGTCATCCTTGTGCTTCAGGACCTGGCCGTTCATGCAAATCAGCTGGTCTAACCTCCCGGCCAAGATTCGAATCGTCGGGTCAGTATGGAGCTCCGAGACAGTCCTCAGATCTTTGGCACAGCTGAGCAGCATTTTCCAATCGTCAACTTGGACGTAATTCGAAGTGACGAATTCCTTGAGCAGCGACAGTGCCATTTGAAGACTCTGCATTTCCATGACTCCGCCGGCAAAATCGTCCTCCTCCTCTTCGTCGTCATTTTCTTTGTTGTTGTCATTTTGAGTTCCAGAAGCCTCCGCTTTCATCTTCTTCTCATGCCGCATTCTTGCCAGGATGGCACACCTTTCCAACGTCAAAGATAGGAACGAAATTAATCGCTCCGAGTTTTTCATTAGTTCTTCTTGCAATTTCTCATCTTCACCCATCAACCCTAGCAAGCGAATGACCATCAGTCGTCGCCTCATGTGAAGCATGGTGTCGTCCAGATCGCGCTCAAGCTGCAAAAGTTGATCGCAGGTTGTCAGATCGCCGACATTCTCCAGCCTCTTTTCGTCAATAAGAAAGTCCGGAGTGTCTTTGTTGCTGATCAAATTGGTCAAGTCGCGAAGGAGGGAAAGGTAAAGCTCCACAGTGAGATGGCTGTCGTTGCACTCTTGCAGCAAATCCACGAGGACAATCGATTTGTCGTCGTCGGCAACGTAAAAACTTTGCTCCTCTTCGACATCCTCGCCATTTTCTGACTTCTTTGACTGTTTGATTATTGCTCGAATACCGCCGCTTTCTCCGGGAACGAAAGCATAAGTCGGCAACATGGGTTGGAAGTGGAATTGCATCTTGCTGTCTCGTTGACTCTTGTATTCGGACAGTGCAAAGGCTCTTAGTGTGGCGACACCTAAAGAGCGGCTGACGCAACGGAAATATCGCTGGACAATCTGCTCGACGGTTTGCTTGAGATGGGAGACTCCGAAATTGATACTACAATGGAGGTCCAACAGGATGAGAATGACAGGCTGAAGGTGGGTTACAAACGTCATGGACGGATCGTTGCACAGCACAAACGAAAGGTGGAGTTTCCTCAAGCATTCCGAAAGCTCTTCTTCTTCGATCATCACAGATGTTTCATTGGTGTCTTCAAGATCTTTGCCAAGTCGTGTCAATGGTTCAAAAAATTGGGACAATAAGTAGCGTCTTGACAAAATGATGGAGCGTTCGGTCAGGCTTCGAATACAGGCTGAAGCCACCATATGGTACATCTTGCCCTCAGAGGTATCCTCTCGATCGAGGACGCCGACCAGCTGAGGACTCACGAGCTGGAAGTATTTTTCGAGGTCGGAATATTTTCCTGTCGAGGGAGGATTGGAAACAACTCCAGCGATGACTTGGTATTTCTGAGCATTGTCGGTCTCATTTGTGCCAACATCAAACACACCCTGGATGACGTTGAGAACTCCATTCTTGGCTACCAGGCATCTGCTCAAGAGTTTTCCACAAGCCTCTTGGACCCACTTTGGCGTGCGGCTCATTTTAGCGTTGACGGATTTTGGCAGTGGTTTCTTCACTTGACTGGCTCCACACGTTTGAAGCAAGAGCAGAGATTTCACGACTAATGGCTGATAGACATCGTCGACGAGAGCATCCAACTTGTTCGCGAATATCCCCTGCTCTAACTGAAGATTTTCGTACAACACCTCCGTCATTTCAAATTCACCACTTTTCGTATCTTCGGTTCCACTGTCAATCTTGGGCGAAGGCTTTTTCAGAGGAGCATGACTAAGTTGTACCATGGCAGCAAGCAAGTCTCCAAGATGCTTGTTGATGAGAACCTTGGACAATGGCTTGAATTGGAAGATGTCCAAGATCGCTTTTGTCGTTTCGACAAGCCGGTTGTGCCTCGTCAAAATTGGGAGCTTGCTGTCGCCTTCTTCTGACACGCACTCAAAAAACTTTGATCTCTTTTCAATGGGAACGCCAACACCCGGGAGAAGAAATGGTACCAGGCCCAATGCAATCACCATTTGCATGAGCGAGGACACTTTCTGCTGTTGTTGGATGCTGAGTGCGACATCGAGATCAGGAGTATCTTTCAAGGCAAGTTCAAGTTCCTTGAGCAAATTCAAACACTGCTTCACGTACTGCCATGTCACGTCAGTTGCACCATTCTCGCCAACTGCTTTAAGCTTTTCATTGAGGAGTTGCTCAAGCCATTTTGCCGGCGATTCTGAAATCAGACAGATCAAACGTCAAGCTTTGTTCGAAAAGAATTTGAAGTCTCTCTTACCGTCAGGAACGACTGTATTGTCAATCGCGGCCAACAAGTTATCCACTCTTTGGAAGATGTCAGTCACAGACATTTTGCACTTTCACGAGATTGACACGAGCATGAGCAAAAATTCCCTAAATCTTGTGCTTTTGTGGATGATTGCCAATTTTCAAATTTTTTGAAGGCATGTTTATTTTGGTCTTTCCGTGTCGTCTTTTTACAGCTCGAAATTAAGGTCAAACTCAAAAGTGCTTCTGTTGTGCTATTGCAATGAACCTTAAAAAAGAGAAAAAGTGACAAACTAAGTATCTAATTAAATGATTTAATCAGTTTTACCAGAGATACAGTATTAGAGATACGGGATAGTAAAAATCTCTCGCTTTCCAGTGACGTCAGAGCGAGAGATTTGAGCAATAAAATTATTGATACATTATTTTCGTAAAAGAAGTAATATTTGCATTTTGCCTTTAAAGTAGAGAAAACTATGCAATCAATCATTTAAAGTTTTAATTGTTATTTAATTTCTGATGGCATTTCTAATTATAAAAGGTAATGTGAATGGAAAAGAATTCTACTTCACCAATCCTGGCCCATGAATACTTTTGTAGTTTTGCAATTGTTTGCTTTAATTTCTTTAATTATTTTGCTCTTTT
>JAAUYL010018722.1_pt1 | contig 11804 bp, 13 predicted proteins | sample 7278011 | NCBI WGS metagenome assembly JAAUYL01 (sample SAMN14350225, study PRJNA611818) | marine sediment metagenome | isolation source: surface marine sediment (1.8m) | place: French Polynesia: Moorea | collected 2018-08 | reverse complement strand
GCGAGTATACTTTAGTGATGGAGACTACGGTCCGCCACCGGAAGTAGTTCAGCAGCGAGCAAAAAATCAAAAGAAAAAATCAAAGAATCATAAGAAAAAGTCAAAAATTAAAGGAAAAAGGAAGTAGTGATACTTATATATTTTCTGGTAGGAAAGATGTGTCAAAGTCAGTCTAGATAATGGAATTATGTTGATGCCTGAAAAATGGCTAGAACCGATGCTTACTTAGAGTTGATATCTTTTTGATGTGAAAATATCTGCTCATCTAAATTTGAGCTTATTTTCTGGCTTTCCAAATGTTTAAGTCCTACTAAAAATAATCAATTATCCAAGATAACAATCCCTGCTTATTTTGTAACGTTCTTCTTCTTTCTTCCTTCTCCCTTCTTTCTTGCCTTCTTCCTTCTTCCTTACTCCTTCTTCCTTAATTATTATGAATCAAACAGTAGAAAAAATACGTTGGAATATTTACGATTTAGATGTACTACCTCAAAATGAATTAAATATATATGAAATTATTGATGGATAATTATTTGTGACCAAAGCACCCCACCGCCGACACCAACAAATTTGTGGGAAAATTTTTGGGCAACTTGATATTTGGTCAGAGTCTAATAATTTAGGGGAAGCTATTATTGCTCCTGGCATTATTTTTTATGAGTCAGATAATGTTTGCCCAGATGTGGTTTTGGTAAGCAAAGAAAGACTATCTCAAATTGAAGATGAAGCAGGTCATCTTACAGATGCACCTGAGTTAGTAATAGAGGTATTATCTCCAGGCAAAAATAATGAGCGTCGAGATAAGGAAGCCAAATTAAAATTATATTCGGTGCAGGGAGTAAGAGAGTATTGGATAGTTAATCGCTTCACTAAACAAGTAAAAGTTTATCGGCGAGAAAATGCAAGATTAATTTTAGTGGCGACTCTCTTAGATGGAGAGGAAATAACAACTCCATTGTTACCCAATTTTTGTTGTTATATCAGTCGTTTTTTTCCAGATTAGTTAAAAAGATTGAGAATATGGATTTGATAGGATAAATCCTGATTATATTGAAGCAAATTATAGACATAAACTGGGGTACTTAGCTATGGAACCTATTACTATTACTATAGCAGCAATAGCAGCATTGAGGGGCAGTAAAGTTTTTGAAAAAGCTTATTCAGAAGAAGATGAAACAACATTAAAAGCAATAACTTCTTTGAGAGAAATAACCAAAAAAGAACTTGAGGAAGACACCATAAATCGGTCAGTATTGAATCAGTTACCAGTAAGCAATGATGAAGAGCCATCCAATCAAACTTTAGAGGTAATTGCTGAGACTTTAGAGGAAAAAATTGAAACAGACCCTGATTTTGCTAGTGCAGGATGGCAGAAATAACTGACCAGTTACAAAATCCTAAAAGCCTTACTAACCAATACTTTTGAATTTTGACTTTTGACTTTTGACTTCCGCGTAGCGGCACTAGAGAAGCTCAAGAAGTTCAAAATATATTTGAAAAAGAACTTGAATATAATTCTTCACCGGATGTTCAAGAGTATGTAAGAGAAGTAAAGAGACTAGCTAATAAAATAAAGCATCTACAGAAAGACATAGATGATGTCAAAAAGGAAATAAAAATAAATGTCGATAAAGGTGATTACTTAGGTCAAGATCGAGCTATTATTTCAGGAAATAAGAATATTATCGGATTTATCGGTCATGGAAGCGTAAATTATGGAAGACAAGTAACAATACAAAACCAAGTAAACATTAAGAAACAGACTGACTTTTTTGAAGAAGAATATAGCAAGCGTATCCTGACTCAGATAGAACAAATAAAAGGAAAAACAACTCAATTTTTAACAGTGAAAGAAAGTATGGATGAGTTAGATAAAATTCGTCAACCTCGTTCAATATCAATAGATTATATAGAACAGGAATTGGGAGTTAGATTTTCACTGTCTTTTTTGGGGGATGCTTCATTTAGGCGACTAACAAAAAAAAAGAAAAAAGATGAAATTAATCAAGACGAGGAATTAATTTCTCTAGAAAACTATTTCGAAAAGATTAGAGAAATAGAATCTAAAGTAGGCAAAAATCCTGAAGAAGATGAGACTTTGCTACAATCGCTTGGAAGTATAGCAGATGAGATAAATCTGAAAATCTCAAAGTTAAATAACTCATTTATTCTAGCTTTGTATCTAGCTTCGTCTAGCAAAGAGCTAGTTGGAAATATGGTTTATAAAATTGGGTATAAGCAAATTCGCGAAGAGGCAGAAACTCATTTGAGTGTTATTAGCAAATTAGTAGATAAGCTAAATAAATTGATGGAAAAATTTGATATAGAACGACTGAATGAGAAACAAAAAAGTGAAAGAGATTTATCAAACAATCAGAACAATATGGTTCTAGTTCAGGCTTTAGTCGATAAATTCAAAAATGGAAATCCTGAAGAAATCAGAAACTACCTTGACGTAATAAAAGGCTCGATCAAAGATTCTAACAATGAGAAATACTCTGCTACTAATGATAATGACAAAGATAAAGATAATGAGAATATCTATGTTTTGAGTGATGAAGCACAAGCCACAATAGGTATAATGATAGACATTGAAAAAAGGCGTGATTTAGTTGAACAATTAGTACGCTCCGATATAGAAAAGGCTACAGTAACTACTCGTTTAGTTACTATAACCATTATGTTTATTATTTCTTTAATGATTATTGGAGGCTTCCTTTATGGACCTTTATTAACAGTTGGAGAAAAACCTTTAGATGACCTAAAACTTCCATTGCTAAATATTCCTTGGCTTGTTGTTTTATGGAGTTTTATAGGTAGCTTTGCAGCAATGATTTATCGCTTCAACCGTCAACCAATTTATGAGTTTGGAAATGTTCTTAAATGGACTATTACTCGATTAGTACAGGGAATTGTACTTGGTTCTGCTTTTTATCTAATTCTTGTTTCTGGTTTATCCCTATTAACATCAGAGAAAATAACTACAGAAGTAATCCTGATTTTATCTTTTCTAGTAGGCTTTAGCGATCGCTTTGCTGATAGTGTATTTAATACTCTTATTGAAAGATATACTAAGGATGCAAGAAATAAAGATAAAGAAAAAGCTGAAAATAGATCGGGAAGTTGAGCTTCTTAACAGGGTTGAGTTATGAGTTACATAGCTACTTCTCAAAGAATTCAACTCCACAAGAATAAAATCAAGAATGGATAAATTAACTGAATATCCCCAAATTGTTAAACACATTTTAACTGAATATGTGGAACTATGGAAAAAAAATCCAATAATAATATTGACAATTTTCTGATTATTTACAAGTCAAATACTCACTATATTTAGATAAATTCAGGATAGCAAAATGGAGAAATAATCACAGGAATCAGCTATCAGCAATTAGTGATTAAATCACTGTCTCTATCGGGGGTAATTAGTCTTCAGAGATTGAGGGATAATTAAAACTATCAATAAAAGCCCATATCTTAGTATTACTTCTCTTTAATATCAAATTGAAATGACTGTATATTGGAAAGACAGATAAAGTAATTAATTTCATAATTCTGTGCAACTTCATATAAAATCAATATAAAAAGCTGATAGTTGACTGCTAATAGCTGAATACTGACAAAATAACAATCCTAAATCTTTTTCGACTTACTAATTTTTTTCAGGGTAGAAGCTTGACTCGCCAACCTAATTAATTTGTAGGGAGATGTGCCATCGCTAACAGTAATTCTAGAAATGCGGAACTGATTTTTCAGATAATTGACTCTCAGAAAATTATCATCATAAATAAACCCAGTCAAATGATATTTAGGTAACTTTCTTTCGACTCTTTTATTAATTGCACCGAAGGGATAGGCAATATGAGCAGCAACAATTTTATTTTTGTCTAAATCATTAGTACATTTCCTCAACGCCAACTTAGCAAAATACAGTTCTACATCTAATTCTTTAGAGTCGATTTTAGTTAAATTTTTATGAGTAAATCCATGAGACTGAATATCATAAAAATCTTTTTGATATCCTTCTCTTAAATCCTGACAACTAAGATGTGGTAAATCTTTCCCATTATCAAATCCCAAACTTTTAGGATTAACAAACAACACAAACTTTACCTTCTCAGCATATTTTTTCTCCATCCGTTCCAATATTGGAATTCCATTTTTATGCACTCCCTTATAGCCATCATCAAAAGTCAACATTACAGGTTTTTGACCTATATGCTCAGTCGGTATAGGCTGAGATTTATTAATAAAATAGATAAACAAATCCTGAGAGGATAAAAACCAGTAATTTTTCTGTACTAAATAGTCTATAAACTTCTCTAAATCCTGTTTAGTATAATCTATATCCGACAAACGGCGATATGGAGGTAAATCAGCTTTATTCTGTAAATCAATAATGTCATGGAAACCAAAAATTGGAATTTTTACACTAGGAGATTTAACAGTTGCAGCAGTCAAACCTAAAGTTACGATAAATATTAATGAAAGGTATACAAGTTTACCTACCCACTGACCTAGAAACTTAATCAAAAAAAAATCTTTGTACCATCTTAATGGTATAATAGTCAGTTTTAACTTATCTATAATAGAGAATAGAGGTTGAGTAGCCTTCGTACTAAGTACCCAAATCAAATTTTCAATCCATTTTTGATTAATCATATCTCTTCCTATATTCAATCCAAAACCTATAAATTATGGACAGGTAGAGACGATAATATCACTATTTTCCTGATGAATCTGAAAAATTAGATAATCTTTAGTCTAATGATTTTGTACCGTTGATTTTTCCTGAGGATAAGTTTCTACTTAAAGCTATAATTTGACCCTTTATTCAAAAACCTACCCTTGAGTGATTTCCCATATCTCCGTATCTAAAAAGTTAGATTACTTTGCTGAATTGATTTAATATTAGCTGGAATTTAACTATATATTAAGATATAGATTTGTGTAATATCTGTATTATGATAGGTTAAGAATAGTTAAGCAGATGTACAATAGGAGGTGAGTCCCATGTTTAAGCAACAGAATCACAACCTCAAGGTTGTTAAACTAACAGAAGGAATTTTGGTCCATACTCAACTCAAAAGTGCTTATATTCCTGCACTGCGTTCTGGATTTGCAGGATACCCAGTTAATCCTCGTTGGAGTGGCGTAAAATATTCGGCTTGGAAGACAGGAAGACAATGGCGACAAGCTTTGGTAAATGGAGAAATGGTAGTGCGTTCCACTGACTCAATATTGGTGTCTGTCAATCAAATTCCAGACTCAGAAGAAGAGTCTTATACTGTAAAGTGGGGCTACCAAAATTCATTTTTAGATAACTTACTTAAGCAACAACAATTGACAGTTTAACTGTTTTGTGCAGTTATCTAGAATAACTGATTTAATGGTTTAGTAACAATCCGCTCTAATCTTTCCAATAATACCTTTTACCCCCCAGAAACGAGAAAAAGTCTCTGCGGGGTAATATTATTTTCGGTTGGACACTTATTATTTAGGAGAGTAAGGGAGTAGGGGAGTAAGGGAGTAGGGGGAGTAGGGGAGACATTGAAATACATCTAGTTGATTTCTCCTCGGTGGGATAGCACTACGCGCAAGTTATAAGTCAGAAGTAATCTCTGTCTATTAACTAATTATTTGAACTTGATATAATATGATAGCGATTATTACTCAGCTATCAGCAGTTAGTTTTTTTGTAATTACAGAACTTTGGGCGGATAATGAGGTAAAGTTTTAATCTTAATCTCTTTTCGCGATTTCCTGCTCCCTACTGTCCCAGAATGTTGTACCTCATCAACTTAGAAACTGCTGTAAGGCTTATCTAATCTCCGCGTAATAGCGTCATAAAAAAAATTTCTCATACTTTTCTCCTTTTTTCTTCCCCTTCTTCCCGCTCCTGAGTCTTGACTGCTTCCTAATTATTGATAATTGTTTAACCGGACATGATATTATATAAGATTTATCAAGTTAGTGAAATACACTTGTTTTTCTTATTTTCTCTTTCCTGTTATCTGTTCAAGTCTTCCCTACCTCCAGCGTCAATTAAATTAATTTAACACAGGTACTAATGTCTACTCAAAATATTCATAATCTCACTGTTTCTCAAGCTGAAAAAATTCTCCATCAATTTACTTGTAAAGATATGAAATTAGTGGAATCACAAGAGGAAAAAGCTCTCACCCGTGCTGCAATTTTGTTATTGGCAAATTTGTCTGACCATCAAATGTTAGGAATTTGTGCGGATTCAACTACGGAAGCTTTATATACTTTAGGAAGCTATTTAGAAGCTTTAGGATATAATACAACTCTGATAAATGAGTCTAATTTTAACTCTATTGAAGGGTCTGTTTATCTTAAATTTAATGGTATGAAAGAGTCATATATTATGGAATCCTATACTGGCAAATATCGAGGCGTATTAGTCTCTTTTAAATCTGCTGAAGCGACAGGAATTAATGGAACTTATGGTCATTTACCACTAGATTTATTTACTTAAAATTAAGGTTATTTTTATGTTAATTAAGCATATGAATTAGCTGGGAAACCAAGCTATTAAATAAGGGAAACAAAAAAGTGCTGTGACTGATATAGCAATCCGAAATAGGTTGTAATATTACAGCACTTTAGGGGGATGATGAGGTATAGTTGAAGAGTAATCTCTCTTCCCTATTTACTAAAGTGATAAAACTTTGTACTTCACTAAATCCGAAACTGCTATAAATCCGGTAGTATCGGTATAAATAAAGTATATTATTCCGGGGAGGATTTAACTTGGAAAAAGTGATAGCTAAACTTCCTGAAACTTCCGCAACTGCCATCGCAATTACTTTCTTAGTAATCAACATTTCTACCCTCTTGAAAGAGGCTTTTTCTCTTTTTTTGTACTTTTTTGGAGAAAAAACTGTTTTTGCGGTCTGTTTAATCATTTTAACTTAATGGTTGAATAAATAATGATGATAATAAAAAATTATTATCAGTTTTTTTTGAATAAAAACTCAACAGTTTTCATATTTTGTCAGCAAACCCTAATTAGTATAAAAAGAAAAAGGAATTGAACTATTTTACCTCAATTCCTTTTCCAAATTAGGTATTATTGTGCTAATTCAGTCTCTTTCTCTACTGCTGTGTCTTCTTCAGGTAATCCGAGTATTGATTTGTACATTTTGATATACTCATAAGCTGATTTATCCCAGCTAAAGTTTTCTCTCATGCCACGTTTCTGCAATTCATACCATTGCTCTTTGAACCGGAAACCTTCACAAGCTCGAACCATTCCAGTAAATAAGTCCAGTGGTTCGTAACGATCAAAACAATAGCCAGTACCAGCATTGTTAACTGGATCATGGAAAGAGACAGTATCAACTAACCCACCTGTGCGACGCACTATAGGCACACTACCATAACGCATTGCCAATAACTGACTAATACCACAAGGCTCAAACCTACTGGGCATTAAGAAGGCATCAGTACCTGCATATATTCGTCGGGAAAGGGCATCATTATATAAAAGCTGGACGCTCATCCGACCAGGGTAACGAGTTGCTATCTGCCACATTTGAGTTTCATAGAAGCGATCGCCAGTACCCAACAGAATAAACTGACTATCAGTATAAGCCATAAACCGATCTAAGACTTGCAGCATTAAATCAAGTCCTTTTTGCTCCACCAGTCGGGAAACCATTCCTACTAAGAAGGTGTTTTTGTTAACTTCAAAACCTACCTCTTCTTGAAGAGCAACTTTATTGGCAACCCGTTTTTCCAAGGTATCGACATTATAAGTTTGAGCAATATATCTGTCATTAGCTGGATTATAAAAGTTCATATCGATACCATTGAGGATGCCCTGTAGTTTCCCGCCCACAAAAGACATTAAACCATCTAGGCGTTCGCCATAGGCAGGTGTTTGGATCTGACCAGCATAGGTGGGAGAAACAGTAGTTACTCGATCTGCAAACTGAACCGCTGCTGCCATTGTATTATGCCCTTCCATGTACCAAGGACACCAAGTAATTCTTTCCAAGTACCAGCGCCAAGGTCCTTGATAAGCTAGGTTATGAATAGTAAATACGGTTTTAATATCTGGAGTTTCGTGCATCCAAACTGGAATCATGCCAGTGTGCCAGTCATTACAATGAATGATGTCTGGTTTCCAGCCATTCCAGCAAAACTCAGCCGCCCCATTGGCAAATAGAGTGAACCTCCAGTCCTCATCATCTCCATAGTAGATACGACGTGGCCAAAAAGTAGGATGACCAAATAGGTACAATGGCACGTCACTTTTTGGTAGTACCGTCTCATAAATCTTGAAGCTTTGATACATGGCAGTTCCCTCCCATATGGGTTCTTCTGGAACTTCCATCTTGTCGCCTAAGAAGCCATAATAAGGCATGAAGATACGGACATCGTGACCCATTGCTCGTAGCACTTTGGGTAAGGCACCGACTACATCTGCCATGCCACCAACTTTCGCTAAAGGAGTCACTTCAGCAGCTACAAATAAAATTCGCATAATTTTTTAATTTGCGTTCCCTTTTTGATTCTCAATATCGTCATCATACCTGTATGGGCGCACCTATTTGACTATTAATTAAGGAATCATGAAGTCAGAAGTCAATCTTATCTTAAAATTCAAAAAAACATTTTTGTTTTTCCTCAAATTTGGCTGGACTAACAAAACACAAGAGAATAACATTAATGTAAATTCAGCTCTTAGCAGTCAGCTAGCCTCTTACAGAGTAACTGTGTTATCAGCAATTAAAATTGATAATTACTGCTAAGGTTAAGAGAGCGTATAGGAGCAGAACCTCTGAGACTTTACTTTTATTTTTGCTTATTCCCTGTTGCCATTAATGCCCAAAAGACGATAAATGTATGGTATGGGAATTTAGAGTTGTTGACATCCTCCCCGCCGTAAAACGGACGGGGATTCCTACCGAGCCGTAGCTCCTCGGTGGGTTGACGTCTCATTGGCTGCTGCTAACAGATGCGCTAGTCTTATGCTTGCCTCCACGTCCGTTTTTTGTCTCCGTTTCGCTTCGCGACATGAAAAGCGTTTCGGCTGTCGCCGACATGAAAAGCGTTAGCGTTAGCGTTAGCGCAGCTCCTCCGCAGGAGGCAGCTCCTCTGAAAGAGGCAGCTCCTCTGTTAGCGCAGCTCCTCCGGAGGAGGCAAGAGGCAGCATTCCGCAGGAAAGGAGGCAAGAGGCAGCTCCTCTGTAGGAGGCAGGAAGCATACCCAAGGAGCGACTAATATATTTATTGCTGCATTTTCATCACGGTCATGTTTAGCACCACAGTTGAGACATTCCCATTCTCTGACTCAAAGGTATAATTTTCCACCTTTGAATCCATAACATGAGAAAGTTTGAGATGTTGCTTCCCAAGGACTAATCACTCTAAAATTACGACCGTATTTTTCAGTTTTCCCCTCTAAGAAGGTTCTAAATTGTCTCCATCCTAAATCTGATATAGCTTTGGATAATTTACGGTCTCTTGGTGCGCGTTCCGCAAGCGAGCTGTCGTCGTCGCGGGGTCGCACCGTTTTTTTACTATTCCAGAAACGTTGTCATACTTCTAAAACAATTGTTTGGTTTTCACGAATTATTTCAGTGGATAATTTATGCAGAAAATCAGTTCTTGTGTCCTTTAGCCTGGCCTGAAATTTAGCTACTCTAACCTGTGCTTTTTCATACTTTTTAGAATCCTTAGTTTTCTTAGATAATGATTTGCTTAACTGGCGATACTTCTTAACCCGTTTTTTGAGTGGTTTGGGTGCATCAATTTTTTGACCATGTAGAGACGTTGGATGCAACGTCCCTACTTAGCAGAAGTTTTGATACCTAAATCTATACCCACTGAATTATCAGTTTTGGGTAAGATTTCCGGATTAATTTTTACTACAAAACTAAGGAAATATCTATGAGCCGAATCTTTAATTACTGTTACTGATGATGGAGCAGTAGGTAATTCCCTTGACCAAATTATTTTTAGCTTTCCAATCTTGGCGTTGCTAGGAACTTTATGTTGATATACTTTAAACCCTCTCAAAGTAAACCTAGCAGTTTGTTTTGATTTCCTGCTTTTAAATTTTGGTGGTTTAATAGCTTGACCTTTTCTCTGGCCTTTTGTCGAACTGAAAAAGTTTTGGTAGGGGCGAATGACCATTCGCCCCTACGGTTTAAATCATTTAATAATTGCTGTAATGGTACAATTGAAACTTCATTTAACCACTTTCTATATTCAGTCTTTTTAGCTTGAGTAATAAAGAGTTTTTGTAGCTAAGAATTAGTGTTTTTTTCTCTAAGACTGTACTTTTCCTGACAGCAAGCTAGACTATCATTCCAAACAACTCGAACACAACCAAATAGTTTGGCTAATCGGTTTCTTTGTTGCCGTGTTGGATAGATACGGTACTTAAATCTAGCTTTCATAATCTGAATTTTTAACTAACATCTATTATAACATATTTATTGGAAAAAACTCAAAATTCGCCTTATAAGAGCGAGGCTTCAAATCCAATTTTACGGTTAAAGATTTAATTAATTTTCATATTTATGATTTTTATTTCTTTCCACAACCTAACGTCTTTTACCCCAAAAATTTAGTTAAATCAAATTCTATTTCTGGTTGAGGTTTTTGATATCTCTCAGAAATTAAAACTAATAAAAGCCGTTCTGAATAATTTACCGCACCCCTTAATTCATCTTGTAAGATTTCCAATCCTCCATTAGCATACTCTTCAAATATTTTAATCCGATTTTCTTCTATTTCTTCATTGGTTTGGGAGAGAATTTTTGTATCTCTTGTGTCGGCGATCGCGATTAATTTAATAATACTGTCATATCCCCTAGACCAAAATACTTCAATATTAATCGGACCTGGTTCTCTTGGAGAAATTTCTGTCAGTGGAACTCGCTTTTTTTTCTTAATAGCTAAAGATGCAGCAAATACCATCACATCTGCATAGGTTTTAAAGGGACCTGTTTTTCCTTCTGATTCGGTTAAAGCTTTGACTAAATCTGCTTTATCTTTAGCAATTCTAATTCTGTTCATAACTAAAAAAATCAATGTTTATTCCCAAATATAGCAGTCATATTTTGAGAATAAAGAAAATATATTTGACAAAAGCAAAGCTTAAATCGCCTGGAGAAAATTGGTAAGGATAATATTCTCAAACAAAGGAATTGGGGAGGGGGTGGATAGTTCTTAGTTTCGGACTTTTAACTGGAAAACTATAAGAATAAAAATAAGTATACCCGATCAAGGGTGAGAAATCCTATATTATTTACAGTGTAAGGATTCAAAGAAATTACGTCGATTCCCTAAAAATGGCTGGAACCCTTGAGAGTTAAAGATTTATACCTTTTTGGTGTGAAAGCCTCTATCTGTATATATTTGAGACTGTTTTGTGGTTTTGTTTTGTTTAAGTCCTACTCGGTATATTAGTTGGTATATTTTTTCTCAACTATATTTTTAATATTTCCTATTTACTGGTATTTTCTTCTGTCCATAACAACATAGTTTGATTCTCAAAATCTCCTTTACTTGCTCGCTTTTTGTCTTGTTCTAACCTGACTTGATTAGAAGAAATGCCATAACTTTTGAGTAAAGCATCTACTACTTCTAATAAATCTGCTATTTGTATTAATAAATCATGGTTATTAGCTGTTGCAGCTTCTTGAGCTTCTTCAATAAGTTTCTGTCGTAATTATTGCCGATATTCTATTTCTGAAAGAGTTACAGCTTGGAATTATAGACAATTTTTACGGATAATTTATGGGATGCGAGCGCGGACTAATTTAT
>JAAUYL010004159.1_pt1 | contig 11808 bp, 11 predicted proteins | sample 7278011 | NCBI WGS metagenome assembly JAAUYL01 (sample SAMN14350225, study PRJNA611818) | marine sediment metagenome | isolation source: surface marine sediment (1.8m) | place: French Polynesia: Moorea | collected 2018-08 | reverse complement strand
TGTGGATTGTCCTCTAGTTCAATACTTGGAGCATGTGCAGTTGATATCAACGCTTCAGTATCCAGTCAGGGGCGATTTGGAGATTGTTTTGCGTTCTCCAACAGGTGATTAAAAAGTACTTAAGTGATTATTTTGATTACAATTACTGTTGAACAGGAACGTTGACACAATTGCTGTCTGGAAGACCAGAAGATCTGTCAAATAGAGGTTTCACTCAATGGCCTTTCACTTCTGTTCACCTATGGGGAGAAGATCCAAATGGCGAGTGGACTTTGTACATCAATGTCAAGGTATTAATTATTCAATTAATCCATTATTTAATTAAATTGCAATTTTGATTTTATCAGAAAACCAAGTCGAGTAGAATGAAAAATGCTCTTGGATCACTGGATTATCTGGAGTTGAATGTCTACGGAACAACTGAAATGCCCCAGATTATGTTGGATCGTGACAATGGCGCCAGATCTGCCAGAGACCATTTTGACTTGGTACAATAAAATTCCGTGATAAATTTAAAAGGTGTTAATTTCTTATTTTCTAGGATTCAAGTTTGGAAAACTTCTTCAATACTGATGTGAGAGCCAGATCAGTAGACTGGGATGCTTTGGTGGAGAAGAAATAAAATTGGGAATCAATATATATTTTCGAAGAAAAATAGTGGCATTTTTAAACAATAGGAAACTCTCTTGAGAACTCGAAATAAATACACGCTATTTTCAATAAAATATGACAAAAGTTTTTATGCCGCAGACGTCACCAGTCTGCAATTTTCGGGGCACCTGGTATATTTGAATGTATTAAAATAACTATTTAAGTAATCGCATTTTTCCATACTTGGTTTTATTTTAAAAGCCAAATTGTCAGTCGTTTCGCTGGATCCATACAGAAAACAAGCGCAAATGTGAATACGAGTATAGAAATTCAACCTGTGCACTGTGTTGGTTTTTGTTTACATTTTTGAAAGCTATGATTTTTCGTATCAAAACGTCAGTATTACTCCGTTGGCGCAGGTAAATATTTAAATACCATTACTGATAATTCTTGTTACAAAAAATCTTTATTTGAAGGCATTGCCGAGAATGGTCCAAGATGATTTTTCAAATGAGAATAATATCATTAATAACAGTTTTGATATTCATTTTTTACTTGGCTATTCTAAGTAATAGAGGAGCAAATAAAATAAGGTAAACAAAAATCCTATCCTTTTGCCAAAATCTATGCTATCTGGGACCTTACATGAACAGGCATTCTTCAAAACTATTCAAAAACTCAGAAAACGCCTCCATCTTTGGCTGTGGCGATGGTAAGATCAGAGGTGTGAATCTGGGAGGGTGGTTAGTCCTGGAGCCTTGGATAACCCCATCGATTTTCGAGGAGGTCAATGTTGGCAAGGACAAAGGCACAATTGTGGACGAGTGGACATTTCATAGGCGCTGCAACATTTCTCACATTTATGAGCGTTTAGAAAGGTAAGCCTACTTGTCTGCTTGTCATCAAGGTCTTCAGGTTTTCCACCCTGATAGACATTGGGATGAGTTTTACACCAAAGAAGACCTGGGATTGCTGGCTGAGGCTGGAATCACTCACATTAGAATTCCAATTGGATACTGGATGTTTGATGTCAGGAGACCGAGGGAACCATTTCCTCCCCCGCCACGAGATGACAATAATGGACAACGATTTTATTTAAGACGACTGGTGAAATGGGCAGATGATCTTGGTCTGAGAGTCTTGCTTGACCTGCACGCTGCTCCAGGATCTCAGAATGGCTTTGACAATTCAGGAAGGATGGGAACAATTGGTATAAGCAATGTATTTTGGATTGGACTCTTGCCTGAACTGTAATTTGCAGGCTGGGTTCATGGTGATCACCTTGACAGAACAGTCATAATTGTTGGAAACATTGCCCTGATGGCAAAGAATTGGATCAAGGAAGGTCTGATCAAGGAAGAAACATTGTATGGGATTGCAGTTTTGAATGAGCCTGCCGGTCAAATAGAAAACATCTACAATCTTGTCAGGACAGAGTTCTATCCAAGAGTCTATGCAGCTTTAAGACTGATTGATCCTGATGGAAAAATCAAAGTAACTTAATGCTCATGGATTCCCCAATCACTGACCTTGACAAATGTACTGGCAGGTTGTCATTGACAATGCCTTCAGAGGACATGATGATTTTATTGGATACATGTCTGAAGATGATGGATACAGAGATGTGGTTCTGGATATGCACCATTATCAATGTTTTGGAAGCTACTGGTCTGACATGTCCTTAGACTTGCCATATGCTTGGAATGTCCATTACAAACATACTTGCAGTGTAAGCTAACTATGCTGACATTAATTGTCATTGACAGGAATTAATTGACTACTTACTTGACAGTGGCATAATGTCCTGACCAAGCAGTCACTGCCAGCCATCGTTGGAGAATGGAGTCTGGCAACCACAGATTGTCAAAAGTATCTCCACAATGGATATGACGATCCCTATATTGCTCCAGATGCTAGGTCCAATCCTGACATTTGCAAATATTACAACAGTGACTTTTCAACCTACTCAGAGTAAGCTAAATCTAACGATCCAGTTGATGGACTTTCAAGCATTTTTAAAAATCCAGGGAATACAAGGATTTCCTGAAGACATTCATGCTGTATCAAATGGAAGCTTATGAGGCGAGTGGTGGCTGGTTTTTCTGGACTGCCAAGACTGAAAACCATTGTGCTCCAGAATGGGATTATTTGTTCCTGATCAAGAATGGAATCGCTCCAACTGATATGTGTTCAAGAAAAAAGCTTTGCGACAGCCAATAATGGTTGATATCCATAAATGTGCGCTTTTTTATTCAGACACCACGTGGTTTTTTCGTAGAGAAATAATACAATCTTTAGAATGATTCCTGTCAAGTCATGATCATCAATGTGAATGATATAATGTTTATATTTTATGCTTTGGAAGTCATCACACTTCTGTGGCTGGTATGTTTTTGTTTACAATTCAAATATTAGTCTACATAGGTATGCATAGTCTTCATGCTGACTGAAGATATTGAGGATCGGTGCAATAGTTTTACTTTAGAAAGGGGAAGAAATCGATGAGGTTTGATATGATTAGATGAGTCGTCGTTGTTTCAATTCTTAAACTTCTTGTAGGAAATGGATGGGACAAGCACCCTGGCGGTATTCAGCAGTTCTAACCAGTATAGCGCCATCTCTATAACCAGCATCGCCGACTTGAATCACAATCTGAAAATGACAATAGCAAAACACGTGACTCTCAATATATGAAATTGGCTGCTTAATTTCCGGTTTGGTGTCAATGTTAACCGGAAATGAAAGTCCCCTTTGTTTCGCCCAAACCGGAAGTGACATACCTGATCTCTGAGTAACTTAATGATTCCGTCAGCATGGATGCTGTTGATGTTGACTGACTGGATAACCTGCAGCGGTTTTTCACCGGCGGATAATTTGGTAACATAAGTTGCTGGAAAAACTCCTACAGCGCCAAAACACTTGCCCTTCCACCAATCCTTGTCGCTGGCATCAATGACGGTCAGCTTGTAGCCGGCCCTGCAATAAGGGAATGTAAACAAACAGCTGACGTGTCAGCTGACGCAACAGCTGACTTCCGGTCACGTGGATCTTACTTGAGTTCTAGTTCGTCCGCGTGCCTGGGCTTGAAGTTGAAGAGTACAACGTAGAGATTTGAGGGTATGAGACGGTGGGACTTCTGAAATGTAAACAAAAGTGTAAACAAAGACCACTTGTGAATGGTTAAACCGGTTTAACTTACTGGAGAATGGCATGGTGACGTTGATGCAGAGCTGACGGATTTCTCGTTTTCATCTGGCAATTCTACCGAGGACATTCTAGCGTTGCGGGCTGACAACAGCCTTCTATTTTGAACGGGACTGGAGGGGGCTGCAATCAAGCAAATAAAATAAACATTATTATTTTTGTAATAACTTGTTTTTCCTTATATTTACAATTGTACACATTTGTGCATACCCTTTTGAAAGATATTTTGATTATGGTATAGAGGGTTAGAAGAAATTCATGGCAATTGTTGTAGTTTTAGTCGTCATAAATCAAATAAAGCAGATAAAAAACGTGCAAAGTTTAATATACAGACGGACGGACAAAGTCTATAAAAAGTCTATTTTCAAAAATAATGTGGACACAAAGAAGTTGAAATCTAATACTATCTTCGATATGCGATTCTCTGTCGTCAGTTGCTTTCACGAAAAAAAATCTAATCTCTTTGGAAGAAGTCATGCGCTTCTCACCTACGCAGAGATATATTTTTGATGATAAATAAATAAATCCCTGTGTTTAGATGGTACAAGTTTTTGCGGTTCCCCCCCAAAAAAAGGCACAAAAATCTAATTTCCTTGGTATGAGTGTCATGCAGGCTATTCCGTATTTCCTCTATCAAGACTAAAAATACACAGGTTTCTTAAAAACTGTTTCTCTGTCAATTGAGATTTTGCTAGGCTTTCCCTCCATGGCAAAGATGCCTTTGTTTGTCCTGAAAAAAAGACGTTTCATGCATTTTTCCTGCTTCATGACATAAGCTGGCAATTTGAAACACCCTGAGAATCTCACTAAATCGCCTAAATCGCTATAAGTCTAATATTGTGCATCATCCATATGTACGTATGTCATAGTTAAGCTAAGCTCTTTTTTGATAATGTCAAGCTATTGGCATTCCTTTGCAAACTAATCTAAACCAACCGGTCTGACAAAGTCGTTGATGGTGGACGATATTCTGATTGACTTTCGAAGAAATCTTGGGCTTCCTGTTGCTCAAGAACTTAGCCGAAGCCCACATTGTTTCTGTAAAAGCAATTAACATCACTGTTGATATCTTCCCTTCCTCACACTTTAAAAACAAATATAAAGCTGAAAAGCAGAAACATTCGACATTGTGCTGGTTATTTACAGACGATTGGACAATCTGGATCGGTGCGCTAGATATTGAGAGATTGAATGCGAACAACGACGATGCGACTGAAAATCAAGGATTGCTTGAGGACAAGGGGGTTGTGACGTTGGTTGGGGGTACAGCTGCATGATTGTTTGTTGTTAACTTTGTTTACACTGGTTATAAGATGGCGGAGCGGACATGGCTGAGTTGGCGCCAATTTCCATGCTGCAAGGAGGCGCCCGTCGTCCAGCATTGGGAGTGGCAAGCTGGTTGGAGGACGACATATCACATATTTGTGGTTGTTGTTGTTGTTGTGAATTCGCGGCTGCCGCCAATGCAGCCCGATTTCGCACCACATTTGCCCAGCCTCCGTAGCGACGGCCACCAATTCCAATTCCAGTGTAATGGCTGCCAGGGGATCCACCATTGTTATTGTTTATGTTTTGGTGATGGGGTGTCTGGTCAGGTTCAACCACTTTGGGTACAAACATTCCAGGTCCTCCAACCCTGGACATCATGCCACCGCTGCTGAGACTGTTTCGCAGGTAAGAATGGCTGCCTCCAGCAGCTCCACGATCTTGCAACTGTTGTTCCATGACGGGCAGATCCGGCGAGTCGAGGCTGACTGACTTCATCCTGAGGTTGAGCTTGGGCCCTCTTTGTTGGGGACTGTGAGGCACTAGATGGTAACATCGGATATAGAATTAAAAATCTAACATAACCCCAATTTTGCCTATAGTCTAACCATGGTTAGATTGTTAGTGATGGAAACCAGCTCAGCACTCAGGATTAGTCGCAAAACTGAACTCCTACATATCTAGGAATTACTAACTTTGGTTTGGATATGATTTTTCTAGCGGGGTTGAGGCGCAGCGCCATTCTGGCCGACAGCTGACGGTTGACGCGACAGATTTGTCGAGGCTGGCGCTGTCATTGACATTCCCGGCTGGACGGGCTGGCCAGGCTGGCCGGGAGTGGCGCCTGGCGCTGGCGCCGGAGCGTTTGGATCTGCCGGTGGTTTCGGCTTGAGGGCATCTTCGGGCCGGTTGAGGGCGCTTGGCAAAAGTCCGGCTTGTTTTGCCGCCATCAGCGCCTTGGCGACTTGGGCCAGTTTTGGCTTGGCGGACTCTTCGGCAATGTTACAATGATCTCCAATCAACTTTGACGAGCATCCGGTTTTAGAGGAGTAACTGCCACCCACGGGCCTTCCGGCCGCGTTGTAAAACACCGGCTTGTTTTGCTGTTGTTGTTGTTGCTGCTGCTGTGCCAACAGCATCTGCTGTTGTTGGCTGTTGGATCCGCCAGATCCACTTGACCGTTGACTGTCAACTGACAAGCTCTTGAGATTGACGTAGCGATCGCGTCGCTGGTCGATTGGCGTCAGTTCGTTCTCAATAGAATATCCGCCTGGTTTTGAGGTGCATAAATAGTTATTTTTCGAGGCAAATTCCAACAAAGGATAAAGGATTGCAATAATGCCTGAGGCGAGGCTGTGGTTTTACCTTTCTAAAAACAAAATCCTTCCTTCTTATTTTTGGTGCGAAAAAAGGCCATTTTTAAGGAAATCTTATAATTACTTAGAAAGCTAGCTCTTCGTGCGGAAAATGCAAATTTCTTTTGCATCATAAAGCCTATTTACAAGAGATATGAGGATTTAAGTTTTAGTTTAGAGTTTGTTTAGCTTATGTTCACTTAGATAATTATCAGTTAATTAGTATTTAATGTATTGTTTAGGTTCTGAGAAGTGTAGAAGTTAAAATGTGAAAGCTAAGTTCACTCGAAAAAGCATACATTTAAAGTAACGGCCTGGTATTCTAACTTGGAAAATTCCCGTTTTGACCCAAACAAACGACACAGGTGAAAAAAATATGATTGGTCAAAATGCTGTTTTCGGATATCCTATTGGCTAGCTTCGAACGCTTTTATAGTCATGTGATATGTGCATTTTTGGGTCAAAACGGGAATATTTTAAGTTAGATTACCAGGCCTCGACTTTAATAACTGATTTCTATGCAGCAGCAGTCTTATTAGAGGGGTCACTTTTGTAGCGCGTGCTGGTCAAGTCCTTGTCGCAAATTCGGTGCTTTCAAAACTCACGAAACCTTTCATACCAAGCTTAGATAGTAGTAAAATGGTTAGAAGGGGAGAGATAAATTGGGAATGTAGTCGAATTAGCAAAAATGTCGCGGTTTTTCCCGCCACCTGGCGGGCAAAAATGGAGTTAATTTGGTGAGTAGAAAAATCCAAACAAACCTGAACAAGAGGCCATTGAGTTAGAGGGATGTCCCACTTGCAGCGTGTTTCCCATGTGACTGGGGGGTTGTTGTTGTTGTTGTTGTTGTTGTGAATAGTTGTACCGATCGTGATACATCATGTCCCCACTTCCGGTTCCGGCCATGCCACCACCCCGGCCTCCACGGCCTCCACGAGGCTGCTGGTCGTACATTGGCCTCGGTGGAAGCTGATCATATGGAGGCTGCTGTTGTTGTTCGTACTGATCATGCTGTTGCTGAAGCTGTAGCTGTTGGAGTTGCAGTTGTTGTTGTTGTTGTTGCTGGTGATGTGGAGAGGCTTGTTGTCGACTAGGAGTCACAGGACCTCTAGCAATGGCTCCAATGGGAATTCTGCTTCCTGTTAGTAAGAGGTTAGTTGGGGTTAGTTTAAAATCGGATTAGTTAAATATGTACTGTAAAATGTGTTCATAATCCAATGCCAGCCGAGGAGAGGAACTCAGGAGAAAATAAGTTTAAAGTCAATCAACTGAAAAAAGAAAGCTATCAAGGCGTTTTTCTAACCATGCAACTTGGGAGGATCAGGTTGGTTGGTTTTGGGAGTACAAGCGTTAGTTTCCCTCGGGTGAGAAGGGACTGCTCCATTGGCCTTTACTGCCCCGGGGCTGGCCTCTTTCTTGCCCGCGGGCACATTAAGGCCATTTTCTGAGTAACATCGTCGCCTCGAATGCATCTTGCGCAGCCTTCGCTTGGCCTTCATACCTGGGGGCAGCGTATCCGACCTTTTTCGAGCAGCCTCCCTCAGGGTGGCATAAACGGGGTCGGGCTCTCGGGGGTCTACGCTGTTCGAGATCATGTAGTTGTAGTTGCTGGACACCGAGCTGTCAAAGGATGCCATCGACCTGAACGAGTACCTCCTGTTCTTGGTGCTGATGTGGTTGTTGTTGTTGTTGGTAAAGGGATGGCTGTGGTCTGTGCGAAAAAGATCTACAGGTGTGCGGGGGCAGATGGGGGGCGCGAAATTAAGGTCAACCAAAATGCTTCTACTAGGTCTATAAAAAACCTAAGGTCTATCGTAGATGCAAAGTTTATGTCTTGTACTTTTCACTTCGCAGACTTGATTTATGGTAATGGATTGGAACGAAAAAAGTTTTGGGAGGAAATTAAAAAAAGAGGAGGAGAAATTGCTGAGTGGTTTAGTCCTCTTCACGAAATTATTCCCCTGTCGCGGGCAGATTTTCAAAAATTCCTCCAATTTATTTTTGGCTGCTGGAGTGGATGTTTCGGTCTTGGTGAAACATATATTTGTAGGTAAATAAAGTCTGGATTCAACATGGAAATAGGCTTTATCAAAATAGATGAATAACTAAAAAGGCCGGAAAATTAGCGATCGCATCCGGCTTTTAACTAAAGAATTTTTCTTTTGACAAGAACATCTAATCTGCATTTTTCTGAGAAACCAAAAAACAAGCAAGACGGGTAACTTACTTTCGTCTTCGCCTGCGATCACTCGCGCGTCAATTTCTGATGCCGATTTTTGGCGCCGAAGGAGCCGAGATTTCGGCTGACATTTTGGTACGGCTTCCTGGCAATCGGGATGTACATTCATTCGGCACAGCTTGCACTTCAACCCTTGGCGCGTGTGGCCTGCGACAAAAATGAGGAAATACGAGGAAATATGAGGTAACGATTGAGGTAATCTTACCTCTGAGAATCTGCGAGCAAATGTCACATGGCGTGATCTTCTTGTAGGTGTACTCTTGGAAAATGTGTGAATTTTCAATGACTGGCGGCGTTCCACCCTGCTCACCATTGCCATTTTTGCTCACCCTGTAAAAACAAAGTAAAACATTTTCCGGTGAGTTTTGACCCGTTAATCACCTGTAAAAAAGGAGCTTTTATAAGCTAAAAACGTGCTTTTTGATGCTGCTTTCACCACGCCACAATTAGTAATTTCATGGTCAAAGTTTTGGATGTGTGCATAGTTGTGATTTTATTTTATAAAACTGGTTAATCGGGGAAATACAGGGTGTACAGTTAATTGATTTAACTGGTTGTTAACGTTACCTCATTGCTTCCCAGACCAGTTTACGAAATCTAGAGCCTCTATTGTATGTTGTAGAGTTTTTCATGGATTTTTTTGGTAAAGCGAGTGGGGATGGAGAATTTTCTGTTATTAACATTCATTTTTGTTTTGTTAACATTGATACATGGTGTTAGAATTATTTTCAGTGGATTTTCTACTACTTTTACATACGGGAATAATGTAAATATTTTCTAATCAAAGTAATAAACATGCACAGAATTTGTGTGGCTAGCTACCAGAAATTCCTTCTTAATATCCTGACCCTTTAATTGCCATCAATTTATCTCTCATAATTGAGTTAATGACATGGGTCCCATGCAGATTGTTAGTACTAGTAAGTATATACACCATATTTTGTTTGTAAACAACTTTTGTTTACCTTTCTTCGGAAGGCTCCTTGCCACCCTTGATGCTTTTAAATGCCTTCACCCACTTGCTTTTCATGCCAACGCCGCCGCCAGCTCCGGCGGTTCCCGCCGGACCGCCAGTTCCACTGCCACTTCCGCCGGAAAGCCGGCGTTCTCGCGAGTTAATCTCGGCAGCCACGCCGGCCAAACTATTGCCTGCCCCACCAGCCGGTCCGGCTGGGCTGGCAGCATAACTACTGGCCATTCCGGTTTGTCCGGTTTGTCCAGCCGGAAATCCGGCTCCACCAGCCCCGCCTGCCATCGCTGACCCTCCCGCCCCATCGACTTTGGAGGCGAACATTTCCTTCTGCAAAGATAAAAGAAAACAATTGATTTCTTGATTTGTTTTGATTAGCAACTTTCGCGGGTATTCCATCATATGTTTACGATTTTTTCGAGATCACTTTCTTGCATGTCCAGTAGAAAAAAGTACAGGCCAAAAATAAAATCAGAATCTCTTTCATTTTTTAAAACAATATTGGAAACAGATACCATCTGTATATCACGATGCTGACAGTACATTTGAATAAAAAAAATATTTTCAAAAATAAGCTTATTTTAAGCACATCACTTGACTTGAGTCCTTGACTTCCTTCAAATTAAAAATAAAATCACAATGATATGACGTCAAAAACAATCCTATTTTCGTATTTGAAGCTTCCTGTTTTCATATTCTTGGTTGAAAATCAACTGAGTGATTTTCTAACGCTCTGTCAAGCATACTAATTGAATAGCGTATTAACCGGTTTAATGACTTTAATTTAATCCTTCTGTAACCACAGTTTTGTTTTTAACAACTTACGTTGACACGGCGTCTATAAACTCTCATTTTATAAAAGTTTATGTTCGAAGTCCCAAAAACTATGTTGTGGGGTGCTGATGCTAGCGCCATCGTTCACGAGTTTTCACAACTTTTTTGTTTGGCTATAGTTTTGGATGACTGTCAGTACTTTCTTTCAACTGAGGTCAAGTCAAGTGTTTTTTTGGTATTTAGGTACTAAAAGTCAAAGGAAATCGCTGCGTCGTAAATTGTAAAATCTTTAAAATGCATTACTGACAAAAACACAAGTATTTACGCTTAACCTTCAGTGGAAAGAGAGGGAACAAATGTGGACAATATTTTTATGTAGTGTTTTTGATGCGGGCGCCCTTCTAAAACTGACTCTTCAGGTTGGTATTAATGGAGTGTAATAGAGTCTCAGAGAGCTGGGAGGAGAAGAAGGCAGAGAAAAACTATGAAAACACCTGACTAAAAACAACATCACCAACACTCACACCACTGCTTCTCTGCGCCCGAGAAGCTCCTTGCTCAAGAGGTTTGGAACCAACAGGTTATTTTATACTTGACTCTCCCCAATATCAACCCGAGTCACAAATATGGGGAGGGAAATTCCCAAGGGACCTATAAAGGATCAAAATGCCTCCCCCATCAGAAGTCAAAGGGGGAGCTTTATATAATCAAGCATTTACATGGTTGGTATGTATGACTGCTTTCTTTTGGTATATGGTATCCGAAGGGAACCTTTTAAATATGCACATAGGTATCTACCATTTTTGCTATTTTCAGTCACATGAGACATCAATTTTTAAATCAGTGGATTCCATGTGAAAGCAAAACACTAGACAGTTTAAATTCGAGCCCTTTTTACCTAATTTATTTTATCAAATTACTTAATTAAGGCGACCAAGACTTCTTGAATAACTGCTCTCTCTCAAAACAAAATAATCAGAATCACGCTATCCCATCGTATCTAGCTTCATGACTTTTCATATAGATGGCGCTTCTGACTACTGTATTTTCTCTCCTCTTTGTTTTTCAGAGAAAACAGCGCCCTCTTTTGGAAAACCCGGAAGTATATAGATAACTAACTCCGAAATTCTACGACTTTAACAGACAAATAAGTAGTCTGTTTTGATATCGCCAAGAAGCAGACCAGATCACTTTTGTTTTGCCATCCATTCTCGAATATTTCCTCACAAAAAAATACCAAAAATGCTCTAAAAGTAACAGCACGGTTTTTTGTTGAGAAGAACCCAGACACCATTTAATATCAATAATGATCGGAATCACTTTGCAGGAAACCTCTTTTTCCTTTATAAATTGTTCCAAGTGCTTACTTAAATAGTATCGTTGATGGTACTAGTTTATGTACTTTCTAG
>JAAUYL010032229.1_pt1 | contig 11817 bp, 5 predicted proteins | sample 7278011 | NCBI WGS metagenome assembly JAAUYL01 (sample SAMN14350225, study PRJNA611818) | marine sediment metagenome | isolation source: surface marine sediment (1.8m) | place: French Polynesia: Moorea | collected 2018-08 | reverse complement strand
TTATGTTGGTTGGCCTGCTCTCTGAAAAATTATACCAGCATTGGCCACTTTCTTACTCTCCACTAGGTCTGTAATCAAAGGTGATGATGAGCTTTTACTACAGAGAGGGAGAGAGAGCAATGCAATCACCGTATTTCTCACGAAGATGAAGCTGTATATAACCACTTTCTATAGACGATTCGGTTTGAGAAACATTGCCGCTAAAGTTGCAGGCTTTTTTAGCGTTCATAGCTTAAGCTCAACCATCTGTAGAAAACCGAGAAAATGGTCAAGGGATTCCGGGACTGCGAGGAAACGGAGAAACACTGCGGTCAATTTGGCGGGATTTTACTGCATAACGTTGTGCAGGGAAATGTCGGGTAACCAGGGGAATTCTAGAGGTGGCCAAGCAGCAACAACGTTATTGGAGGATTTACCGTGATTGCGCCCGCACGCAAACGTTAATTGGCAAACCGCGCTTCCATTCCCCGTTTAGGCTGTTTTCCCCCTCCATCTTAAAACTGTAGATGTATTTATTATGTGCGTCTAACCTACTCGTGCACATAGTCCCGATTAAAAGCAGATACACTAGAATGGGAACACTCTTTGGCCATCAAGGGTTGTTTAATTTGGCGCTTCGATAATGAAGATCGAGGGAACTGAAGTGATGCATTTTTATTGGAAAATTAACCCGTATCCACAAGCTTTCACAATGAAGATAAGAAAAGTAAAGAGAGGAGAGGCCAACCTCAAGTCAAGACGACCTCGGAAAATTATTGACACACTGGCCTCAATTTAGGACCGCCATTCAGCCTCGATGATGAGGCCATTGTCCTCGCAGCATTCGGTTTCATTCATGATGGAGCGACCAAATCGAGACAGACTCTCTAGGATCGCTACGATTGGGTCAACTTCCTTTTACTAGGGGGTAGGGATTCTATTCCTCTAATCAATTGTCACACAAGTGCATCTGCATGAAACCGACGTTGCACAATTCAGCTCATCAAGCGGGGAATGAGTGAGTAAGAGAAATGACGACGACAAGAGAAACGAGAGGGAGGAGACCTGGGCAAGCATAATCAAGTGGTGGTCCACAAAAAAGTCATTGATCAGCTATTCCTATTTCCTACCGAGTGACGGAAAAGATCATTTTCACGGATTTTTTTCGCTCAAATCCTTGCCATTAAAGTGTGTTATTGAAACCAATAAGACTCTCTTTTAAAATTTGTTCATTGTAGGGTGCTTTTCTAATTGTTTGAGAAGTAAAACGGAAGAGGGCGGACATATTTAGATACTCCCTTTCACTATCAATCCTTGTACCTATAGCCTTAATGATCCCACGAATCTATCCCGTTATTGTCATTTTGTGGTACTGAGAGGTTCTTTTTTGTGTTGTTTTTCTAACCAGATGTTCTTGCTTATTGATTGAGAAACGTTTTCACCAGCAGACTTTTTATTTGGCTTTTTTGAATGCAATGTAAGGATGGATCGCGACGAAGAGACAGCGGCTACATAGAAAGCCGAGATCGGGAACGAAATGAAAAGTAAACACATCCACGAAGGGAGATGATGCTCTCAATAGAGCAAACGACGCTCCTTTCTTTTGGTAATGTACTGACAAACATTCGGGTTCAAAGTCAAAGTCGATCTCGGGTCAAATGCTCTGAATAGCCGGCTCTACCCCCTCTAGTCCCCTTATTGTGGTTTGTGTGTATTTTTTATTATTGTCAGCGCAAAGCCAATCGGTCACGCAATCCTCAAATTCAAATTGGAAACGACGATCGAACTGCGTAGGATTTTAGTTGTGTACATTCATTTAACTCCAATATGTAGATATATTTGTGTAGTCAAGTGTACAATTTCCAAACTAATTTAAACTTTGCCAGATTACTTTGTGTACTTTATGCTACATGTATTCCATCGTACACAACATGGGGTTATTATGTTACGCTGCCTCGTGTTTGAAATGAAATGATTAAAGTTTAAGGTTTAAACTTTCAAATCCCACCGCTGGGTATAATCGAACCAGTACGTATCTAGGCTAACTCGAGTTGAGTTCGATTTCAGTCACACATTTCCAATCATTTTGTTTGTATCTATGTACGATAGCTAAACCTCTTGAGCTCATTGAAAACCCCTGAATTTTCAACATAAAATAGATAGGCAGGCCGGATCAAATACTTGAGCCAAATATCATTTTCAATACACAAAATTCATCCCTTTTTCATGGGGAAGCTAGGGTTCCCCCGACAAAAACTACTTACAAAATAGCTGAAATTCCACTAAACTGACCTCTTGTACCCTGCATATTCTCCAATGCAATCTACATAAGTTGCCACACACAGTTTCTAGAAGAAGGATGTGAGCCTAGTCATTCAAAAAACACCAACGCAGTCTTTTTCCAGCGACTGTGCTACTTAGATTTGTTGTTGGAATAAAATAGGCAAGCAATATTCCGCCAGCCTCAAGAGCAAGAGTGGCACTCAACACCCGAGATTAAACTCTCTGTGAGACAGGATAAAAAGGACGGCCTTCTCCATCTGCCTGCTTTCTAATTCTTTCTCCATAGAAGCAAGTCCCAAGGGAATTCAGGCATTGTTTCAGAAATTGAAAAGTCCCAGCACCAACAGCAGTTTATTGGATGGCTAGAGAGAGAGAAAGAAAAAAGCAATAACCGTACATACGTACAACCAGTTCTGAACTTCTGAGATACCAACTAGGGGGCTTTTTTGTGCTATTAGATCATTGCTCTACTGGAAGTCCTCCCCACTGAGATTGTTTACAAAACTGTCTTGATATGGTGCTGTGATTTAATGACTTTGCTAGCCATAGTCCGGATTCAATCAATGATAACGGCGGATGCATTAAAGATTGTCTTAAAGAGTACAATCAGTACAACCGGAAGAAGGATGACATTGATGTGTATTTAGTAAGGAACAACATCAAGAGCGGTTCAAGCGTATCGTATCCAATGACAAAGGTACTCAGTCATTTCAATAAAGCCTGCCTGTGCTTTGTGCTATGCTTCGCTCAGGAAAAGCTCAAGGCAGCCTGCAGCAATTTGTAGTTGTCAAATAAGACCCATGGTAATCGTAGATCACAGATAGATGGCGCTAGGATCGACCCATCCTATGCTTTTTTGCTCCTAGTGAAAATTGAATGTGATGTACCTGGTGTTCCAGATCTGAGAATTCAATTCAATATATCCAGGCTTGGCCCAAACTTTTGCTGGATAGTATCTAGTAGAAGGTCTGCTTAAGAGTATCCATGTCTATGTGAATGGCTAGGGAGTACATAAGTGAATTGGATGAGATGCAGGACTTTTCTGGGTTCAATCTTCCTAATAGCACCTAACAGCCACTTTTCCTCTTTTTTAGCTAAATTGCTTTGCCTCACTCCTCTGCTGCTGCTGCTGTGTTGTTTCATAGCCGAAAGTTCTGCTACCTAGTGGTTTATCCACTAGCACTAGGGAGGAGATGGTATTATGATATGGTGGTGTGTGTTTTGTTTTGTTTTGTTTTCCAAGGATTTTTTGCCTTGTTTCCCGACATAACAGGAGTGGAGAGTATAGTCCTCCCTATTAAGGGAATAGGACTCAGGAAGAGAGCTTTTCCAATCAGCCAAAAAGCCACCCCGTACTCAAGTAGCGACGGCTGCTCCGACATTAGGCTAGATGTCATCTGATTCATAACAAAGCTAGGTATCTTGACAAGAATGGATTAATATATACGTTGACATTCATTCCCGATCCTGATCAAGGTATCAAAGACGTTACAGATGATTGCGGCTGAAAAAGCTGTCGATCTAAAAAGATCGAACATCAGAAGCCTAGTAGTAGAGTGAGTAAGAGAGAGCAGAGAGCACTGTCCAATCGCGCTAACAGGGTTCGCTTCATTCAGTAAAGTGCACGACTGACTGTTTCCAATCCCTGCTTTGCTTTGCTTTGCTCTATTAGCATGACAATATAATTCCATGATAGACGACTGTTTGTCTCCTGCTCCCTCTCCATTATATTAGAGACATTATGGAAGTCAAGGTTGCCAGCTCATGCCTATTTAATTTTTTAGACTCTCCTCCTCCGCCTCCTCCTTCTAATGCAATGTACATTACACTAGTCCCTAATACAGTTAAGTAATTTGAGCTTGCTTAATTTGCGAAGTAACTTCATTCGGCGGAGTGCCACACACATGTACAACATGTGTGTAGATATGTATGTGTTGTGTGTAATGGTGGTGGTTCTGAAGTTTCACGCCAAAGCTTTTTGCCTGATGAGAAACAGAGCACCACTGGAGTGAGGACGTTTTCAGCTACAAAAATCTAGTGGGCAAGTGCCAGTGGGACACCGCTTAACCCACTTGTAGATGACGATTCAAACTTGGTGGTAGCCACATCTTTTTAATAGCATATACCACCAGTTAAATAAGAGTCCCCAGCACGAAAAATTGCTGCTGAGAATCTGGAAGAGCTAGGGCGACCGTAAATCAGAAGTTCATTTGGCTAAAATGCGAGCGGCCTGCATGAATTTCTGCCCCAAAGATGGCGCTGCTATCGCCTCAAAACTTGCATGTAAACGTAGATATTTTCATTTATTAAAAGAAATAGTTGCTTGCCTGCTCTTATCTGTTTACGTTAATGAAATTAATTAGTCCATTTAATTACAACATTCCCAGCTTTGCTGTTCTACTTCGATTGCCTAAGTTATTTCATTTTGGTGATGGCAATAATAAGCTACATTGCTTCTACTGACATTTCGTGTTAACACTCCCCTCTTGGCTTATACCTAGTTCTGAAATGAAAGCATTTATTATACTATCGGGAGAGTAGTAGAGTCTAACCTGCACACACTAATACATGAAGCTGGAGCAGAGCTGAGGCAACGTTGCGGGGAAATTGTTATTAATATTGTTATTATTAGAGCTGCAAATGATAAATATTGGATCTGGGTCCTGTCAAAGTTAATTGGATATTCCTGCATGCTCTCTCTACACAATACATACGATACACAACACTAAACGGTTTCCACTAATAATTCCTTCTTTCTGTTCTCTTCTAGCTTTTTCTGCCATGGGGGAGTCACAGTCGTAGCAACGCAGAAGATGGACCCAGGTTGCAGTCAAGAAACAATATAAGCAAACCGGGAGAAAAATGTCATATTAAAGTCCTACTGTTTCGGCATTGAACATATCTACAAACTAATGATGCATATTAAGGCCATTAATATGACATCAATTTGGTATTACTTATTAGAATACGACTCCTCAATACAATTTCAAGTCTGCATCCATCTTTTAACTTCGTAACAGTCATTTTTGTTATGAAACAAGTATCACGTTACATTTCTTCATATTAAAATATTCTAGTGCTATATACCTGTGTAACTTTTTCCCTCCATCATTGCTCATAAATGTTTTTTGGTTAGCCATATGGATTAGGTTACAACATAGTTTTAATCAAATTATCCTTCGTTTGCAGAAGCACATAGGCTATTGATATAAAAGATTACCCGACATACCAACGAAAAAAAATCTTATTGTAAAGGGTCGCTACATCGATCACCAAGAACGGAGACAGTGAACAGAAGCAGCCACTTAGGCTTGATTGACATTGAGTGCCGAGAGAGTTAAATCTACAGTGCGTACGAGTAGTAGTACTTTTGGATACCAATCCGCTGCAAGAGAACTGTGCTCTGAGCTCTGGCATTTCGGTTAGCGCTGCATTCACATCTAACGAGCTATACAGAGAGGGGATTTTTCTAACAAGCTCACTCACGATAATTGGTAAGATATATATTTTCCACACATTTAATGATGTTATATAGTGTGTACATTTGCCTAACTGGCTCTGCTCATCACAACAAAAGTATTTGAGCTGAGTGAGTGAGGGTCTCCCTCCTCGCCATCACATTTTGCAGCGTCATGTGATTTAACTCTGAGATGCCTCTCTATTTCAGTTTTCAATTACAAAGTCCCAACTGAGGAGAGGAGGCCGTTTCTAAATTGGATTTGCGTTTTATGACTATGTTCTCTTGATTGAATAAAAATCTCTGTGAAATTAGAGCCGTGGGCGAGGCCGAGCCGCGGCGCGGCATCAGTTTTAATGAGAAAGAAAACAATGCACTTTTTTTTTAATTTTGTTGTTGTCGGCACAAAAAAGTCCACCCATTGTTGAACACCCTGTATGTGGTATTTCTGTTTCTATTGTAAGAGGAGGCAAGCAAGCGCCCAACCCAACGAAACAACATCTACCAAAACTTAGCCCGACATCAAGCATGTGAAGGATTTTTCCTATTAGAAATTAAATCGCAATTTATGTAACGGGCTATTAGCTATTCAGTGCAAAACGAGGGAGAATTAAAAAAGTTTTGCCGTGTTGTTTAATTAAAATTTAGAAGATAATAGCTCCGACAGAGAGAGAGAGAACTTTGTGAATGCATTAATTAAAGTTCGCCATCCAATTAAAACGAATCTTCATCATCTCCACTGCACACTAGTTTTGCCGCTACACTCCGGTCCATTTTCAAGTGGGGCAGTAGGGTATCAAGCCCACTTTTCCACTCGGATTTCACAGATAACACTCCCCCCGGTGGTCGACCAAGGCGTTTTGTACTGTCGGGAGAATGAATTAAAAAGGGCTTTGAATAAAAGTTTCCAAATAGCGCATTGTACTCCGAATTGCAAAGATTCTCACTTTCGGTTCTTGCAAAGTGATCAACTATGTAGAAACATTTGTTTGTGAAACCCTACTGTTGTCAAAACTGAGAAAATTAAACTCTATTTGATGACATTTAAGTACTGGGACTCGTGTCTAAATTGGGGAAAAACTAATTAAGCCTCGTAATATCTGCTTCAAAGTCGGAAAACACAATTCTTTAATTGCTCAGAAAAAAAGAGTTTTATATTTTTTTCAAATTAATTAGAGCACTCAGCCACAAACCGCTGCTTGGCGGTTTTGTTTTAAAAGTCTCAAAAAAGTTTTTTTTTGATTGGTCTTTGTCGTATGCTTTACAATAATTACAATTTTGGGAAAGAAAAACTTAATCGAATTATTGGGTTGTTTTGAAAAACCACAATCAAATTACCTGAAAACTCGGAGAATGCATATTTTAATAACCATTCGTTAGATTAGTTAGTTGGCCGGCCCAAATATTTTTCTACATTAATTGGAGACTTCATTTAGGACGTGCGGTTGTTAATGTACGAAACGAAGTGAGTTTGTAGCATTCCTATTATTTTCCACTCCAACTCCAAATTAAGTATTCTCTTCTTCTTTTTGCTTCAAACTCTATAGGAAAATCACTTCTTTAATTGGCCAATTAGAAGGGGAAAACAAATAAAAACAACAACCAACAAATGCTAAACTAATTGTGAAAGTGGCTGCTTGGTTTTTGCAAAAATTTTGTCTTATGGACGTAAATACGTGCGTTTAATCTAATTTGCAGCCATTAGCCAAAAAATGCCCGCCAGCCCTGGGTTAATTTAATGCATTGCAATTTGAAGCTAAATTAAGATTTTTGGACCGACAATAAGCTCTTCTTTCTGCAATGGTTAAAAAAATTATGCACCACTAACTACCTAGAAATTACACAGTTCAGCCTACTTAGATTTATTTTCTCTTCGTAGATTTCCCGATGCTAGCAGCTAAAACATAGATCTCCGGGAAGTGGTGCCACATCTGCAATTTTCTGCCAGGGCATGGATAGGTTTGCAGCACCCGCATTTCACAGTGCCAGTCTCTCTCTCAATGTCGGACAGGTTTGTTGTTGTTAGAAAACGAGTTGTGTAGAGCGAGCAGCGTTAATTAATCTAGTTTTCCTAGGCCGGGGCGAGCTGAAATGCTAGTGCACCACAACTAAATTTTTGCCCCGCAGAGAGACCTGAGTTTCCAGAGTTTTTTATAGAAGGAGTGTCTCTCTGAGCCATGTGGTCTCTCTGAAAATGAAGTCTAAAGTGAGTTGTGCGGTTGTTCGCAGCAGTGCGTCGGGGTTCCCTATGAGAAATTATAATGAGTTGTGTATACGATGATTTTCGCTGTGCCTCCTCCTCCTCCACCTCCTAGTTTAGAACAAGTTTTCAGATGGTTTAACCAGTTTCCAAATTAGCTTTACAACAGACCACAATTGAGAAAACAAAGATGATTCATTGACCGAGCTCTCCAATTCTGTATAACCACCATAGGAAGTAGAGTAATTACGTTTACAACAGAGCACGCAATGTAAAGGGTTGCCATGATCTTTTTGAACTCGATTTGATCTTGTGTATTCTACTATTATTATGTTCTATGTTCTAGGCAGTAAATGAAGTAGTCGCACGCAAAAAAAGTATACCTAACTACCTATCTAGCTCCAGTCAACACCAAATTTCCGGTCTGATCTTTATGCTACTTTTCCCCTGCTTGTTGTTGGAAACTTAGCCGTGGATATTTCTTATGGAGTTGATAAATGACATCTAGATATCTTATCTAACCGGCGCGGACGAATGGCCAGTGAACCAGTGAACTTAAAATATAACTATGAATGTGTGTAGCTTACCTTATACGGAACGGTTCGTTAAAGTTGACTTGGGGGCCACGCAGAAAAATTGGTTTCAAATGTACAAAACTAACGAGGTACGAGCTGTCCGAAGAAAAATCGGGCAAATTGACACGTCTCTCGTTTTTAAGGGGGAGAGAGAACGAACTGCTGGCTGCTCCTTTTACCAGCTTATTTGTTGCTCGTGGATCCACAATAGTCTGAATACCAACGGGTTGTTGCAAAAAACCTCGTCGTATCTTTTGCTCGTTGACTTGCAATACAGATGTCTACTACAAGTTTAGCGAGCACACCGCGACACACTGTTCTATCTATGTCTTGGTTAAGTTGTCAATTAACAAGCCACTGGAATCTTTGGCACAGAGTCTTGGAATTGTCAGTTTTTCTGGAAACCGGTGAATTTAGGAGACGATTTTGTCAAGGTCCTCTCGTCTGGAGCGCTAGATCAACACTGACTCGACTTTCACTCACACGGGGAAAAAGTGGAAAAACGTCGAGCGACATCGAGCCGTGTGAGAGTGCGTCAAACGGCGTTTCTCGCCGCCATTCCCCGTTCGGTGTTTTCGTTCTTGCAAACACTAACCGCCAGACTATTGCTAAGTCCGGAAAAAAATGACTTAAGTCCAAGTCCAAGTCCTTTTCAAAAATTGGACTATAAGTCCAAGTCCAAGTCCGAAAAATGAAAATGACTTAATTCCAAGTCCAAGTCCGATTTTAAGTCCGGCAAAAGCTTTAAATTCTATAGTTTTTGCACGTGCTAAAAATTAGCCTTTCATTTTTTCCACAAAAAATACTTAAAATGTTATATTTTTCTGAAAATGAAAGTCGAAAAACTACAAATGGAAGTTTTGAGCTTGAATTGGTCGCTTAACATCCAAAATCGTCTCAAATTCAGCTAAAATTTCAAGAAAAATTTGCTAAAATCGGACTTGGACTTGTTTACCTTTTTCGGACTTAAAATCCAAGTCCAATTCCGGGTTTTTGAAAATGACTTAATTCCGACTGTAAGTCCGGCAAATTGGACTTAATTCCGGACTTTAAGTCATTGGACTTAAATTCCGCAATAGTCTGCTAACCGCAGATAAATATCATCACAACAACCAACATTTGCTTTGGCTTCTATTGCGCTCGAGCTCCTCTCCTCTTTAGACTTGCGCCGGCTCCTCTCCTTAACAATGATAGTGATGCTCGTTTAATTGCATTATTTTTGGTTGCCGCCAGGCCCTCGTCATCTGCTTCTTTACGTTCTTTTTAAAGTATTTAGGTAGACTAATATTTTTAGCCAGCAAAGCTTTCAAGATACTTTTCACGTTTAGATGTGGACAGTATCCATTAGATATATCGGAAGGAAGAATTCAGAATCCAGTGACACTTTCAAAATCAATTCACTTTTTAAACTTACTTGACACTGCAGTAAAATATTTGTTCCTGAAATGCGGTCGGAAATGAAATTGGAAAATGGAAAGTCATTTTTCGAAATCAAACTTTCAATCAGATTAAACGACACGTGGACATATCCATAAGCGTTAATCCCGATGCTGCGCAGCGCGCTTCTCTCTCTCAACGATGATATCAAGAATCTCGATCGCCGTCACAGAGGGCTGCGCTAAAAAATCCCCCAACCCTCTACCTTTTGAGAGGGCAGAGCAGTGGACCCTCTGTGCGGAAGATCATGGTTTCAATGTGGTGTGGGAGAGCGATGACAAAACTGTGATTAGGAAAGCAGGGGGAAAACATGCGCGCCATGCGCTCGGTTAAGCGTTGGGGGAATTATTTATTATCGGGCAATTCCATCAGCTGCTGCAATTGCTGTTGTGCTCTCCACCGATTTCAGTTTTCACTTTAGCGGCTTTTTGGCATCGATTTTCTTTGGAGGCTTAACCGAGCGTAATGTTAAACGACAGCAAGCGGGGGTTGGGGGATTGAAAACACAATTGCAACCCGGCCCCAAAGTGTGGACCCGATGTCGGGGACAGTCTGTTTTTGGGGGCCAAGAGTGACAAAAGCTGATAAAATGGGATGAAAAACAACCAACGCGACAACAAAAGCTTCAGAAAAAAAGCACCACCATTTGCTAATCCTCGTGAGGAAAAAAATGGTTGCTTTTTTTGTTTTGTTTTGGTGGGGGCGGATTGTTTGTTGACATTGACGTAGAAAAAGCCAATCCTGGTGAAACTCTGCATCTCTAATTTTCTCAAGTTTCGGATGTCTAAATTACTGTCCTGCCTATCTGAAAACACTAACATTCGAGTATTTTTGAAGGTAACATGCCACAAAATTGGGAGCATCTTTGCTTGTTAACATTGCGGACCGAAAAATCCCCCGGGAAAAAGGAAATTAGGCAATAAGCTGAGCAAGCAAGCTTGAAGATAGCCACATCCTCTCTTGGGTGTCCCGAAACTCTTACCTACTTTCATGCATTTTTGTCCGGATCGAGTTGATTCCGGAGAGATAAATATTTTCTGTGAAATTGCATCTTTGCGACCTAGATATTTCATTCGCGTTGTTTTGCGTTGGGAAATTTCCTTTCTGGCTAATTAAAAACTGGCGTAATATTGTGGAAGCAGCAGTATTCTACATATACAGTGCTTGTGCAACCAACTAGTCAGACTTGGAAGTTAAGCTTTCTAATTTGGAAAGGACTTCAAAAAAGTCCGGGAATATCCGAATCGGCGGCTTCCGGTCAGGTCTACTCATTCGTTATTGCGTTTTCCCGGGAAAACGTGCAGCCCTAGTCTGAAGATGGGAAGGAAAGATTAAGAAAATGATGGCTCATTAATTATGAAACTTATTAAAACTACTAAGAACACACACACGAGATTACTCGAGCGCTTCTGCTTTTTAATTAAAAACTTGAAAAAAGGAGAGAGGAGAAAGCCTGTGCACGCGCCGAGTTGGAACGGGATTGAGAGTTCTTTGCTTCGGAACTTCATTTTCAAATGCCTCCCGTCACACCAATCAACTTTTTGTACAGGAATATTTGAACAATTAATCTTGGCTGTTTTAATGACGATTTCAGCGTTGTCTTTCTGGCTTCCTATGGGTATGATTGAAAATGTGGGAGTTTTGAAAATAGAAGTGTAGCTGTTTCATCCATTGGTCAGCAAAGCTCAAAATAAGGCAGAAATTATTCAAATTGCTGAACGCTTTGCGATGCTTCTGCTACCTTCTCTCTCCGAACTTTGTCAGTTTTGTAATTTAGTAAACCAACTTGGGTGTGCGACAGGGAGCAAACTTTAAACTTTCTGTTGATCATATCATGGAGGCAAAGCTTTGTAGGACACACATTCTTAGTATCAAGACTGTCACTG
>JAAUYL010107327.1_pt1 | contig 11827 bp, 7 predicted proteins | sample 7278011 | NCBI WGS metagenome assembly JAAUYL01 (sample SAMN14350225, study PRJNA611818) | marine sediment metagenome | isolation source: surface marine sediment (1.8m) | place: French Polynesia: Moorea | collected 2018-08 | reverse complement strand
TACATATTTTAAGTGTGTCGCACCTCGTTCGTCTTGTCCATTGTCAGAGTCCCACCAAAACTTGACATGTAAAGCTGAAGCAACGATTTTCCTCTCGCTTTGAAGTTGAATTGTGTGTGACAATTTTCCAGTTTAGCACACTTGACAGTTTCACAGAAAAAATATCTTGCCTCATGTTTTCCATTTTTTGGACATTACAAGTACTGCGTTGAGCTCTACAATTTTCTCCATAGCTGCCCACTTTTTGCATATGATTGGAACTCCTCAACTGCTCCATACTTTAGTGCAAAAATCATCAACAAGTTTCAGGAGCTAGGGGCCAGTTCTAAAGATTTAGAAGCACCCCCTACCGGAGGCATTTTGAAACGGTGCAAAGAAAAATGGAAACTACATACTTGTTGTGTATGTTGTTATGCACTCATTTCTATTCGACTATTATCCATCGTAGAACATGAAGCCATTCACGCTCAATTCTCAACGATTCTTTTCGTTCGGTCTTAGAAACGCGACCCAAATGATGGCCTTTTCACCGCGGGAGCCAGTTAGAGAGAGAAATCTCAGTTTTCTTTTAATGGCTACTTTTGAAAATTGGGGTCCAGCTAATCCCCTATACCAAAAGAGAACCCTGCTCGTATTTTGACCCAACTTGGCAAAATATAACGATTTGAAATCGCATCAAATTCCAGCTCCCTTAACCACAACAACTACAAAAGATTCCGATCTTCTTCCTCATATGGAAAAGAAATGAAACATTTGAATGAAAAATGAAAATATTTTTTCTGCCACAAAAGAAATTCCAACCCCGACTTGAACCCTTTTGTCTACACAGTAAATGCCGACCAGTGTTAGTAGGGATAAAAAGAATTTAATAGAGCCTACACAGACACTTGGTTAAAGGCTTGCGCCGTCTCTTTTTTTGAGACGTATTGCCGCTGGTTTGCAATTCTTTGAATGACCTTTCCCACCAAAAAAAGACTTGCAAAAATTGCCATTTAATTGCCCCAGACTTTACTTCCATACATTTTGGCGAAAGTGTTCCTGGACTTACTTTGATTCGATTCTGAGAATTTCTTTGATGTACAGAAGCCATTTCAAATGTCACTCAATTTGATGTTTGATTTGTGGGGTTGAAAAACATATCGGCACGCTTGGACAAAATGAGATTTTCAAGCGCAATTTTCTGCGCCCCACTAACTTTTTCTCCATTACTTCAATCGGGGTTTCATCATCATTCGTCGGCCGATTTGATTGAGCACTTTTGCACCCTTTCATGCGATGTGCCAAAAAGTGAAAGTGGTGGACTTTTAAACGGTGCAAGGCAAACAAAAATGAACTTATTTATTTAAAATTGGATTTCTTATCTTATCAAAAACCGAGGGAGAAAATACCCTTTTCGAAAATTGCAAATAGAACTATCCGGCGGATTTTTTATCTGGTAATCTGAAGGATGGTGGTGTGTACGTGATGGAGCAGGCCCCACTAAAATTCTACCCGGGGTAAATTGAGTTCTGAACCCAGACTATCTATTATTAGATAGGGGCCTCTTTTTTGCAACCAGCAACTCTAAATTCGCCAATTGGCAAGAACTCAAAAGTTGTCAACCTTGCTGCAAACAACATGGACAGTCCACTCTCTCACTTTCACTTGTCATTTCAAAATCGCAAAAGGCAATTTGATATCCAACGTTTGAGAAACTGGTTCCAAGTACAAACAAGACTCTGACTTGAGCAAATTTGCGAAACTTTCAGCGCCAAAATGTTTTTGTTTGAAGGTAAACTAACACTTGGACATTGACGAGAACCATTCATGGGAGCTGTAACATAATTGCCAATTTACATTCTCCAAGCTTTTATCACTTCGAGTGAAACAGGAACGAGAATTTCAACGCGCGAAAAAACCAATTTGGCCAATTCGATTGTTTTCCTAATGAGCAAAAATTCGCACCTTTTTAACCTTTTCCCAGATTTCCTGAAGTGTTTGGAAACTTGTTCTGAAAAAGGATACCAGTAAAATAGTTCTTGGTACTTTAAACAATCTTGCTGTGGAAACAAACTAAATGGGCCCAAGCGGTAGTTAATCATCTGAGATAACACATAGTGCTAATTTGTGGCTCCGCCCAAAAGTGAAGCCATATTTGTTAAATATTTACTAAAAAGAATGTCCATTGCCGACGGTCAAAAAATTGGCAAACAGTGCCAAGAAATAGGGAGTAACTCTGTAAAAAATAGCTGGAACTTACTCCATGCTTGGACAGTGCTTCATATTTATTTTAAGCGATTCATATAGCCGAGCAGGGGTCAAGCTTCAAATTGGCAATTTTCAGGCGTTATTAACAAGGAAGTCGGCGGGGGACAGACGGCAGGACCGCTTTTAAAAAATATCTGTATAAGCTGGTTGATTCTTTGTATTCCGTTCTTTTTTCAGTCTTCATCTTAAAGAAGTTGCTGTATTTACACGGCCTGATGCATAGAAATGACCTTAACAAACGGACCTCTTGCTTTGTGATCTTAAAAGCACAGTTTCAAATGAGCTATTGTCATGTAACTACAGTTAAGCCGTCCATACTATTGTGGTATTTTTATAGGAAAATAGGAGCCTGCTGCGTTTTGAGCACGCTTCCGAACAGAATGGGGTCACATCTTAGGATAGACAGACACATCAACCTCATATGATCTTATGGGTGCTTGAAGCCCTTGTCATAAGTTATGTACACGTACGTGTTATCGAGAGGCGATCGCATTCCAATATTAAAAATGTGTTATCATTGAAAGTGCTCGCACATTGCAAATCTACGATTTGTTATTATTATTGCCATTAGCGCATTCATATCTGCAAGGCCATAAACGGACATCGCAGCACCCAGGAGCGATAAGAAACATGAAAATGAAATGGGACGTGTGTGTAGGTATCCATGTAAGTGCTACATGTCGATAATAGCCAATTGCAATCGCTGCTTTGAAATAAATGGGGATGTTGCAATTACTTACGATATAATGGCCTAAATATTGGAGGAGAAGGAAGCAGGTTGAGTTTTCTTATCTTATTCTTCGAATTATAGGTCCTCAAATTCCCTTGACTGCTACATATAGATTACTCCTGGAGATACGGTACCGTACGCGAGTTGAAGTCAAGTCGAAGCTCTACAGTTTGACGGACTATCAGATAAATAAGAATGTACAACCTCTCTATAATGGAAGAGATAGAGCAGAGCTATTTGCTAGAAGTAGTCCTAATTTTACGACAACCTGGTCTCTGATCTGGAAACGGGACGCTGATAACAATTTGACACACGGGATTTTGAGCTGGAAAAAGACAATGCGAGCTGATTTGATTTGCCTTAAAAATGTCCTTGGATCCAGTTCTGAAAACCACTTAGCCGTTGAAGAAACCTCCTCGAGGGGTTGCAACTCCTAAATGCCGCTGACCTGTCCACTAATAAATAGCGAGAACGTCCATCAAAATTGTGCAGGACAAGTTGAGAGTTATGATAAAGTCCTAGTCCGAGTCCGATGATAATAAGGCGTTAGATTATGACCAGCTTGTTCTCTATAAAAATTGAATTCCGTGCTTGCGAATCGCGTTTTGGGTAAAGGGTGACCGTTCTGCGTATCAAAAAGTTAAGTTTTATCACACTATGAAACGAGTGAACCCAATAATCATCTTGTTTGTAGCTTCCGGGGCCCCCGTCTGTCTGCTTTTCTCTCTTCTCGCAGTCACGCGATTTTCGGGGAATTTCACTTTTTTCCTAGTGTGGCCAAAACATGGCGAAAATCTTTAGTTGAAGCCGAATTGGGGTAAAAACTATTTGATTAAACGTTAAAACCTTACATGATTCTTAAAATATTTGTCCACGTTTCTAGGTTTCGAGAGAAAAGCGGAATCTCTTCCGATATTACAAAAGCGCGCAGCGAAACAAATCAATCCGGAGAATACGAGTATTTGGTGTGAAAGAAAGATGATGTGACAAAGCACTTTCCGTAATATTACTAACCAATGAAACAGAAATCGTTATGTCAATTATCCCATTTACATACCATTATACAGTATGCTTACTCGTGAAATTGAAGGAAATCATAAACAGATCCGGATCTGTATTGTCGCAATCGTCTGCTCCCAAACTTTTAAGAATTTTGATACGTGTCTCTGTCGCTTCATCTATCACTTTTTTTGAGGTGGCATTGGTCGTGTAACTTTGCGTTAAGTCGAGGTCGTTCGCGAGGCCTCCGAGGCCGGCGCAGCAACATCTGCTTGAATCGATTTTTTCGATGCGGCGCATCTGAGTCCTGGCTTATACAGAGCGAGAGCGACGGACGCTAATATCGAAAAATCGAATGACTAAAGCCGGCCTCTATACATGTGCATCAGCATGAAGCCAACCTAACCGAGGATATCGCGGTTGGTTTTCGAGGTCGTCGGAGGCTGCGAGGCTGCGAGGACAAAACGCCGAAGGGCAAAGACCCGTCCATCTGATACGATACGTTCTATCTAAAGTCTTATAACGAAGTCAGAAGGAAAAGGAGAAGAAGGCCAAGCAAACTGAGATCGGTTTGGTGGTTGGAGTCTTGGAGGTCATGATGTGTGATAGTGATACACAGAAGCAGAACTTATACTTTTCCAATTTCGAGTCCCCCTACAAGACTTGAGGACGACAGGCGAGCAAACAAAACTGTGCGAATGTTTGTCGTCGTTTCGTATTGTTTTTCGCGAATCTTTCCCAGATATTTCTTTTGGGGAACCTCCTAATATCTTCTTTTTATACTACCCATGCCATGCCATGCTGCTCTCGCGATCGCCATAAATTTTCATTAAAGGAAGCGCGAGTGTAAAGTAAACGGAAACGTGAGCCGCAAAGATGGAGCATGGAAAGGAACACCTCATACTCGTAGCTACTTAGATACTTGCGCAGCACATTACTACATTATTGTTAGATATCTGAGAAAGTCATTGCCCTTATGGACACAAAAATATTACGATTTCAGACGATAGTGTAGTTCCAGACTGACCATGGGTATTCTCAAGACCTAGTGAAACGACGGCCTGTTTTTAGTAGGTCAAAATCCCACTCGCTAAAGTCATTGAATTATACTGTTTTACCAATAGAATTCTTGATAATGTCTTTTTCCTCGCTTCCGGATTTTTTGCGCGATCGAGGTTCCTTAGCCAGCTCGTCATCTTGGAGAAGAAAGAGATCGATTGGCGGAATTTTAAGGAGGACGAAGGCTGGCATCTTTTCACCGACGACAGTCGACACTTCTTTTCCTTCCTGCTGAGGTTTCAAAAAGCAGATCGGCGGCCTCGAGCCTCATAGATTCGTGCGTGATGTTCCCCGTTGTCGTCCTCGCAATTCATCATCTTGGTCTCTCCTTCAACGAGGAGCTCTTTTTATGGCGACCTCAAATCGAGGTCGTGCGTGTACTCTAAATGCTTCAGCCCTTTTGTGCTAGACATCCTTATTGTCCTCCACGAAAAAAGAGGAGATATGACTTCCTACACATTCCATTCTAATGTGAGCTGTGGCCCGAGGTGCCTAATGGCTTTTTTCGTGTAGGAACTTACAGTAGTAATCATCTTAAATCCCCAGGGTCCGATTTGGACAAGTCCTAATCTGAGGACAAGACAACAACTACAACATGGTTGGTTAAAATCAAGCTTAATGGAAAATATTGGACCTGGCTAGATGTCGCAACAGACGGCGGACGACATTGGTATAAGCCTTGACTTGCAATAGCCTTCATGACCTCGACGGCCTCGGCGACCTCGAACTCGAGAGATTCTGACCAAATGTTAAGCCCCGTCCTCATCGTAAGCTCCCATAGACCGACACAAAGCCATAGGCATGAAATGAACATGTGTACCACCATACCATACCATTCCGAGGCCGCGAGGCCAGACTTCGAAATAATCACCCTGGCTGGTCCAACGTGACAATTATTGAGTCTCTTCTGGAGAGGCCTAGCGACGACCTCGATGAACTTGAGGTCCTCAGCCCTCAAGGCAATTCTCAATGGACAACGTTGGACAAACTTCGCGCCGAGACCGTATTTTACTGCAGATCCTTCCTTTTCTTGTCTCTATTCTGTCATTGACGAGGCCTCCGCTCGAGGTCATTGCCTAGAAAACGGAAAACTGGTTAAACTGCGAGGCCGCGCGTTTTAGAAATGGAGGCCGTCCTACGCTGTAACCTGGTGCTCTTCTTTATTTAGCGGAAGAGCAAGCACGTATATGTACTGGGGGGCAATAAAACGGAATTGCGGTGACACGCCAGTCTTTCCAATTTGAGCTTTGTCAACAATCCCAACCATGTAGAGGCCAGCCTCGAGCCTCGCGAGGCCTTCGTTCGTAAGTGTGATGATGTCCTCTAGAAAACTAGCCAGCATTTCACATAGTAAGGAGGGGAAAGTTTTTTGAAGCCAATAAAGTCACATCTGTATACATTTTTATATTTCACTGACTGTGCTTTTCTTGCAAAAAAGAATTACTTGTGTTCTTCCTCTTCTTTTTGTTTTTATAATGTACTGTGTATTGTGTGTATGATTAATCATAGTTTTGATGTCAATTCCAGAGCTCAACACTTCTTGTATTGGGTGTAAGCATTTTTGGCTTTTTGCTGATACTAAAAAATATTAAGTTTTTGGGGGGTTGTGGTAAAAGAAACAAAATCGCCCATTTTTTTACGTTTGGAGTGCGACCTGCTTTTTCCCCAACCTTTTATGCCAAGAAGAATAGAGAGCTTGTAGTGCTCTCTCCATTATGTGATTGAATGCTTACAGGGTGTTTCAAAAGAAACGCCTTTTTGCTTTTTGCACAGGTAAACTACTCCCCCGCGATTGCAAAGAAAGTAGGTGATGTGGTGCACTTTATTCTTGCCTTCAAAGCATTTTGAATGGCTTAACGTACCCCCTGCACGCTTTAATCTTATCGGCTTCCATCATTTCTATTTGAAAGGAATTTCTGTCAAGTATTTTGTCAGCAGCTACCACACACGATGGGGATTATTTTTTGCAAGTCACTCCACGATTTTTCTGGGAGATTTTGATTTCTTTGAAAATGAAATAATTAAATAGATATATTGCAAGGGTGCCCTTTCCATTCTTTTTCGTCATGATCTGCAATTATTTCTTTTGTGCATAGATGATCTTGTAGTTCAAGTTTGGGGGGTATTAAGGAATATTTCATATTTGTTTCCTACTTTAGCTTTTTATAATGACAATTATTTTTGCATGTGTGTAGAAAAATAACTAGCGCTAGCACCACCCTAGTCAGTATTTGAAGTATTTCTGTCGTGCTTAATATTAGTTTTCATTATTTTTGTAATAATTCTACAATATTATGAGAGGGCTGAGGGTAGGAAAGTCCTTATGCAAATCATAAACAAAACCGTTAGCTATTTTTGTGATATGCTTGAGGCCAGTTTTAGTTTAGTTTTCATTTACTTATGTGTAGCAAATGTCACATATTCATATTTATCGTACATGGTATGAAAGAAAGAGGATGAGTTCCAGTACTTGATATCATCTATATGTAAGTGTATCTCAACAATGTTAGTCGTCGCCATGTTAACTTTACTTCCGGTTTTGTTAGATAGTTTGGCAAATCAGTCATGGATATTTTACATACGTTACATTCAAGAGATATGCTGCTCATCCTCTCCAAAAAACCTACTTACAGTTGTTGTCGTCAGCTCTAGCTAAGAGTTTTAGTAAATCTTGTCAAGCAAAAGCGATACTTGATTTCTTATATGACTCCATCCGTCAATAGAAATTATTGTCCACATTGAGAGTCTGCTGAGTCCGTCACACTTCTAGTCAAATATGCATGCCAGGCAAATGAAAAACTCCTCGATGAAGTTGAACTTTTCCTTGCCATCTTTGTGGTGGCGACCGCCCTCGGGCTTGAGCCCGGGGGCCAGCATTCGACCCGATCCCTTGGGAGTGCTCACACTGCTCAGCCTCCGTGAGGATACAGAAGGCAAGAGGCCTCGGCGGCCTCCAGAAGCTGAACCTGTCCCTCCAAGAAGGCTGCCATTACTGGCCGATCTTTTGCTCGACGAATGGCCAAAGGGCGAGGTGAGCTTCCCTCTGCTCGATCGCCTATTCGAGGCTGACGGTATTGACATGGCCTCGCGGCCTCGCCGAGGTTTGCGCATTATGTTATGCCATTGCAGAAGGTGATCAGGTAAGTCCGGTGTGACGGTTGCGGCAGCCAGAGCTGCCACCGAAAAACCGCCCGTGCCACCGCTTCTATTGTCTTTAATATTGTTAGCACCACCATGATGTTCTTGGATCTTAATGTTGGCGAGGATGGCGTCCGACTCCTCGCGGGTGAGGAGACCGGAAGTCGCCGGGCCGGCCTCGAACACTTCCGGTGTCATTGTGAGATAGCGCACCAAATACTGAGCGCCCTCCAAGACCCGCCGCTTGTTTTCCGAGGTTAGCTCGAGCCTCTGGCGTTTGCACTCGCGCAATGTCCACCTGTGAATAGCTTCGAACACCTCGACCTCGGACCTCAAGCACAGTGTCTCCCGACACACGATCATGTTGACCGCACTGATATCGAGGTCTTCCACGTCCTCGGAGGCCAGGACTGTGGTAGCTTGCAGGTCAATCAGCTCGAGGCATTGCTTCAGCAAAGCGTCGCAGCAGTTGACCTTCTTGCCGCCGCTCCTCGCGTCCGACACCGCCATTCCGGCCTCAAACTCTCGCATGTCGTCCTCCTCGACCTCGGCGGCGGCCTCGTCGTAGAGGTCGTAGTTATCGAGGTCGTCGGAGAGCAGGGGATCTACTTCTGCTGTTACGAGCTCCTCCTCGTTTTCGTCGATGGTTGGCAGTGGGGGCGCACTCGGGCCATGTGTCGAATCTACAGAGGAAACGGAAGTGGACCGATTTCTCGACCTCGACGGCGGCACCGTGATGGGCAAGGCCAGCTCATTCGAGGACGAGCATTTATTTGGCGAGGCCGAAGTGCAATATAGGCATATGTGTTGAAGCACGAGTAGAACGTTCTTTTCTGTGAGGTTCTCCCTTAGATATTGAACGACCTGAAAATATATGGATCTCTATGCAATTATGTCATTATGGGCTTAATTAGGATAATTACCTGTTTTGCCAGGCCGGGGCACATGTATTTGTGAGCCGCGTATAATGTCGTTAGCGCAGACATCACGGACTGAAGGTTAACCGTTTCATTGTACAGGTATCTGAAATGAGAGAAGGTTATTCTACATTTGTATTCAGAGAAAGAGAGGCCATAAAAATTGAATTATGTCCAATGAAAAGGCTCTTTGATGCCAGCCAGCAGGCAGTTTGGATAATGCCTAGCTTCATATCTCTATGAGAATGAGCGAGAAACTTCCAAAATGTTTCACGCTGGATTTCGTATTTGGGTTATGCGTTTGGCAAACTTCAAATCAGAACGCGAGAGCTGGCTAAGGGAAGCGAAATGTCAAAAGAGAAAAGGGATTTCTATGTGGAGAAAAGAAGGTGAATTTTTCTGTATGCTCCCTGCCAAAAATATTTTTGTGGGCATGTACGTAAGTGAGTCAGCCAAAAAATATTCCCTTAAGAAGGCAGAAGCATAACCTAATTGTGCAGGATTACTTCGCCAACCTCGTATTCACATGTTGTCCAAGTGCAATTTTCTAAAGAAAGCCACCACCGGCTAGAAAAAAAGGACAGTGTGATAGATCGCGCGCAAAAATGCGTACACCACTATAGAGCTTTCTGCCATCTCTTTTGCTTTTGGAGGTCGCTCTCGTAGGTTTCAGAGAAGATGCATTACATTATCTCCCGCAATTCGTCGTGGAGCTAAGGTGCACACGAGCAAATTCCTGGTGTCAGACATGTAAACCTCAGCTCTGGCCTCGCGGCCTCGCGGCCTCGAACAAGGGGAAGCCGAACTATCTATTACGTGACCCTATTAAAGTCTGTTTCTTTTTCCCAGGTTTTTCCCTATCTTGTATACGCACGCTTGCTTCCTGAACTGTAATCTCAACCATCTCGGATGCAAAATGCACCAAGGTTGTGAAAAACCTGCTGACCTTCCAATCTGCAACATAGCCATGTGTCTAAAGGAATCTTTGTCCACTTGACGGAAACGAATGGGAGATCAAGCAAAAAGAAGTGGTCGTTGTCGTGGAACAGATGCATTTCTTGTGGTGGAGGGAAAATGGGAGCTGCGTTGTGCCCTTAAATCTTCCGCTGGCTGGTTACATGAGGAGGCTGGAGCTCAAGAAGCATCTAAGCGTAGCCTCAAACAAGGAAACGACGTTATCCTAGGCCTATGTAGGCTTGGTTCAGCCATTTGGAAACATTATTGTGCATAGCTATTTCTCATGCATTTCTGGCTCTAACGAATTCATATCATTATACCTTAACAGAATGTCAAAGGCTCTGCCGTCCACGTCGCTGACAGCAATCGTGGCTCTGCTCAGAGGTCCGCTCCCTCCTATCCCGATCGCCGACGAGGTCGACGGCAAAGGGGAGGGTGCCGGGGGCAACCCCATAACGGCCGTTTTGCTGGAGTTGCCGCTCAAGATCGACCTCAGCGAGGCTGTCGACGAGGCCATCCCGTCCTCGATCTGTTGAGGCTGAATGAGAACCGTCGGAGGCTGGCCTTTTTGCTCGACGTTTTGCACAACCACGATGGGAATGTCTAAGCATCCAGCAGCGGGTGTTTCATTGGTTTTAGGCTCGTCCTCGTCCTTTACAGAATCTTTGACCTCGGAGGCTGGAGGTGAGACGGCCTCGACGCTGCTGCTATTATTAACGTTGGCCTCTTCCTTAGTAGTAGGAGGTGCGATGGCTGCCGATGCTGCCGCTTCTTCGTCATGGTTGTCTGCCTTTTGGCTTCCGTCAGTAGTAGAACTTGGATCAGATGCTGTTCCACCTCCAAGATTGCTAGACGAATTCACGACCTCGGCGACCTCTTTTTGTTTTTGATCCTGAGTTTGAGGCTGCTGCTGGCGACCTTGGCGAGGCGCTACCACGAAAACGATCCCGTCTACCGAAGTGTTACGGCTTTTATCATTAGGCGGGTGATAGTAATCTTCGTCTGAAATAGAAGAAAGTCAATTAGAAGAAAGCCGAGCCCGGCTAGTTGTTTTTGTTTGTTACCATCGTCGTCATTGTACTCGGGGCCGGAGTTGAGCGGGAACGAGTTGTTCCGCTTCGGGACGGCGGAGTTGTTGTTGGAGTTGTTCAAGTTGTTGGTGTTGGTGCTGTTGCCGCCCACGAGGGGGCCCTTGAACATAGCCCGAAACACCGGGCTTCTCTCTGCCAAGATCCAACTGTGAGCTGGAATGCGCTGCACATCTGGTTCTTCTCCTACCAGAAAAACAACGTCGCTATTTTCCTCGCAATCACGTGTCGCGATCGGCCTGAAAAATAAACAAAGAGTTCGAGAATTTGATTTGGTTATAAAAAAGGCAGATATTTTTCTTTGTTACCAGGTCATTGTACTTATTTTTGACAGCTAATTGACAGGCTCGCACAATTTGTTCGAGTGTTGTTTTTCGGACAAACCTTTATCTTTTAACCGCAATAACGTTAATATATTTGCTTTCAATTCAGGCCTAAAAACTAAATACATTGATTTTCTCACAATGAGGCAACTTTCAAAAATATTGGGATTTTCTCAGCAAAATGGTGAAATGATTCTCAAAACTAACCTCAATCGAGACTTTTTCGACGGCTTTGAAGGTTGACAATGGGCACAGGTTTGCTTTGAACTGATTTTATTGAAACAGCAAAGCATATTGCGAGGCCCAGTTTGCCAAATGGCACTACTACGATTCGCCATAATATCGGTTGATATTGCATTGCAGTTTCAC
>JAAUYL010016135.1_pt1 | contig 11830 bp, 6 predicted proteins | sample 7278011 | NCBI WGS metagenome assembly JAAUYL01 (sample SAMN14350225, study PRJNA611818) | marine sediment metagenome | isolation source: surface marine sediment (1.8m) | place: French Polynesia: Moorea | collected 2018-08 | reverse complement strand
GCTGACCGCGAACGACGAGCCAATCGAGTGAGACGCCGTCGAAGTCCGAGGCTGCGGCTTTCTAAACGTGTCCGAGTCGGAGAACCTGTTGATATTCACAGAAAAGAAAAGAAGTGAAGACAGCTCTCTCATCTAATCTTACGTGAGACAAAGAAAGAAGGGTTGGTTGTTACATTTTTTGGCGCGTTTTTTCGACCTCTACTCCCCGTTTTTACAACAACAACACGGAGAGGCCGCCGCTAGCTCTCTCTTCAGATATCAGGTCCCTTGGGTGCTCTGAAGCTGGAACTGAAAGCAAGACCGAAACCGGAAGTAGGTTGGCCAGAACACGTGGCAGAGAAAGGACAAAGTTACATAGCGACCTCGCAGCCTCACGGCCTCTGAACTGTAAGGGAATGAGGATAGTAGAGGCTAACAGTAGTAGACAGCGGCTGTAAAATGTAAAGTAATACTACCATGCTATACATTAGGCCCTGGCCCCTTAAACTTTACTGCTCATTCTCAATGTAACGAGCATCGCATCTAATTTCTAAAGAAAAAGCCCTGATTTTGTAAAAAGAACTAGAGCTGCATTGTCAAAGCAATTTACATTATTGGCCGAAAAATGGAGCCATTTTTCAAACCAATCTCTCTTCACTTTTTTCTGGGGAAAACTTGAGGCTGTGGCACCCCATTCAGAAAACTTTTTCCGCGTTGTCTATTTTTCTTTCGAGCGTCTCTATTTTATCAGCTGTGGCCAGATTATTTGTTTCGCAGATTTTCCCGTTGCAACGCTGGAATTTTTAATTAAAACCTCATTTTTGGAAGGGAAAATTCAAAATAACTACTGAAGGAGCCCTTAGTTAAGTTATCCAACGTGACAGTTTCGAAGTATTGCCTTGTTTTTCCGAATGAAAGGAGCACGCACAATAACAAACTCTGAGGATATTTTGGTAGACATTTTTACTTAGAAATCACTTCTTTATCTAGTGCGCTTTGATGGCCAAAAAAGTGATTCTAAGCACCTTAAGCAGGTTTGGAAATTCTGCGGGTGAATAACATTATCATTAGCATTATAATGCATGACAAAGTTGAGAAACAAGAAGATTTTTATGGCTCCACTTTTTTCCCGAAAGTTTTTACTTTCTAACATGCTACTTACTTTTTTCATTATCAGTCTTGTTACAGCAAATTGTCAATATTGTTCGGTTGCAGCGCGTTCCTTTGAAAATCCCAAGGTCCCTAACTGAATTTCCCCCACCCTCTTTTGACCGACAGTAAGATAAAATGTCCCAATATCCTTCTTGAAGTCGACATTTTTCTTGCAGGTTACACCTGTAAAGAAGTCAAAATTGAATGGAAAATGAAATGTGTCACAGTGCATTTTTTACGGGGACTCTGGGAATTGTTGTAACGAATAGGGGTAGTAAAATAGAAATTGGCAGACAGGCCCCGTCACAAGTCACTTCACGAGTGAGTTGCGACCTCGGTGACCTCGTGATTTAAGCTTTAACGATTCAGCATCAAAAGCGCGCAAAAATGGCCAGATTGAGCGGTAAATCAGGGCGCAATTTACCGTTTGATTTTGAGCAACCAGGTCACGTCAACGGCCTGGAAAAATATCCTTGGGATTTTTTGAGAGTTTGGAGTACGTCTTGTGATTTAAAATATTTCCCAACTTTTTTTGCAAATATATGGAGCAAAAAAAGAAACACCGCGCAAGCAAAAAATAAATGCATACCATCTCGTTTCCATAACGCGCGCATCAACGTTGAATCCAATTTTCTGTAAAATAATGGATTAAAAACTTCGCAAAAATTGCACAAAAAGGAAGAAACATATTCCTTAAAAATAAATATTTTGTTTAATTAGGTGTGTTTAGGTTTACAGGAAATATACCTTATTTTGCTTACGCTGGCCTCTTTTTTTGGTGGTAAATCAATTCTATTATCTAGCTCATCAGACTTGTCCATCGTACTTGAGAATTGTACTTTCTTACTTACTTTCAGAAGTGGGGCTATATAGTAGTGATTATACTAATCTACTTATTGCGCCAACACTAATGGCCGATACTCTTGATTGAAATCACATCAAAACTATGACGACACGCACTAGAGCAATCTGTCTTTACTAGATTTTAACGGCAAATTGAAAGCTGAAAGACCGTTTGATAACCAGGGGCACTCCCCAGGGGTCGTAGCCTTCAAAGACCAAAATAAAGGCCGTCCTCCCAAAAGGCCTCAAGATGTTATTGGGGAGAAAAAAAGAGATTTCGTAAGATAACGGATTTTTTGGTCAGATATTTTTCAAAGCAAACGCTTGAACAAAGTACAATTTTTTGAAAACTTTTCTAGACCCTTTTTATACAGGCATTTTACTTTGGATAACGGTAGAGCCTATCTTAGGCGCCTCTTCTTCCCTTTAATTGAATTTCAAAGGTTGGGGATTTTCGCCCCCGGCATGGGCAGCAAGAAACAAAAGAGTTGTTCGCGCTAGATGCAAACTTTTTCACATTTTCCCCAGCGGGAATTATTGTTCCCAATTTAGCTCTTTTTCCTCTTGAAATGAATGAAGTGATATCAAGAAAGAATTGCGTTTAACCCAACCACACTCACCGCAACGCTTCTATAAATTACACAGGTCTAGCTCTGTCCTGTCTCAGAGTTATATAGGGGAAAAGAAGCAACTTTCAGCGAGCTTTCCAACTTTCGAGACGTTTGGAGTGTGTGCTGGTAGAGGTTTGAAAGATACTTAGGATACTTGAAAGAGCTAGCTCGAGTGACTTTTAGTTAGCAAATTCCCCTACTTTTGCCTTGCAAAATCTGTCCTGGGCAAAAAAGTTTCGTTTAAATGTCCGTTAAATTGCTCGTGGAATATTTTGTATTTTCCAATAATAACAACAAAAGAATATCGAATTAACAAATTGGCTATACTGACTTTAATTGTCAAGAGCGCATTTTGGTGCTGAATTGTCAATGGCAAAAGATAAGGTCAGTAGAAAAGTGACCAGAAAGAGATAGACCTGAAGTGGAAGCATGTTGCCAAAATCTTGACATAATAGAGTTTGAGAAAACTTCTCCCTCTTTCCTCCAAGCTGACAAGCTTGTTTTGAAGGAGTTTGATTTGGTTTCACTGATATTTCACAATAACATGAGCAGCTAGAAGTGTCATCCGAATATACAAGAACAGTAATATGGGCCACCTCTTTTTCCCCATAGGGGAAATTTCAGTTACACAATGGTTGCTTTCTTTGTCTTTTCAAGTGGATTACGTCTTCTGAATTCTGAATGGAGAATTGAGATTTTGTCGATGCTCGCAACCTTCTTCGCTTCAATGGGCAAAATATTCCCGCTATTCAGGACGATTCTTTGTACTTTTCCCGGGGGAAAAATCAAGTTTTTCCTTGTGGCATGACTAGAATAGAAGCGCGCCTAATTTGAAATGCATGTTTGTTTACAAATGGTCCGGCTAAAATGTTTTGAAAAACGCGTCTGCTGCGAGAGAGATTCTCGCTCGGGCAATTTTTATGGGGCCCCAAAATTGTGCAAACAGTGCATTTTAGTTTTACCCGCCCAAATATTTATGTATTTTCGGGACAGAAATGTTAAGCTAAGTCAGGTTAAAGACAGCGGAAGTAAGCGGTTGTATTTGTTAATGTAAAGAGGCCCCTCTCGAGGTCGGTCGTTTTCGAGGCTGCGAGGCCGTTGGGACTTTGATAACAGACCAGGCAAGTCTTCTGCTCTCTGTAATATTCTGCTCTTCCTACGAGTAATTTAGGTTGACTTTCATTACATTTAAATCTCCAATCTCAGTGAAGTGACTGTTTCTCAGTAATTGAATTTGTAATTGTTGTTTTTCGTGACATTGTTAGTAACATTCCTTAATAAAATTAAGTTTCCAAAAATAACTTTAATTACACTTACCTTTGTAACGAGGGAAAAATAATGTCATTCTCAAATTGCACAATTACGTGACAACTCGTGTGAAAGTGGTGTAGTTAGTGCCTTTCCATTTTTGTCCATTCTGAGCAGGTTTAAGCTTGTTTGGACTTGCATATATTTAGGTTAAGAGCACAAAACATTGATAAATAGACATGGGGAAATTCCCCATGAGACGAGATATATTCGCATCATTATTATAATATTCACTTTGATGCATATTGGTATTTTATTAGGGAATCCAGTGAGGCATCTATCTATGTACTTCTTGGAGAAAGTAGGAAGTCATTAGCTTTTGTTTTGTGTTCCTACGTAGGTAAGTTATTCAGTGATTGTGGATTGGTTGTGTTAGGTGCCTTTTTCCCTCCCGCAACTGGGGTTACGCTACATGCATATATTATAAACAGGGTGCTACGAAAGCAATGGCAATTCAGGCATTCCATAAAAGGCCTCTCCTTAATCACCAATTCTTCCGGAACACCCTGCTTGTGTACACAGAAAAGCTTCTTTTTACAAGAAGATCTCTCCTCTTAACATCTAAGAGGCTGGGTCAGCTAGAAGATACTCACTTCGCTCCGGGACCTCGTCTGGAGCTCACGTGTGCCTTAATCAGAGTAACATTTAGGCGTCCAAAGCCATTCAAATTAGTGACTGTAAAGTCGCCAGCGGAAGCTTTTCTGTGGGCCAATTTTGCTGCTAAAATGCCCAGAAAAATTGCCCCCTTTTGGCTCCGCTCGAGACTCCGCTAGTGCTGTGTAAAAAGGCAGATAAGTGGGAAGTGATGTAGGTGTATCAGTAACGTTCCGTTTGACTCGGTGGTCAGATCTTCCTTTTTTGTGGCGTCTGGATGCCTGTGAATTCGAGAAGAGGCCAAAAAGTTAACCTCAATGCTCATCAAAGAACTATTCTTTTTCTTGAAAAAAGTGCGTCTAAATAACGGCCTCAACTTTGACCTCGCAACCTCGGCGGCCTCGCGATTTAGTTTGCAATATTTTGGCCCCTAGCTTGGTGATAGTGATCTTTATGCTCGCCCTTTGGTTATGGAAAGCAAAAGTTTGTTTGTACTTTCTAGCTTTCTGCATAATGGCCAGTATGTAGTAGTCTAATCTTCGTTTTGACAGCCGGGGAAAAATGGCAATACCAGTTTACCAGTTTTTGTCCTCGGCACGAGGCCACTTTTTCCACGGCCTCGGAAAAATTCTGAGGACGCGACTTTACGACTACACTAACACAAAGCTCACGTTGAGGAGTTTCAAATAAAGATGGGCCCCTAGTCTCGTTCGTTCTCCTTCGTGGAGGCCGGGCCGAAAAAAAGTTTTCCAGCCACCGTCCTTTTTTCTGGCCTCTCAAAAATGCAGCCAGAGCAACACTTATTTTGTCGAACGCACAAATTGCTAGAAGCTTCTCATTAGCGCAGGCTTATCCCGAAGTTGGTTTGTGGGGTGGTCAAAAAAGTAACAGCGATGCGCTGACTTTTATTGTCACAACGTGTAGCAGCCTCTGAAAGCCGGAGTCAGACACAGAATGGTTTGAGAAGATAGTTGACATTCAAATGCATAAGAAAGAGGTCTCACTTGAGGTCAGGCCGAGGTCAAAATATTGTGACAACCAACCACAACAACAGGTCTGTGAAAATCACAAAGAAGAGCTATTGTGACAGCCTCTATTCGAAGTTGAGGCTGCGGCAAGCATATATGTTGGGAAAGACCTCAAGACATGTGCGAAGGATGTGTCACTATGTGAAAGGGGAAGCCAATGTCAATATCGAGGACGACAACGACCTCCATCGGGCTCAGCCTCAATAAATTCCCGAGGTCGCTGAGGCCGCGAGGCCGTCATTCATGGTTGAAATCCTGCCTTCTGCTCTGCTCGCTCGTTACCGGTCTTCCCTCCCGAACTCCGATGCCTGCGTTTGAAAGCATGCAAAAACGAGAAGCTTCCGAGAAATGTCACCGTCAGTTTCACGTTACTTTGAAGAAAGAAACGGCGTACAACAGAATGGTGACTGTTGAATTTTCACCGTTCTGGACTTTCCGAGACCCCACGCGAAAGTTGGAAAAGTAGGGCTTCCTTTCCAGGGAACTACTTGTACGACGATTGCAAAACTTGATGATTAAGCAACCATCAAAGACAGATAGAGGGGGTCCTTTGCAAACAACCTCGAGGAGGCAAACCAGTGGCCTCAACTCTTGCAAGGGCCACTTGAATCATCCTCGAAAAATGTGAGGCCACTGCGCGAGCGCGAGACGCCCGCGGGGTCCTACCCGATAGCATGCCGTCCTCGACGCCGAGCGAGAACAGCCTCGGCGAGGTCGGCAACAATGGAGGAGGCGGAAGCCAAAACATTGCGGCTAAAATCAGCCGCCAAGCACCTGTAACCATCAGCATAACGACCTCGGAGGAGATCGAGGACCCTGAGCCCGCCACGGCCGCGGCGTCCATTAAAACGGTGCACGGAGTTTTGACCAATGCTCCCCCCTCAGTCGCAGGAAGAGGAGCAAATAACAGTGCTGACGCCGAGGCCGAGACGGCCTCCACCGCTGCTGTTGTGGTTGTTGAAAGAAGCAGCGCTGCGTCCTCTAACTGCGAGGCTGCTATAGCTAATACTAATAGCAATAGTCATAGTAACAACGGTGGTGGTGATCCAACGTGCGCCTTAAATGAAGCTGCGACTACAACTGCGTCTACGACGAGGTCCTCCTGCTTCAATAACAGAAGTAGCAAGCCTCAGCGTGTGATTAGTGCAGAGGCCGCGAGGTCGGACAGCAGAGTTAGTCATACCTTTGGCCAAGGGAGAGGACAGGACCTCGATCACGACCAGATTCCTCCAGACGCTAATTACAATAGAAATCAGTTCGAGACTGACCACCGGAGAGGTCGGACCTATTTAGAGGACAGCCTCGACTTTGTGAACTTGGCGGCTCACCTCAAGGCGGCCTCGCTACAATTGGTCTCCCGAGAGGCTGCTGAGGCAACATTGTCTCTTGTGAAACATCAGCAGACATCTGTCGACCTTGACACCACAAGACAGTCGAACCTAGAGGCCAAATACAGGCGATATAAATCGTGGGACCCTCCTTGCTGCCCTGAGGCCGCCCCTACTGATTTCTGCTGTGATTCAGGGAGAGGAGGAGCGGGTGGTTATTACTGTTGTGTTGGGGGCGAATTCTGTGATCTCGACCAAAAACGGCCGCCTCCCTTAAGACCGACAACTTCACAGCAACATCAATCTTCAAGGTGCAAAGTGATCTTTCAATACGGCAACCACCGAAGTTCGTCCACTTCTAGGCGATCTTACGAACAACGTACCTCCTACGAGGCGGGGGGAGGCGGGTTAAGTCCGACCGTCCCGACCTCAAGCTCGACTGGCGATCGCGATCGAGTCGATCGTATTCAGGCGACCCTCTCTTTGGACCGGAAGAAGTTACACCGGAACAAAAAGTCCTCACAATTTCAGTGTATCGGTTGTGGGGCTCTCGTCAGAAAACAGCCGCGCAATTTGAAGACTTCGTCGGGCTGCAAAAAAGTCGAGCCTAGTGCAACGATTTCGTCGACAACGTCGCCGATTTTATCGGATTGCCCTACAAAAAACAACAGGCAAGGCCACGAAAAGAAAGACTTTCTGGTTGTGGTGGATTGGAAGTGCTTTCCAAACCACTACCACAACTAACTTTCGAAGCCAATTTTCTCCGGGTCATGATGACTGTCGATCTATTTTACGGGACCCCTGTGTGAACTGTGATGTACAGAGAGGGGCTAGCTGCAATGTAATTTACTTTGTTAGGGGGAGGAATAGAGGGGAAAGTCCAATTGAAATTGACATTGGAAAGTCAGATACTTTCAAGTGTGATTATCGGGAAAGATGTCACTTGATCTTGGAAGTTTGTATTTACTTTTGATGGCCCCCTCTCTTGGTCTTAAGACTGTTAGGTTTGTGTTAATTCTGCGAAATTATTGTAGCTACAACTTAATTAAGGCACTGGTATGCCTTTTTAGCTTTGTGCAGTCTTGCGAATCATGTAACTCAGTCTTCCTCACACTGGTTTCGCGACAATTTACCCACTTTATATAACCTTCACGAGGGAAATGTCGGGGCACCACTTCAAGGTACCTCTAACTAAGCTATGCCATACGCTCTTGCCTTTTCCCTGGCAGTCCTTTTGTAAGATTAATTTATAACGGCCAAAAGTCACGAGCCGTGACAATAATGAGGAGATAGCAGATTTTGGCGCCAAAATGTCGCTAAGGGGAAGGGTCGAACTTAATTGTAGAGGCCAGTAGCCGTTAGTTAGTTTCACGGGCTGTTGCTATTGCTACGTAACTGTTACATGCTTTTGAGAAGCTGCGAGCAGAAAAATAACCCATCATTTTCATTTGTCGAGGTATTGTGCGACCATTTTGCTTTGAAAGCAAAAAATGCCCACTTTTTACCCGCGAGCACGTAGTGCGCGAGTGGTCTATGTTAATTTTGTTGTTCTTCTTCTACTTGCTATTTTGCTTTAATAATGCAAGTTGTAAGTATCTATCGACAACATGTGGTGACGTCAATTCGAATACACTTCTATTTTTGAATGGACACTGTCAAACTTTTCCTATTACTGATATTATGTTCCACTCTTCCCCCTTTAAAGATGCAACCACGCAGAAAATAGATTAAGCTTTCAAAAACTTTTCGGCAAGTGACTTTCCTTCTATAGCATAGGTAAATAGCTGTAGCCAAACTTTGTAAGTAGTAAATAATAACGCGCGTGCTTGTGAAATTGAGCCGTCTCTTTGCTCGCTTTTTGGTGCACTTTTTCATTTTTCAATGCAAAGATAATTGAGTTTTGCTATTGTTTTTTGGAAGGTTTGCATTAAGCTATACATTATAGGCTTATTTGAATTTTAATCATTATCGCCTTATCTCGACAAAAGTCGAACTTGATTTCTTCTTCCCGCTTTCACGCCTTTGGTGCGAAAATGGTATTTTCATGCAAATCAGGATAAAAATCAAGCCTATAAATTCTCATCCTGCAAGCTCTATACCCGTTTTCTTCAGTGAGGAATTTGAAATTAAAAGCTCTGAATAAAAAGTATAGGAAATTCAGCTGCGTACTGTATAACTTATTTAAGATCTGCGTAGCCCTAGTGGCCAATCTTTAATCCCGTAGCTACAGCTCGTGCGTAATCTCGACCAAAAATCCCCATCCTAATCGCACGTCAATGTCCTCTAGTATAACCACAGAAAAAAGGAGATATAATAAGCTCTAATCTTGTGCAGTACGTAGCAAGAACAAGTCTTTTTTGGACTTTTGTGGCAGGTGTTAAACACAGAGCAGCCTCTCTTTTTTATTGGAACAGGCCTTTTTCGAGGCTGCGAGGCTGCGAGGCCGCGAGGCCGCTGCTCAGTATGCAAATCATGAGGTCTTCTTTCAGGTGTTCTCTGTTACGTAGAGGTCTATTCTGCATCATATTCTTCCCTTTTGAGACTCTTCTTTTTTTCTTGGGACGGACACGTTACATCACAAGATGCGGCCTAGCCTTAGCTTCTCTGAATGGCAATGTAATAAACCATCCACTGGCCTTTCTCAATAAAAAAGGGCCACACATAGGCCCTTAGTAGGGGAACTTCCTTTTCCCCTATCCTTTGCAGTCATAAAACCCTGCTTTAACAAATTGCCCTATAATGCAAGTAGGGGCTTGATTGAAAAATGAATGCGTGTACTGGGGAAAAAATCTGCATTTTAGGCGAAAAAAGTGTGAAAACCAAGCGCTGAGAAAGTTTTCGCGAAGTGATGGGAAAATTGACTTTCGACAACAGTAGTCATCTATAGGGTAAACATAAACAAAAGAAAATGTTTTGGGCACATCTTCTTTAACGACATATTGTAACAGACTTTTCCATCATTTCCGGTAGGTCTGGTATGCTCTCCGTAGTTGGGTGCATAACTTTCAAAAACACACATCCCATATACTGTATGACTTTGACAGGAACTGTTTTCGGATGAATAAACAGGCGCGCGTTTTCGAGGCTCTGTTTTGAGTAGAAACCGTTTGAGAAAGTCATATACTCTCCAAGATTTCGGTCATTAAACTGTCCTATAAATGTTAGATGAAACGCTGAGCTGATTTTCCCCGGGGACTTTTTGGAAGGGGGAATTACAATGATGGCAATGGGGCCCCAGAGATCTATCAGGATCAATTAACAAACAGAAAGAGGGAGCAAGATCTGCGTCACTGCACAACTAAATGGTCGTAGGCATTATCAGAACAGACATCGAGGCTGCTGGCATGGCGCGACCTCAATCGAGGTCGTTTTATGTAGTAGAGGCTCACCGTAATTACTGGCCAAATTGTTGTGCGTACAGGGGATAAAATGCCCGTACAATCATGACCTGCATTAGAGGGGGGATATAAATTGGCTTCGAAAAATTGTAGTGCGCAACCTTCTCAACGACCTCAATATGAACCACAGCCTCGCGACCTCGGAGAATCCGGCGCCGAGGCCGAGGCCATTTTGAGTGACATCGATGGAGACACATTGCTCCGCCAAAAGCTGCTTCTCAGCATCCTCGCCGAGGCCGAAAAGCTATCACAGGAACAGCAACAACAAGAACATGGTGATCAGGTCGAAGGTGGTGCAGAACAGAAACTGGAGGCTGTGTCTTCTCTCTCTAAATCCCAAGAAAGAGGAGCTAGTGGAGGCCATTCGAAGTCTGATGCTCTCACTGCTAGTGCTGTGACCTCGCATTTCATTCAGCCTAAAAGTGCTGGCGAAAGAGAAACAACAACCATAGACGAGGAAGTACAACAAGAGGGAAAAAAGAAGACCTCCACTGAGACAGAGGTCATAAAAGAGGCCAGCTGCAGCATTAGTGTGGGAGGAGGAGGAGGAGGAGGAGGAGGAGCCTCTGTGAAGGAGAACAACGGTCAATCGACTAAAGACGAGGTCGCGTCACAGCAGCCTCCATTAGCCTCTGTAAGAAGCAAAATGACTACGGAGCAGCAGCTCGAGGCCGATAAAAATGCCGAGGACGCCCGAGAGATGGCGCTGCATTCTGAGGACGGTGAACGGGAAATTGCGCCGCAGCCACCGGTTGCGCCCTCTGACGAGAGATCGGCGAAACTCGTGCTTAAAACCACAACAACCTCGACGAACGCGGCGGCCTCGACAGCCTCGCGGCCTCGTGGAGGATCTTTTAAACAGCCGAAAAGGCAGCAGCAGGCTGAACCGGGAACTGCGGCGCAAAAGGCCGTTGCAAAATTACTCCTAGGTGGTGTCGGTCGCGGGACCAGCCTCGAGGACGGATATTCAGCCTCTATAACCGCTGGTGGCAACGACGCATCGAAGCGTAGCGGCGTTGTAGGTCTGGATGCACTTTTGGCCGAGGCTGCCAGAAAAGCAGCTCACAATGAGTCCGACCTCGGACCTGTAGAGACATCAGCGACCTCGAATTCCAAAGCTGGAGGAGGTGAAGTGCACCACCACCACCACCATCACCATTATCACCATCATCACCATACGGTTGCATTAGCTTTACCGCCCGGAACCGGAAGTGCGGAGGCCACAGCCGGAAATCTCGGCCTCGAATTCTTGAACACCACCACCACCCCTCCTTCCTCTGGAGGCGGAGGACCTCAACAGCCTCAGAATAACAACAATCAGCTCCTGCATTTGAGCTCACAAGTTTTAGAGGCCGTCTCGACCAATGTGATCAACGATAGCAGCTCGTCAGCCTCGCAGCCTCGAAGTCACCTAAGAGCAGATCTTTCTGGAGGGGAACAGCCAAGTGATTTCCATCTTTACACCGACAACAGTTGTCAGACAACCTCAAATAATCTTAGCAGTCGAACCCAGACTCCTAAGCAAAACTCATCCGAGGACAAGGAGCAGCCTCCGTTAACCTCACTGGCCTCGCCATCCCTACTCAATT
>JAAUYL010093583.1_pt1 | contig 11838 bp, 17 predicted proteins | sample 7278011 | NCBI WGS metagenome assembly JAAUYL01 (sample SAMN14350225, study PRJNA611818) | marine sediment metagenome | isolation source: surface marine sediment (1.8m) | place: French Polynesia: Moorea | collected 2018-08 | reverse complement strand
TTTCCTTTTTAACAGAACGCTGTTCTTGGGCATAAACCGGATACCAATTATCTTGATACAACTGTACAGCGATATCGCGTGTGTTAAGGAATGCGTACCGATCACTAACGTCATGTTTCGGCGCAGTTGCGTAAAAACTCGGGCAGAACCTTTCAAAGTCTTGCCTTTCCAATACTTTCAATCCTTTAATCTCTTTCATTTTTTAACCCTCCTGTTTAATGTGCACGGCATACCCTAAATGATGGACTTTCATCCATTCGTCCTGCTCCGCTTCTCTGATCAGCTTAGCTATCAATTGAGCAGGTAATCTTGACAATTCCGCTGGCGTGATTCCTAAAAATTCACATAATCTTTTTGTAACCATTTTTATCCCTCCCTCTTTATATAATGGTTAACTGCAATGAAATACCCTACGTACTCCAGAACTATGAGCAATATCCCTATGGCAATAATTAGTGTCATTGTGACTATGTATAATGCACATTGTGTGCCAGACAATAGGGTTATGACGCAATTAGCGTATGCCCTTGACATTATTAGGGATATGGATATTATGACACAGTGCACGCTATGGTGCACGGCACAAGAAATCGACAAAATTGTAACATTTTGGGGAGGTGAACTGCGTAACATGCTATAGTGTATGGATATCATTGATAATAATGGACTGCACATGATTATGTGCGCAAAGTTCAAGATCTTGAACCCGACCCTGACCATGTTCATTACTAGGGGACATAAACATACTAGGGGACGAACTGCACCCAAACATTGTGCAAAAGGATGCGCATATACACGAATAAATGGTTGATACCCTCATTGTGTATGGGGTAATGCACCTAAGACACAGATAATGTTGGATATTTCAACATGTGGAACTTCACTACATGTCTCAGGTTTTTGATAGGTTGATACACATTTGTCTCAATTGTGAGACACTTGAGGTCGATCCGAGACGCCCTCACCCTACGTAACATGTGGATATCATTCAACATTCTGTGTAGGTGTAGGGAATATCATACATGTGACATCTGTGTCACACGTGCATATGCACCTACATGTTTTGTAGTGTCCGCTGGCGTACACGTGTACCTGCACCTTTTGCATGGGCTGGTCCAGGGTGTAGCAGTTTTGCTACATTTTTTGTAGGTCAGACCTCCAAATTTTGGAGCAATGGGGCCCCATCCAAGACGGGGGGAGGGGTTGTGTGATGGGCCAGGGTCCCTATACACAGTGGCGAGAAACCGCTCACGTCAGACAGGAAATGCGACCGCTCACGTCTCGACAAGATTTACTTAGTCGGTTTCTCGACAAGATTTACTTAGTCGGTTTCCCGACAAAATCAGATTAGTCGAAAAAGGGACCCATATACACCCATCCATAACCCTGTGTATTTATTCATCTTTATGTCCGTTCCCCCTAGTAATAAACAAGATCAGGGTCAGGGTCAGGGTCCTTGTCCCCCACACAAGGGGGTTGACACTACATAAACAACTGCGTTATCCTATCCCAAATGGCGGGAATAGGTGTACCTCCTACCTAATTCTGGGGATGTCCCCCAGTCCCGCCTCACCCCAAAGGGGGCGCGATGTCGAAAAATTGCGCGAAAAATATGGGACACTGGACCAAGTGCACGTATTACGAGAGTCCGGAGGATTGTACGTTCCGCGAGGAAGGTCGTCTCGAACGCTGCTCGTGGTTTCGTGATGGTATGTGCACGTCCCCGAAAGCGATAAACGGATCAAGGGAAAAAGATGGCTGACCTGAAGATGACCCCGGAAATGAAATACGCCATAGTCGAATTACTGGGCGAGATCCCCAACATTACCGTGGTCGCCAAGACCATGGGCATGTCCCCAACAACTATCCGAAATCATATGAAATCCGACGAGGACTTCGACAACCAAGTCCGCGACGCCATGGAATGCGGCTATGACCTCATGGAAGAGGAAGCCCGACGGCGTGCCGTGGACGGTGTCGAAAAACCTGTATATTATAAAGGTAAAAAAGTAGAGGGAGGGGTTCGGGAATACAGTGACCAGTTATTAATGTTCATTCTCAAGGCGTACCGGCCCAAGAGGTTCAACCCCGGACAAAAACTTGGGTTTGACCTGGACGACCAGGAAAAGATCACTGTTACCTTTAATATAGGGGAGACTGGGGAGGACTAAGTCATGAAGCTCCTGATCGCCGCGCTATTTTTAGTGAGTTGTGCCGCTGCACCCGTCCAAGCTCCTGAGGGGATGCATTGGGTATCGGATATCATTTGTTGTGAAGCGGACGAGGACAGACCCCTGTCCCGTACATACCATATCCGGTCCGAAGCGTCCGTTGGACAGCCTGGGCAGGCGATGTTTTATGCTATATACGGAATAGAGGGTGTTCAAAGCGTGTACCGTGTACCTTACCAGTACAACATAACCATTTCTCCCCTGTACGAATGGGAGGATGTGGAGGCCGAATTGGTGAAAAAGGTGTCAGAATTGGTAAACGTGTACGACACAGCCGTCAAAACACCTAAAGTGGACAAGTCAAAAGGACTCTAACATGCCCTGTGGACGTAAAAAGGGCCGGAAAAAACGCTCCCGGCCCAAGAAAAAGAGGAAATAATGTCTCTAATCATCGTCTCCGGCGTCCCCCGGTCCGGTTTGGCCCTAATGTGCCGGATTTTGGACGATTCCGGGGTCGAGGTGGTGTCTGATGACACCCTAACCTACGGATATTCCGAGACAGCAAAGCTCAGGGAGGGGGATTCCGCCTGGATGAGGGATATCCCCGACGAATGCGCTGTCAAGGTGTTTTACCCCTGGATCATGAAGGTCCCGGTGACGCGAAAACTGGAAATAATCTGGATGAGGCGAAATTCCCGGAACTGTGCGAAGTCCCAGCGTGCGTTTGGTGGAAAATCCCGGTGGTGGATTGCCAAGGCGACCAAGGAAATTGCCAGAATCAACAAGAGTGTTCCTGACCTCCTCCGTGTGGTCCACCCTCGGGTGACGGAAATATCCTTTGACGAGCTTATTCGGAAACCAAACGACGCCCTGTGGTTGTTGGAAGAGATCCTGAACACGCCCCTGGTGACAAAATCGGTGAAAACCCTTGGGGAGAGTATTAACCATGCCACGACGTAGAGCAGTGAAAAGTAAAAGTAAGGGGAAGGTTGTCCGTAAAAAGGTCCCGAAGCGGCCTTTGACAGCTGCGCAAAAGAGACAACAGAAATTGTATGAGAAATTCCTAAAAAGTAAGCCTGGAGAGAAGTTTTTGTTGGCACCGAGAAAGGTGTCTACTCGCAGGAAGAAGAAGAAGAAACAATAGTGGAAATAGTATACAACGCAGAGCCCACGCCAGCTAAATTCCACAAGGACGACTCCTTTTACCGTGGAATCCGTGGACCCGTCCGCTCGGGCAAATCCTCGGCCATGTCCGCTGAAATCATGATGCGTGCGCAGAAACAACGTCCCAATTCCCAGGGAATCCGCCGCACCCGCTGGGCCGTGGTCCGCAACACCTACCGGGAACTGGAGGACACGACCATCCGCACGTGGCTTATGTGGTTCCCCGAGTCCGTATTCGGCCCCCTGAACAAGAGGACCATGATCCACTCTATCAAGTTCGGGGACGTGGAAATGGACGTCTTGTTCCGCGCCCTGGACCGTCCCGACGACGTAGCCAAGCTCTTGTCCATGGAGGTCACTGGTGCCTGGGTCAACGAGGCCCGAGAGGTCCCCAAGGTGATTATCGACGTTCTCGGTGACCGGGTCGAGCAATTCCCCCCGAATATGGACGAAGGCTGCACCTGGGGTGGGGTATTCATGGACACCAACGCGCCGGACGAGGATCATTGGTGGTTCGACCTGGAAGCGGAGCCTCCCGACGGTTGGCAGTTTTTCACGCAACCGGGCGCTCTCCGGGAGATCCAGGGCCGCTTTGTCCCCAACCCCAAAGCGGAAAACGTCAAAAACCTAAACGGTGGTCATGAATATTACACAAAGCGTGTCGCGGGTAAAAAAGAGTCCTATGTCCGGGTATATTACTGCAATCAGTTCGGATATGTGGAGGAAGGAAAGCGGGTCCATCCTGGCTATTCTGACTCTGTACATTGTCCTGGAACACCCCTCGTCCCGGACCCTGCCCACCTTGTGGTAATCGGACTCGACTTCGGCCTAACCCCTGCCGCAACTTTTTTCTCTCGCCGACCCAATGGACAGTGGTGGTGTTTTCACGAGATCGCCACGGAAAAGATCGGTATCAAGCAATTTGGGGAGCTCTTACTGTTACCCTACATCCTCTCCAACCTCATGGACTTTACCATCGAGATCTACGGAGACCCCTCGGGCAAGGGCGAGGACGAAACAGCACCTTTTCAGATCCTAGAAGCCCTTGGATTTGCAGTAAGACCCGCCCCAACCAATTCCGAGGTAATGCGGCGCGAGTCCCTGGAAGCTGTATTGACCCGAATGATTGACGGGGAGCCTGGGATCTTGGTTGACCCCTCCTGCCGAGTCCTGCGCAAGGGGCTTTCCTCCAAATTCATCTACAAACGTCTCCAAGTCGTCGGAGATGACCGATATCAAGAACACCCGTACAAGAATTTCTGGTCCCACACCTGCGAATCCGCCGAATATGCCATGTTGGGGGCGGGTGAGGGCAAAACCATAACATATAAAAAACCTAAACCAAGATCACGTGCAGAGCGTATTATGTCACCTAACGCCTGGATGGGGAGCTAAAATGTTGCAATTACTACGTTATTTAAAACCAGTGAGTATTTTCACCTTCACCTTAATTTCCCTCTTCATTTGGGCCATTCCGGCCGTTGACGCCAATACCATAACATATAGCGAGGGGACATTCACCCTAACTATATCCGGAATTAACAGTGATTGGACGTGGACGGACACTTTTCCAACAAAACTTAACGGGATTAGAGTGCATTCTATTCGATTCAACCCAGGCGCGGCCAATGACCGTTGTATCATCAACGCGGGATCTGTGTCCGGGGGGGACCTGTTCGACTCCTCCGTCGCCACAGACAGTAGCGAAGGGTCTATCCAATATTACCCGTCGGAACTTAGACTAAAACCCGTCCTGGACGTGTCTGACGGCACATATAACGCATCTGCAAAAGTAACCATAATCGTGGTGGAGTGATATGAGAATATTCTTCTATACTCTGGCAATAGTCTTGTCTATTGCCGTTTTCGTAAGCTGGGCGTCCTATACGGGGTTGTCCATGAGAAACGCCCCCTCCATGTCGCATTCGGGAGGAGGTGGGGGTGGGGCTCCTGGATCTGGAAACAGGTTCCTGATAGACTCCACCAATTATTTCGAACTGGACGGATCTCCTAACTATTACCGAGTTGACGGAGCAAGCTAATGAGAAGGTTATATCTTCCCTTATTCCTATTTTTCACGTACATGGTCTTGGTAGTCTGGGCAGCTGATTACGGTGCGGACCAGTCCATCGACACCTTAACCGACGTATCAGGTGCAATTACACGTTCTTCCCGGATTCCTGTTCAGGATATGGCAGATACGGACAAGACAGGGTCCATGGACCCCGCAGACCTGTTTGGACTCCTTCAGGCTGGGGATATCCCAGACATATCAGCGACGTACCAACCTTTGGACAGTGACCTGACCTCCATCGCCGCGCTGACCACTGCTGCATCTGGTAGAGCGGTTCTGGAAATTGACACGGCTTTGCCAACTGGGGTCCCGTCAATATCCTCTGGAACATGGGGTGTCGCTGCCACCTTGACACATGAACTGGGTGGTGTCGAAGCTGACGTTTCCGCCTATACAGGACTTATCGGGATATCCGCAGGGTCCACGGCTGAGGTGGACACAGCCGCCGAGCTTGAAACATATGCCGGTTTGGGTGCCTTTGCAAACGAAATCTTGGACGATGCTGACGCGGCCGCGGTCTTGGTAACCTTGGGATTAACGGCAACAGCGGCGGAAATCAATACCCCTTTGGACGGTGCAAGTGTTACCTTAACGGAGTTTCAAGAGCTTGAGACGATCGGTGATACAACTATTTCCGCCAACCAGTGGGCCGCTGTAGGTGGGATGCCAGAGACCCTCACGGCAGCTGAGCTAGGGTACTCCGACGGGGTTACGTCAGCCATTCAGACCCAAATGGATACAAAGTATGCCGCTGGGGACACAATCCAAACAGGGTCTAATACCACACTTCCTGGAACCTGTACCACTGGAGAACTGTACGTTGACACGGACGCGGACACTGACGGGACCCTCTATGTTTGTGTTGCAACAAATACGTGGAAGGACGTTGACGATGACGGCGCTACTTCCACGGACAAGATCAGCGAGGGGGATTCATTTGTCGAAGTGACGGACGCTGGGACAGGTGAGGTGGTAATCGACGTTGACGACGAAGACCTGGAGATCACCGACGGTGGAGCTAATCAAATCAACATAGGGTCCAATACAGGAGTGGACACTGTCGACATGAATGTGGATTTGGAAGTTAACTCCGTAACCACGGACGCCACGGCAAACCCAGGTGTTGTTTTGCAGGATTCCGATGCTCCTGGAACTGACAAGGACGTTGGTTGGTTCACCTCCGAGTACACTTCTGGAGCGGATGGTTCGGAAAACTCTGACGTCTGTATCGGCGCTATTCAAGATGGCACTGAGGACACGGCTCAGTGGTGTTTTGATGAAAGTGATGATCAGTGGGAAACAGGTAAGGCTATTAAAGCTGTTTCTATTGACGCTGGTTACTTGTATGAGAATGTCGACGCTGCCGGTCAAACTGAGACGATATCCTCAACAGACTGCGAAAAAATGTTTTATATATTTGATGACGATATAATAACTTTTAGCCTTCCCGCTAGCCCTATATGCGGCGATGGTGCTGGAAAAGAATTTTGCTTTATATATCGTAGTACTTCTGGTGGGGCAGATTATATATATTTAGACCCTGCGACAGGTGACGATATTTGTTTGTCTGGTGATGTTTGTTTGACCGCTGGCTACAGAGTATATAATAGCTCGGATGCACGAGGCGATATGATTTGTCTCCGGGGCAGGAGGAGCACTGATACGTACGATTATTGGTATGAGTTTATTAGCGTTGGCACGTGGACGAGTGCAGGGAGTTAAGAAATGAAAAGAATATTTTTAATTTTCTTAGTCTTGTTTTTGGTCCCAACTTTTTCTTATGGAACAACTGTTTTGTATAGGATCTCTTCAGGCGAGGTTATCAGTATTTCTATTAGTGATGATCTTTTTGAAGAATATGATGACGAATTTAGGGACGTCTTGACGAATCCACCTCTTCCAGATGGAACACAGCTTATGAGTCCTGGCACTTATGGTTCACATCGAGTTTTGGGGTATGCAAAAATAGTTGATAACGGAACAGTTAGAAATGCAACTCAGCAAGAAATTGATTCGTTTGGCGCGGCTTTTGCAGATGATCAGGCTCAAAAAGAAGCTAACAAAGCTGAAGAATACTTGGAAAATGATCCTAAATTTCGCCGGGTTATGACTGCCCTCATGGCGATATTAGTTGATGAAATTAACACCCTTAGATCGCAACATGGGCTGCCCGACAGAACCTTGTCTCAGCTTAAAAATGCCATCAAAAACAGAATCGATAAAGATGATTAAACTATATACATTTATCATACTACTGTTTTTTAGTTTTAGCAGCCCTCTATTCGCTGCTACATATTACCTGGACTGTGCAAGCGGTGACAATGCTGACTCGGGCAACGAGGCCAACCCCTGGAAAGACCTTGACTATGCCTGGGGCAGTACCAGTGGGATGGGCGCGGGGGATACCCTAGTCATAGAGGACGGTACGTGCAAGAGAAACTTATCTGTACAAAACAACTCAACTTCAACGTTTTCCCCCCAGATAAGTGGAACAGACAATGTTGAAGGATCAGGTCTTGTTCTCATAAAGGCAAGGAATGCCCATCAGGTCACCTTGGACGGTGAGTATGCATCAGCTCCAGAGACAAACTTGGTCTGGATTTACCGGAAGGATTACATCAGATTTGAGGGGATTATTTTTGCGAATTCCGACGGACGTGCTCTTTACCTGGGGGACGGAGGCTCTTGCGCTGGCGCGTCCACTGTCATGCACCACATAACCGTGTACAATTGCATTTTCGACAATAATGCTCATTCTTACTCTACAGTGATCAATGGGAAGGAGCAGGTTTACGACATAAAAGTAGACAGGTGCATATTCAGAAATAATCAGGTATCCGACCCCGATCCCGGGCAATACGTCTGGTATCATGTCATTTATACGAAAGGAACTTACTGGCAGATCACAAATAATATATTCCATGATCAATACGCTGGACATGCAATAAAGATCTCTGGAAACTGTTACGGTGACGATGATACAGACCATCCTAGCAGTTATGATAGTCTTCCAACACATAAAATCATCAACAATACTTTCAATGCTCCAACATATCGGACATCCCAGAACTTTCCAATAGTTTGGGGTGCGGCTCATTTTAACGAAGGTGACGGTCCAAGTGCGGATGGACGTCCCCGAGACGTTTTGTTCGCAAATAACGCTTTCTACAATCACGCAGAAGATTATATCGTTAAAAGCCTCAACGAGGCATGGGAGTATGATCGAACGGACTTTTACAATAATTACTCGACACAGTCAGAGTATGGAGAGGATGACGGTTCGGCCTGTGGTGGAACAGGGAATTATTGCCCTTCAGTGTATAGCGGTAACTCCCTTGGTCAGAGCACATCCAGTTTTGGATTCACCAACGTCAGTACTGATGATTACTCTCTCACCTCTGGATCTAGTCTAATCAGCGGGGCAAACGCGTCTTACGCGCCTGATGAAGATTACGCTGGCACACAAAGACCCCAAGGACAGGTGGACGACATAGGTGCGTATGAGTACGTGCCTCCAAGTGGTCATGGGTATAGACTGGAGGGGGCGAGGGTTGATTAACCCTGGAGGAAAATTATGAAAAAACTATTTTTCATGGTCTTGGTTTTGGTTTTTACTTCTCCTGCGATGGCAGATTGGCAGGTAACAGTTAGCGGCTGGACTATGAGTCCTGGACCTGATTTGGCCTATGAGCAGGTTTTGCAGGATGACATTGTAGTTAATGTCACCAATGGGTTTCCGAGTAATTGCGACAATATCATTGCAACTGACCCTAAGTCTTGTGTGTGGACGATACCGACTAAGACAGGTCAACAGGTTAAGGTGCGAAGTTACGATATTGGAGGAGCTTATGTTGACCATATTGTCGGCAATGTGGGAACGGGTCCGAATCCTGCTAGCGGTGGTTATATTACTGTTATTTGGCCATAATTCTTTTGCGGTAGATTTAGAATGGGATTCCCCTTCAGGTCCACAAGAGGTTGATGGATATAGGGTTCACTGGGGAGCGGAGTCAGGCATCTATACCAACTCTCAAGATGTTGGGAATGCGTTGCAGGCAAGTCTCCCCATACCCTTGGGTTCCTATATAAATGTGACTGCATATAACGAACATGGTGAAAGTGATTATGATGGTGAAGTCTATTACACGGGTAATGGGAATGGCATCCAGCCAGCTTCAGGTGGTCAGATAACAACATTGTTTATAGGATCTGGGTTAGGTGAGGGTAGCAGAGAGCTTAATGGAAGCAACCAATATCTTGATACGGCAATTCTCCCTGTGAGTGGGACTCCCTTTACCCTGTGTGCTTGGGTTAAACTTGATCAATTGTCGAGCGTGAAGGGAGATGAACAATGTGCTGCTGCCTTCGGGGATGATAGTGCTATTACGTTCCTAAATCTAAGAGCTGATATGAATGACAGGTTACAATTTAACAGCGGACCACTTCCAACGGCGATTGCGACCTCTAACAATACGATCACAGCTGGCACGTGGGAGCATTGGTGTGGAATAGCTGCTTTGGACAATGAACGCAGGGTGGTATTAAACGGAGACTGGACAAATAGCGGCATCAATACTGACAGCAAAGATCCATGGAATGCTTTAGACAACTTTAATGTTGGCCGACTATTCATGAACTCCACCGCTTATGATTATCTTGGTGGAAAAATTGCCCATGTTGCGGTTTGGAATGTAGCTTTAGACCAAAGCGAGATACAATCTTTATCTGAATGTAGTTCTCCAGATACAGTAAGAACAATGGATTTGGTAGCTTATTGGCCCTTGGTAGTCAATGACAATGATGATATTGGGGGCAATAACCTAACACCTCATAACTCTCCGACATGGTCAACCATAGATTATCCTACATGTCCGTGAGGAGGACGAAATGGCAGAATTGAGCGCCGCTCAAAGAGCGGGAGTAACAAGAGGACTTCAGAGATACTGGAGTAGACTAAGAGAAGTTGTCTCAATTTTGACGAAAGCAGAGTTGAGAGCTGCTATTAACTCTACCGACGTCTGGATTAATAACAACCAAAACTCTTTTAACAATTCTTTGCCTGCGGCGGCTAAAGCCAATTTAACGCAGGCACAAAAAACAATTATATTTTGTGTTGTTGCTTGTTGTCGTGTCAGTGAAGCAACAGCTAAAAAAGTGGTAGGAGAAACTGACTAATGGCTTCAGGAGACACTTTACTATCTTTTATGCCGTACCATAGCGAACCACCAAGCTCTAATGCAGCTACTTTAGATATGAGAAACCAACACCCCGTCTTGGATTTCGACGCGTCAACTAATGAGTCTACCATTTTTAGTGCGATAATGCCTCGCAACTATGGTGGAGGTGGGGTGACGGTTTATATCCACTACTCAATGTCCACGGCCACGTCTGGAGACGTAGATTGGGATGTGGCCTTTGAAAGGATCGGGGATGCTCAGCAAGATGTGGACTCTGATGGATTTGCAGCGGTTAATTCGGTGGATAACACTACCGTACCTGGAACCTCTGGTCATGTAGACATTGTTAATGTCACATTCACCGATGGTGCTGACATGGACAGTGTTGCCGTTGGTGAATTGTTTCGATTGAAATTGACTCGTGATGCTGCAAGCGATACGGCAACCGGTGATGCGGAATTGCATTCAATAGAAATCAAAGAGACCTAATTTAGATGGCAATTGACCTAAACGGATCTTCACAATACCTTGATACAAGCACGTTACCTGTAAGTGACGTTCCGTTGACTATGTGTGTGTGGGTCAAGCTCGATCAGCTTCCCAGTACAAAAGGTGATGAACAATGTGCCGCTGCCTTCGGTGATGATAGTGCTATCCGATTTTTGAATCTAAGGGCAGATGATACGAGCGACAAACTACAGTTCAACAGTGGGCCACTACCCACGGCCGTTGCTTCTACCACAAACTCTGTGACCGCTGGTGTATGGGAGCACTGGTGTGGAATAGCTGCGGCAGATGATGACAGAAGATCAATCTTAAACGGAAATTGGGCCAACAGCGGAACAAGTTCAGTCTCCAAGGATCAATGGGCCTTTCTTGATAATTTTAACGTTGGCCGAATGTATATGACTTCTACCGGCTACGATTATGTAGACGGTAAAATTGGTATGGTTACGGTATTTAATGTTGCGTTAAGTCAAGCACAAGTCGAAGCTCTTGCCGCTGGTTTTCACCCTAAATTAGTTGCCCCTAATAATATAGTTGCTCATTGGGAATTAATGAGAGATCCCAATGACAGGTGGGGAACTAACAACCTTACTGAACAGGGAACTCCATCATATGTTTCGGACTTCCCCCCAGTCGTATATCCAGCTATGCGAAATGTTGGAGTTGAGGGAGAGGCGGTAGCTGGGGCCACCATCCCCATAATGTACCACCATTACACTAAAAATATAGGAACGTGAAAAATGTT
>JAAUYL010041409.1_pt1 | contig 11839 bp, 10 predicted proteins | sample 7278011 | NCBI WGS metagenome assembly JAAUYL01 (sample SAMN14350225, study PRJNA611818) | marine sediment metagenome | isolation source: surface marine sediment (1.8m) | place: French Polynesia: Moorea | collected 2018-08 | reverse complement strand
TCTCTCAGCTTTGGAGTACCACAATGAAACTCGCTTTTATCACACTTGCTCTTGTCATTTTGGGCGTTGTTGCGTAAGTAAAATTGTCCTAGAATCAAGCCTCCCAAAATGGAACTTTTCTTTTAAAATAGCCTCGCCGAGGCCGAATACACGGATGCGGACCTCGCAGGATGGAGGCTGACGGAGAGAACCTTGGCCAATGAAGTCTTGGACAATCCAAACTACGACAAAGAGGTCAGGCCTCCCGGAATCAAGAACTTGAGTAAGCAGTCTATGATTTGGTATCTGGAATGATATTGTTAATTTTATCTTTACTCAGATGATCCCGTGAAAGTCCGATTCACAATGCACATTTTGAGCTTGGGTCTATGCGAAAAACACCAGGAGGTCACCGTTCGAGGTTTCATGAGGCAAATGTGGAACGATCCGAGGCTTAAGGTCAAGGGAGTGCCCGGGGATAAGATCATTTACAAGTAGATATGCCTTTGAATTCCAGAAGATTACAAATCAAACAATGGATCTGATTTTTGTTGATTTTCAGGGCGAATGACATGTTTACTGACAGGCGCGTCTGGATTCCAGATACTTTTATTATCGAGGAGGGCAAGGGATTTGTTAGATCGAACGAGCTTGGGACTGGCCGATCTTTTCTTCGATTCTCTGCCAATGGCGACGTCTTGTCATCAATGATGTAAGATTTTTTAAATAAATGTCTATTTTTGTACGCAGCACAATTTCAACCATTCCATCAATTATAGGATGAATGTGAAAGCAGTGTGCCCCATGGGAGATAGAAACCCTGTTGGAACTGCGGTAGAATGCATCATAAACATGGAGAGCTGCAAGTCTACTATTCGACATTTTATAAATAGGTTGACGAAGCATTTTTTTGTTAGATGGACTCAATAGCAATGAAGTCTTGTACGAATGGAAAGAGGAGGGTGTCGTCAGCAGCGTGACAGTCGATGCTGGAAAGACTGTCGTTGGCGAAGGATGGCGTTTGGAGAACCACTCCTATGTCAGCACATTCCAATCTCTCTCGACGGGTAAACATGCCAAACAAATATGAAATTGATTAGGTATTCTGACTGCTTTTAATGTTCCAGGCAATTATACTTCAGCCAGGCTTACTTTGAATTTCAAGAAATATGCTACCCCCGTACCCCTTCCAATTGAGATTTGAGTCGTAACGCAAGCATAAAGATCGCCTTGGAAACAAGGAATCGTGACGTTATGATGTCACATAAACTTTTCATTACTCACACTTTTTTTGTCGAGGAAATAAATCACTTGAAGTGTAAACAAAGTTTTTTTGTGAAAACAAGTTGACGACTACAAACTTGGTGTAGTGAGGTCGTTACTCTTTGTCAGCTCACAATGGTGTTAGAGGTTTTCATTTTTGCACTTGCTTTGGCATTAAGGTAACGTGAATAAAGAGATGGTTGTACCAAAATATTTTTTTATTCGACATCTTGCAGCTCTGGTGATTCAAGTTATTCCAAAAGTGATCTGATACAATGGAAGTTGCAAGAGAAGATGCTCGTCAGCCATGTCTTGAATGGCTATGACAAAACCATTCGTCCTCCGGGGCAGAACAACCTATGTAAGCATTGTCCAAAAATGATCCGACCATAATTAGTTCAGAAGCAAGATCCATTTTTTCAGCTGATCCTGTGACAGTCAGTTTCACCATGTACATAAAAGGATTGGGTTTGGACGAAGACCAACAGGAAATGTCTGTGAGAGGTTACGTGAGACAGATCTGGAACGACCCGAGGCTGCGCGTCCAGCAGGATTGTTTGCCTTGCGGCTATAAAGTCATTTACAGGTGGATGGAAGCATGGGTTTTGCAATCACAGATCAATGTTGAGGTTTTGGATTTTCAGATCTGACGACATGTTTGTGAACAGAAAGATCTGGATCCCCGACACTTACCTCCTCCAAAATAGCCAAGGTTTTGTCCGGTCTTCTGACCTTGGGACAGGCCGGTCCTTCCTACGATTCAATGCCAATGGTGACATTCTCTCTTCGATGCTGTAAGCACAAAAGTCTATCTTGCCAAAGAAAAATCCTTAAATTATGCATATCTCTTTCGCTTTCAGTATCAATGCCAAAATATCCTGCCCCATGGGATATCACAAAAAGACAACTGGCTCGGTGGTGAGCTGCGAAATAACTTTCGAAAGCTGTAGGCGGTCTCAATATTATTAAATGTTGACAGTAGCATAATGATTTCGATTTTTTAGATGGCTATTCATTTGAGGATGTGGTGTATCAATGGAAAACTGGACATTCAGCCGCAGTCAGTGTCGATCCCAGCCTCATTGTCGTCGGCAAAGGCTGGAACCTGAAAAATCACACATACTCCAGCGTCGAAACCATCTTGGCGACTGGAAAATACACTTCAGTGAAGCTGAACCTGTCGTTCGTTAAGGAGGAAATTCCAGTCGCCATGCCCGAGGAGGAATTATAAATGGACTTTGGATATTTCACATTGAATAAAAATACACGTTTTGCCAAGTCAGACATTGTAAGCAATTACGAAGCTATTGGCATTAGGTTAGCCTTGAAATTCCTAACGTCTTCAGACAATTTGAGGGGTTTTTTTGCGCGCAGTGACAAATATGGTTTTCTGGGGCTTAACTAACTTCCAAAGTTCCAACCGTCTTTGGCGGCTCATTCCCCCGATGAAGATGTCCGCGAGGGCAATTGAGCGGACAGGAATTATCGCAAAACACGAAATAAATATCTCCTAAATTAGTGGGTTCTTTCTTGTTTTTGTGCCTATACCTCGACGCTATGCATGCAGGAATGTTCTTATTAGAGCCCCAGTCAACTGCTCAATTTTACACAAAAAGTAAGGTATAATTAAAAGTAGATGACCTTTCCATTCCACAAAGAAATCAATGGTTAGGTTAAGTTGCTCACCATGGTAGGCTCTTACAGAAAATAATGATGTTTGATGCTAGATAAATTCTTGCCTAATAAATCCCCCAAAAATAATGGAAAACATAGAAATATATTTTCTAGACATGACCTGGATCTAGAGATTGTCATCTTTTTGTCAAGAGGATTTTCGTGAAGAAATAGTCGTCGAAACGGACCAATAAATGCCAAAAATTGACGCCGGCCACACAAGCAGACATTTCAACTGAAGAAAGATCGGGATTCCAAAGCTTTTCTTAATAAGGCCGATTCAAAATTGAACCCACTTTTCATGAAAGAAGTGGTTATACGAACTTGGACTTTAAGTTCTCGGGGATGAAAGAAGAATAAACATTGTTTTGGCGCACTCTAGCCCAAAAAGGAAACTCCAAGTGCGCGTGGGCATTTTGCAAATTGCGCTCTATTGTTACCCCTAATGCAGGCACGAAAAAAAGAAATGAAAGAACAACCGCTCTTAAAAAGAAACGGATGTCAGATATTAATTTGGGGAAATCACTTTAAAAATAGAAATGCTTGGAGGTCATCAACTTCTGGAAGCTACTGGGTAAAAAGTTGCAAACACAAGTCTCACAGTCTGATAACACAAAATGCCACACAGGATGAAAAGCTCGCAATCAAGAGTTCAGTTCACGCATGCTCACCACGAGCGGGAATTTCAGATCCCCTTGAATAGTATTTTTCTTACCGTCAAATCCGGGGTGGCCCCGTGTACTGAATTTCCCGATGATGTTAAATGCGGCCTGGAATTCGGCTTAACTTGGAAGCTGGTGGCTACATGCAACAATCTTATTATTTAGATATTCCTCTGACTCCGTTTGACACCCTCCTCAGTGGGTTGTCTCAATTCATGAGCGTTTCACTCGATCTGCCAAGCAAGCTTCTGAAGCTTCATCAAAATAAATCGGCTTGTGGTAAGGCACACAGAGAACATAGCCGGTTATATGCAAGGTTGGAAAGAGATTTCCAACATCACAAGCCAAAAACATGGAAAAACATTTCCAACCTCGACAACAGTACAGTTCTCAGAAACCGGTGATTTATCTTTTCCTATCTGGTATCAGGTCAAACTGCTGCACCCCCAAGACCTCTGAGATTTGAACCCCTTTTTTCTAGCCCCCCTCGAAGGGGTTGTTGCCCTTTCTTCAGGTAATAGGGTTTAACAGTAGCAGCTGTTTTAAATAGGGCTGGCATTACTTCCGGAATTTACTTTGTCAATTAGAATCCTAGGTAATTTCCGGACACGTCAACTTTGTCTCGAGAAACTTTAACTTTTTAAAGTGGCATAAAGAATAATCAGATCGCCAGACGAGATATCTCTCCATTGTGTTCAGTATATATTACATATTACGGAGAACAAGACGCATTATTCATCAAGAATAAATAGGTAGATGCAGGGTGTTTCAGAATATCTCTAGCACTTTTTGTCGCAGCCAACAATGTCAAGCCGCAGCTCTTCATAGCTCACGTCAAAGTCGCGCGTGCCCGGCCGGTCACCACCGAAGCCTCGGCTGAGGTCATCCTTGGTAAACGTGACTCTAAACTGAGGATGGTCCTCATAACTATCGCCTATTGTCGACCTCGACTTCCTGCCACAACAAAACAATGCCAGAAAGATAATCGTTTCAATGTTAATGTCACTTACGAATCGAACAGCCTCGAAGCAATCATTGGAAGTTCTGGCTCATCATGGTGACGGTTGCCGTCGAAAATATCATCCGATGATAATGCGTCCTCGTGCCATTCCTCCCCTTCGAGGTCTGCTTTCCAGGAAGCGTATTCCAAGACCTTCCAATTGGTTAAATCCACAAGATCGCCCTCTTTTACGTAATGGGCTCGGACATTGTCTGCTGTCCATAATCCGTCCGAATCAACCGTTGACATGGTGACATTTGGCAGAAAAACTCCCCCTGGCCCGATGACCCGGCCGGTCAATAGCTGTTGTTCCTCGTTGACCGTCACATGCAAGGCTGTATTCTCGTCCACCCCAATCCCGACAATGGCTCCCAGTTTTGGAATGTCTTTTGTGTCCGCCAACAACCTGATCAATCTCCCTTCCCGACCTCGTTGTCCGAAATGCGTGTCGAGAACGAAGCCTCGTGGGAAAAATCCGAGGCCGCCCAACGGATCATACGAGAGGTCCTCCTCATTGGTCGAATCCAAGCCAGCGCCATCTCTGGTTTCAAATGAATTTCGCAAGTATCTTTTTGTAAAAGCCCTCATGGATTTGCTTACCGCAAAGCCTCGTAACTGTAACCGCCGGTTATCATAACGGATGAGCTGAGCCCAACACAGCCCGCACTCGTACCGCTGACGGAAGCCTGTCCACTGGAAATCCGTTCACGCATGACCTCCAGCAAAGGCGAGTCGACACGCGAAGGACCGCTTGTTTCAAACATCAACTCAATGAGGGTTCGTTGATCGCCGCCTCCGAAGAAGAAGCCGGTCATGCCGCTAGCCTAGGGATAGAGATCACGTGTGAGCTGTTGACCTGCACAAGAACGTAATCGTACTCTGAGGATAACAAGGGGGTCAGAGGCGCCCTCGGGGTGGCCCGAATGGAGGGGGATCCAGTAGGCTTCGGCAGCTCCATATTTCTCGAACTGCTTCGTGTAGAAGTCCCCATTTTCGACCGCGTTGGACGACGCGGCCGTGATGACGCCGATCCTGGCCTCCCCCTTGCCGCCGGCCGCCTCCACTATGGCATCATATATGGCGCCGTTCTCATCCCCGAATTAAGTCATACAAAAGGGGGTAGATGGTTAGAGCGAGATTATTAGGGGGATTGTTAGTCCCCTTCAAAGTTTTAGCCGGAAAAAGATGCTACAGATTTAAGACCGAGCCAGTCTGGAAAAGTTGCAACTCACTCTAGTGCGCCGCCGATCAAAATCACTTGTTTTTGCAGCAGCCCCGAAACTTTTGGTATTGGACCCCAGCCTCCCAAAAGAAGGAGAAGGAGCGAAGGGATGACACAGAGCAAAATCGAAATTGGTTTCGTCATTTTGCCGCTTTGAAATTTGAACCTGGCAAGTGTATATTTTTTGCTATCCTATCACGCCAGCAGATTGTCTTGTCTTGTTTTTCTTGCTCGAGCTTGATCTTGTTGAGAATGTAGAAGTGATATCTTTTGACAATGCGAGGAGCGAGTAAAAATGCAAAGAAATCTAATCTTCTGGGCCCAAGAAGACAGAACGCAATATCAGGGAGAGACGATAAAAAAGCAAGGTGTGTACACAACAAGAGTGAATATATCTAGTAGGGTAGCAAATTTTGACAGTGATAAGCATTTTGAGATCTAAATTCAAAGAAGCTTCAATAAAAGTTCCATCTCTAAGCTTATACAATGGGGGAAATCGAGGTAGTTCGTGATGTTGGTTACCCTTGTTTATCAGAAAGAGATTTCATTTTTGAAGATTTGTAGCGAGACAAGCTCGCTAACAAGCTCGTTTCTCACAGGAGGCAGCTTTGTTTTTCTGCAATGACTGGACCCCACCAATTCTCAAGTTGAGTTCTGAACTCGGTTCGCATCGGAATTTCAGATCCCCGAAATGACGTGAAATGAAGGGTGAAGAGATCACGGGGTATGGCGTAGGCGAAAATGAATGGAAAACTGTCAACAATAACACGCCTGACCATGGGTGAATGCAGCTAATGACCATTAGCATTTGTAATCAGGGCAGCTTGGGGGGACACTTATTCCGGAAAATGGAACAGTACCACAAGTCCGGAACTTTGCCGTTTAATGAGAAACCCTAGATGCGACCCAACCCTATTCTGTCTCCAAAAGGCTTAAAAAGAATTGCTGCCCGAAAACATGTCTAACGGCAATTTATTGTTAATTGGGCGTGGGAATACAGGCCTCTTTACTACGGGTTGTTCTGGATCTCTGATCAATCGTAAACTCAGTCAGAATTCAAAATCAGTTCCCCCTTTAGCTGAGCTAAAGGCATCCCACCCAAATGTCCAAAGTTCGACGCGGTGTGGTTGTTTTTGAAGGACTTCCACCATGGCTTTCGCTACGCTCGAGCTTATTACGAACGCAAAATATCACACACACACAGCTTGAAATTTTTAAGCATTCAAAGCAACTCCTTAAACGCATGGTAATCAGGCCATATAACTCTTATCTGATGTCATTAAAAACTGTTGCATATCAACAGCAAAAAGCCAGCCAACCTGAAGCCTAAAGGGCAGTAAGCTCACACATGCTTGGCATCGATTTTTAAGGGACACTAATAAAGCCAAGAAGGCTATGGTGTAACTCAATCTCCAGCACCCATTAGTGTCAGGAGTCAAGCGTGAACAAGAATTGATTGACGCATGCAAAAATAGCATCACCCCTTTGGAACTTCTTAAATATAAAAGGAGAGTGGTAGGCGGACGGTGACAAGAGATCATCAGGGATCGTCCAGCAGAGGAGATTCCAAGTTTTTGTCCATTTTCAGCCGCAACAGCGCGGCCAGAAGTCAAGTTCTATTTGATGCTACATTAGCCTGGTGGGGTGAACCTCTGATGGGCCAGATAGAGCGGAGAAAAAAAGGGTAAAGCACTTGGTTTTAAAGCTGAAATTTTTTCACTCAGCAATCCTCAACCAAGCTTTTGTTCCTAATACTCTGTAACATATTGTAAAAATGACTGTTCTCTAAAGGCGGTGGTAATAATAGCACACAATCTCGAACCCCTTGAGTAAGATAAGACAAAAACCTCAGGTGCTGAACGCTCGTGTGCTGCTCTGCTGCTGAGCTTCTGTCCCAACACATGAGACTCAAAAACGTAAATTGATCTTCAGAAGAAAGAGACCTTTAAAATTCGAGAAAATATCCACAAAGTACTTAGTCGTCTGGTTTTTTATGGGGTTGTGTCTCTCACATTGCTTATCACGGCCCGCTAGCCATTTTTGGAAAAATAATAACACCCAGCCAGAAATCAGATGGAATATTTTTTGTCATCGCCACGGCCAATTGAATTCCAACCACTGAATTTCTTTCCTTTCGGTGGTGTGGCAAGTTTCACGCCTATTTCTATTTCTAGAAGGAAAAAAAGTCAAAAGCAAGACATTTCTGTGAAACCTGACAAAAATTGGCCTCGAGAAATGAAATGATCTCTTTATTTTTTTGCCGGCTTCACAGCTCATTTCAGGCGCACGAAACATTTAGATATGCTTTCCTGGGTTTTACTTTTTCCTCCCCACTAGATACTTGCCAGAGAGATGTATCTTACTCTATTCCTCCCCAGTCCGGCCCGTGCTGGTTAACGAAAGACATCGTATAAATAGTGCGATAAAGAAGGCAGGAGCTTCCAGTTGAGTTGCAATTCCGAGTTGACCAAAAATGGACCTATGGATCTCTCGTGACGCCTGGCACGAAACACAAGCCAATTTATTTTTATAGTCCACCCATATAATATGCCTCCGGAATACATTCGTTACATTCGTACCTCAGCTAGATATATCTGCATAATTTCTCCATTGCAAAGACTCCGTTTGAAAGATCTGTTGTGTGCAGTTTAAATTAAAAGGAAATGGAACTGGAACCTGGAACCATTTTGAAAATCCCCATAGTCAAGTCTGATCTTACGAGAACTCGCATTTTTCCCAAGTCAATTTGCTACCGGGTAATGTATGGCATGGGCAGGTACCGTCAATTGTCACCTGATACTTTGAGCCTTACTCATGTATGCGTCCATGTTGTTCAGGAATTCATATCTGGCGGACAAGACTTATTTTTAATTCTGTCAAAAAATACCAAACCAATTGAATTTGATCTGATGGCGAGGGGCTGTCATGGACGTGCCACCATGAAAGTTGTGTACATGAAATCTAGAGGACAACACCCTTTTTTGCCCAAATACTAGACCACCAACCTTGGCTCTTTGAAGCTCGAGAAAAATGTCTCCATTGCACCCAAATCTTAGAAATTCAACAAAACGCCAGCCACGACCATTTGCGTTGGAAAATCGTGAGGATTTTAATACGAGGAAAAAGTGAAACTGACACTTTCCAGGCAACACATATTGAGCCATTATTTACTTCTTGAGGCTGAGAGAAATCGATATAGTGTCGTTGGAAAAATGTGCACCTTTATTTTGTGCTGCTTCGCTCGTTGAAATCACTTGAATTTTAAGGGGCACTAAACGCGTTGCTTGTCACGGGAAACATGCCCATCCATCAGCAGTGGTGCAAAGGGAAAAAAGCAAAACCGATGTTTTCTGATGTTCATCTGATAGAGGAGCAGCAGCACCTAGTGCAGGTCGACTCCTGTCTTCTTGGCTTTTACAGGTGCCTTTATGTTTCCAAACCAGACCACACTGGAACTTTAAAAACGAGCTATAATTTCTTTCGAAACTTTTATTGAAATCTTTATTTGACAGCAAGCATTCAGTTAATGAATACACAAATATCTAGAAATTGTTAATGACATTGGAGACATGTGTAGATTTAGCGTGTCAAGAAAGGTGGACGTACGTGTACATTTTTGGAAGATTTCTGTCGATTCTAGGTCAAATTGAGATCAGTGAATATGCCCATCACTTTGGTATGCGTTGACAATAATCTCTGTGTAGCCTTTTTTGTACATTGATAAATGCTAAAGTATGTAATGAAACTTTGTTAACATTGGTATTTGGAACTCGTTAAATTCAAATATCTTGTATCTCTAGTCGATTCTACTCGTACATACACGCCTTAACTTGAATTCTATAGCTGCTTGGTCATCTCCAGATCGAGCTGTTCCCTCGGGTAGGTGATGTTGCTCTTGTAGTAGCCGTTACTGCTGACTTCGTCATGTCGGGGTGCGGATGGCTTCTTGATCTCGATTTCGATGGACGTGCTGGTTGAATTGCCCTCGGGTCCATGCGATCGGGGACCCCAAATTGGGCAGCCGAAGCAGTACTGGAGGATGGGGAGGCAGCAGTACTTGATGAAGTACGGGAGGACGATGGCCAAGGTGCAGCCACCAATGATAATGGCAGCCTTGCCGGTGCCGCTCAGCATGCTCCAGAAGCTAATCTTGTCGTCCATGTTTCACTTATAAAGTCAATTCACGAATGCTACGCTATAAGATGATGCCACAACACAACAAAAGCGTTTGTTTTGTTTTGATTTTCGAATTCTAAACAACAACAGCAGCTGAACTGAGCCTGCCAGCCCTCGCCAGCAGTCCTTCAGTTTCTTTCCCACCCCCCTCGCTCACAGCTTTGTCCTGCTGCACTATTGCACCCCCTCCTCTCAGCTTTTACCGGTTATACACTCAGTTTATCGCAGCTGTCGCTCTTCTTCTTATATTTATGTACTGAGTATTATCCCAGCTACAACATCACGCAGCCTCTGCTTGCCTTGGATTATTGGGGGTGGGAGTGTGACTGTGCTATTGAAGGGTTCATATTTTCAGCATGTTTGTTGTCACATATGCTTTGACATGTCCACAATAATGATGATGACAAAAGGAGACAACCTTAGATGTGACACAATATCAATAGATTATTCAGGAGGTTGCTCTGTAGCGAATCTTTTATTTTTCATTCGGGGTGTTGAATAGGTTATATATATATGTGACTTTGGACCTCTATCTGTACGTGGCGAATGATGTTAATAGAAAATGACCAGTTGTACCAGGAGCGGGGCAGGAGCGTAAAGGCTAGCGAAGTCAAGTCATAAATCAATTGGAAAGCCTAATGGGCGGAGAGGAATGTTTCTTGGTGTTATTTTTTTCGAGCTTAAAAATTAAAATTGTTTTTGCTCGGCCGGCGCATGCGAGGTCACACTCTATCAATGTTTCACGCAAGTTCTATTGGAAAATTCACGAAACATATACTGCGAAGTATCTAACTAACCGCTTCTCCGTAATGTAATTTGTAATAGTGAATTACTGGCAAAAATCGGGAGGCTGGACATGAATTTGTACCAGTACATTATTGCCCAAAGACTTCGCATTTATAGAATGAAGGGCTAATAAATAACCTTTGCCCGCTAAGGTCGGCGACACCCCGAAATTCGAGGCGTTCCCAGATTGGCATTTTCCAGTCTAGAAAAGAAACTAGCCCCAAAGAAAGCCAATGTAATCTCATCAGCAAAAGATTGTTGGTCAAAAACCAGGCCTCGAGTATAACGGTCAATGCATGAGCATGTAGGCTTCTTTTGAAAGAAGTCAAAGACTGCCCAAAAGAGCCAATATGTAGGACACGTTGAGGACAAAAACCAGTTCTGGAAGCTCTGCGAATGAGGTATAGGCCGGTATTGGCATTACACGAGAGAAAACAATACAATCTTACGAGACTACGCCTAGCGTAATCATAGCTTGAACCGCTTTCTGCGAAGCAAAAAGCCGCCTATATTGCTTGGAGAAAATGGGTATGGGGAACAAAAATGCGGGGCTTTTAAAAGCCTATATACCCGACCGAGTAATAAAGAAATTGCACATTTGAGGCCAGATTACCGCCAATTTATAGCATAAATGTATAGATCCTAACCATTCCCATCTGACGAGGGGTTGAATCAATAAATGCATAGACACGCGCACCCCTAGAATTTCGGCGGAATTTCTCTGCTCACTCTCTCCCGATCAGATGATATCAAAGCAGAAGTTTTAAAATCAAGCAAAACGCTAGTTCCCCTTTTTTGAGAACATGTCTCGCCAGATCATAAAGTCATCGATCAACCTCATATACAGTAGATAGAAATACAGGTAGCACAATTCTATTCAAAACTAAGACGAAGAAATTGCAAGGGGAAAACTGGTTCTGTGGTACAAATATGGCCACCCAGACGAGGTCAGAGTCCGACTATATGTACATGGGGGAATTCAGGTCAAAATGTCATTATTTTCCATTTATCCATTTTCGGTCTTGTGACATTGCAAAAAGGAGGTCGGTAGGCCAAGACAAACTGAGCTCGCAGACC
>JAAUYL010009252.1_pt1 | contig 11842 bp, 16 predicted proteins | sample 7278011 | NCBI WGS metagenome assembly JAAUYL01 (sample SAMN14350225, study PRJNA611818) | marine sediment metagenome | isolation source: surface marine sediment (1.8m) | place: French Polynesia: Moorea | collected 2018-08 | reverse complement strand
GGCCCGAAAAAGCCCGAAAATTTTGAGCCAAAAGCCCGAGGCCCGAAAAGCCCGAAGGTCGAAAGCCCGAGCCCGAAAAAGCCCGAAAAAATCCGGCCCGTTCCATCTCTAGGCAAACGAGAAATCAACAAACAAATACTACAAGAGTTATTTCTTGTAAAAAATCAAGCTTTATTAAAAAAACGCCAAATACTCCGCTTTTCTGGTATACAAACAGCCTAAGTCAGTAACGATTCTATTTTTATGAATATAGCGCGTTATACTGGCCATTTCCCTGAATGAAATGAGTTATCCTTTTACAAATACCGCACTAGTTTTCCAAGCATAATTTGAGGGCCAAGAAGTCAAAACTAATTTAAAAATTACTTTCTTTCCTAAAAGAAAGCTGTGTTTTTGACAAAATCGGCCATTGAGGATTTAAAATTAGTTTTCCTTTTATACGATCAACTTTTGTTCGATTAAACGTGACAGTTCGAATGTCTATTTATCAAAGGTAAGTAGGTTATTCTGAAGCCCAAAAAGGAGTGTTGACTGATAAATTTTTGCCACCTGGAACAACATTTTTTTCTACAGATTTTCTGACGTTTTGCCTGTGAAATACCTGTTTCGTGAGTCCAAAAACAGCCTCCAACCATGGTCCTCTCGGCCATCTACATCCTTGACGCCAAGGGCAAGGTGCTGATCAACCGCAACTATCGCGGCGACATCGAGAACACAGTGATTGACAAGTTCATCGGCCTCGTCATGGAGAAGGAGGAAGACGGCAGCCTCACGCCCTTACTCACCATCCAGGACTGTCATTTTGCCTTCGTAAAGCGGAACAATCTCTACATGGTTGCCACGACCAAGAAAAACTCAAACATAGCCATGGTCTTCGTCCTCTTGCACAAAATCTTTGCCGTAAGTCGGTTTTCTAATTGACGGAAATCCTAGTTTTAAATCGACTTTCTCTCGTCACAGGTAATGGAGGATTATTTCAAGGACGTGGAAGAGGAGAGCATCCGGGACAATTTTGTGATCATTTATGAACTGCTCGACGAGCTAGTTGATTTCGGCTATCCCCAAACGACAGACGGCAAGATTCTCCAGGAATACATCACGCAGGAGAGCCACAAACTCGAGCTGGCGCCCAAGCCTCCGCCGGCCGTCACGAACGCCGTCTCCTGGCGGACGGACGGCGTCAAGTACAGGAAGAACGAGGTGTTCCTCGACGTCATCGAGTCCGTCAACCTCTTGGCAGGGGCCTCCGGCAACGTCCTCAGGTCGGAGATTGTTGGCGCGATCAAGATGAGAGTCTACCTGTCCGGGATGCCGGAGCTCCGCTTGGGTCTGAACGACAAGGTGCTCTTCGAGTCGACCGGCCGCGGGAAGTCCAAGTCAGTTGAATTGGAGGACGTCAAGTTTCACCAATGCGTTCGATTGTCTCGATTCGACAACGACCGCACCATCTCCTTTATCCCTCCTGATGGCGAGTTTGAGCTCATGTCTTATCGTCTAAACACCCACGTACGTTTCACGATTTTTTTAAATTGTCAACAAACTTCTAAATATTTTTTTTATTTTTAGGTGAAGCCTTTAATATGGATCGAAAGTGTCATTGAGCGCCATGCCCACTCCAGGATCGAGTTCATGGTCAAGGCAAAGTCGCAGTTCAAGAGGAGATCCACGGCCAACAACGTCGAGATCATCATCCCCGTCCCGAACGACGCGGACTCTCCAAAGTTCAAGACAACGATCGGCCATTGCAAGTACGCTCCAGAGCTTGGAGCCGTGATCTGGACGATCAAATCGTTTCCAGGAGGCAAGGAATACCTGATGCGAGCACACTTCGGCCTCCCCTCCGTCGAGTCCGACATCATGGAGGGCAAGCCACCGATCCAAGTCAAATTCGAAATACCCTACTTCACCACGTCGGGTATTCAGGTAAGAAAAAATGTGTGTTTATGTTTTTTTCAAGTTTCACGAGTTTTTTCTAGGTTCGATACTTGAAAATCATCGAGAAATCGGGCTATCAGGCTCTACCTTGGGTTCGGTACATCACACAAAACGGCGACTACCAGCTCAGGACAAGTTAAAAAGTCTGCCCATTTTTTAAAGCAACTTTGTAATTTAATTTCTAGTTTTTTTGCCCTCCAATTTTGGTCTAGCCATAAAAATAATCAAGCATTTTACACTTTCCTTGTCAATTTTTATTTGCTAATGTGACTTTCCATATTTTTTGTCCTAAGCAATTCGACATCTTTCCATAATTTTAATTTATTGTACTATGTAAGTTTAACTAAACTGATCGTTATAAATACAACTAGATATAGTCGTTTCGTTGGAAAAATGTGAAAATGCCACTTCAAGCTCCGCCCCAATTTTATTTATAAATTGAATTTTGATTTGGCTGCTCTCTTTGGTTGGAAAGGAAGAGGGGGGTTTCCAGGAATTCTGGTCACACTTAATTTTATCAGTGGGTCAGTTTTAGTTTTGCTTTTAGTGAGAAAAAAGGTCAGTTTCCAACAAAAAAGATGGCCAAAAGAAAGACTGCGCCCAAGAAGAAGATGCCAACAGAGAGGCTGACACGAAGCCAATTCCAGAAGTACAGGGCAACCTTTTCAAAAGCCATGATAAAGGCTTTTTACTCCAAACGTAAAATGAAGCGCTATTTCTATAGACTAAAAGAAATAATGTTGGCCATGGTAAAATCGCGCCAAATTCCTGAGTATAAATGGAAGAAATCAGCTTTTCAACTTCTGCACGCTGTTTGCTTGGCTGAGGATAACGTGACCGCCATTTTCGGCGACGATCTCATGGCTGGAATCGAGCGTAAGGTCGTAGCTAAATTACCAGTTATAGGCGGCATCAGTATGATCATTGGCACATTGCCCTCATCTGACTTGTAAAACCAACAATCTGAAATATATTTATTAAATCCATCTTAACGCAGTCCTCATTCTTTTGTTGCAACAATTACGATAACATTAAGCCGCCAAGAGAGCAGCCAAATTGAAATTCAATTTATGTATATATAAAATTGGGGCGGAGCTTGAAGTGGCATTTTCACATGATCAGTTAGTCAGTTTTAGTTTTGCGGTTAGTGAGTAAAGAAGGTCAGTTTCCTAACAAAAAAGATGGCCAAACGAAAGACTGCACCCAAGAAGAGGATACCAACAGAGCGGATGACGCGACGTCAAGTCCAAAAGTACAGCAAAACCTTTAGAAAGGCCATGATCAAGGTCATTTACTGCCCAGAGAAAGTGAGGCGCTATTACAAAAGATTGCATGAAATAATACATACAATGAGAAAAACGCAAGTTCCCGGGTATAAATGGACCATATCAGCTGTGGATGCTCTGCATGTTTTTATCATGGCAGAGGACACCATGACCACCATTTTCGGCGACGACCTCAAGGCTGGAATCGAGCGAAAAGCCAATGTTGTGTTACCATTTGGTCGCAGAATGATAAACGTTGGTACATTGCCGCCATTAACCTTGTAAAATAATCTATTCTGAATTAAATTCATAATAAATATAATCTATCTTAAACCCAGTATCAATTTTGAAAGATGAAAGCGTCTCCTCAAGCTCCGCCCCAATTTTATTGCATTAAAGTTCGTTCTCTTGGGGTCAACAGGTGCTAAAATATGGTAACACTTAATTTTATCAATCAGTTTTCGTTTTCCGGTCAGTGGATTAAGGTCACTTTCTTAACAAAAAAATGGCCAAAAGAAAGACTGCTCCCAGGAAGAGAATGCCAACCTAGAGACTGACACGACGTCAAGCCCAGAAGTACAAGACAACCATTTCAAAGGCCATGATCAAAGATTTTTGTTTCAAAAGGAAACAGATGCACTATTTCAAAAGAATTCGTGAAATGTGGGCGGATATGGTGGATACCCAACTAACCACTTTTTCAATGAAAAAGCCATCGTTAACAGCTGACCCTGTAACGATCACCATTATTAGCATTCTTTAACCTTACCATCGTTGCCATCATCGTTAGCAGTGACAATATAGTTGAGAAGTGTTGTTTTCGAATTTTTAAAGGAAAGGTTAGTTCAAACTTTGAATTTATAAAACTCAGATTTGTTGCCATTCATAGTTACTTCATCGTAAATCACATCGTTGACATTGTTCAGGTTAACGAATGTCAAAAAATCCCACTAAAGGATCGTCAACGATGATGTCAATGATGCAGATAACAATAGAAAGTGGTTAGTTGGGTACGCACAAAATTCGCTTTCTTAAAGTGGAGAAGCTCCGCTACTTTATTAATAGCGGATTTTGCCATGGCTGAGGACAACATGTCCGCCATTTTCGGTGACGATCTGAAGACTGGAATAGAGCGAAAGGTTGCAGTTGAGTTTCCCATATGGAAGAATCATAGTCCCAGGACGTATAGCGACACTCCTCTCTCGACAATTCCTCTCTCGCAATTCTTTTCTTGCAATCTCTCTCTTGACAATTCCTCTCTCGTGCAATTTCTTTCTTGCCTTTTCTCTCTCATGCCATTCCTCTCTCGCTACAATTCCTCTCTCGTACAATTCCTCTCTCGCGCAATTCTTCTCTCGGACAATTTCTCTCTCGGACAATTCCTCTCTCAGACAATTCCTCTCTCAGACAATTTCAGGATTTCAGGAAAGAATAAGAATTTTACTGTTCTCCCTAAAGTCGAGAATTTTCAAGATCGTCATCACATGAAATGCAGGTATTGCGAAGGTTTTGAGTGAGCTTTGAAAATAACAGGACAAAATGGCGAACCATTGCTTTACATAGATATATCCCAATCAGGGCATTGTGAATTCTGATTTTTTTGGCTTGGTTATTGTAATTTGAAAGTACTAGATTTTTGGTAGAATTTTTTGAGATAACTTGCAGCACTATCAGCTAAAATGCAGGTCTTTACACTTTAGTTTTTTCCCTATGAAATCTCACAACACGCGGCTTATGTTTGAGGTGTTCAACCTTGTGCAAAAGGTACATCCTTTCTGCATCATAAAAAGGTCTGAAACACCTAAAACCACGTTACTGGGCCTATTTCTCACGGATGCACTATTCCTGAGAGAGGAATTGTTAAGAGACATTTTGTGAGAGAGGAATTGTGAGGAGAGCTATTTCTGAGAAAGGTTTTGTGAGAGAGGAAATGTGAGAGAGGAATTGCGAGAGAGGAATTGTAAGAGAGGAATTGTTTGAGAGAGGAATTGACCAAGAGAGGTTTTGTCAAGATATTTTTTGCAAGAGAGGATTTGCGAGAGAGGAATTGTTGAGAGAGGAGTGTCGGTAAACCGTCTCAGGATGGTGGTTGGCACCTTGCCGCAACCGTCATAAATTGTAAAAAATTTAATACAGAAATACATAAAATGCATAAATAATACAAAACAGTCTCCTTTTATTGTAGATATCTACAATTGCGATGCAAGATTTGGAAAAAAGTTTAACCTAACATGATCGGTGATCGCCATAAATAAGGTTGCGGAGCTGTTGTTTCTATGGCAAGAAATCTTAAATACACGGCGAGTCTTGGACTTGTCCATCCTGGATATGCTTAAGATCTTCGACGTGGCTTGCCAGGACTTTAATCAGCATGCAGACTATAAATTAATCAGTGCGGACGGGAGTGATGTTGTACACAAATCTTTTGTTATTTTAATTCGCTTACTCGAGTCTCGAGATCCTTGTTTAAGGGTAGAGGTCAGTGATCTCCTTCTCGGCAATAGTATTTATTCAGTGTTCAAGAATGAATCCGAGTGACTTAAGAGACATGCGAAGAAAATAAAGTTCATCTCAATTACGTATGCATAATTAGATACTTGTACTATTTTCTGGACACGATAAATACTTTCAGTATCTTGAGATTCCGCATATAATTTACATGTAGACATGGTGGGACTAGTTGTTCTTGTTCACGTTTTCGCACTGTTGGCAAAAGCGAGCGTACGATGAGGCTGAGGCCGATCGGCAACTGACAATGACACAGACTCTATGAGAGGCCGTCTGGCCTCCGAGGTCGCCGTCGCCGACGACGAGGCCGGGATCGGCGTCCTCGACTTTTTGGCCTCGATGAAGTTATTGGAATGTGTAGGTCCGACCAGAGGTCGAGATTGCGACGAGCACGAGGTCGTCGTCGTCATGCCGGTCGAGAGGGGGGCGGCCGACATCTTGCGGCAGGCGAGCAAGTTGCAGATCGTGGTCCCGACGTTGGTCGAGAACAGGCAATAGATGAGCGGATTGGCCGCGGAGTTCAAGGGTGCCAAGCTCTGGATGAAGGTGGCGACCGCCCTTGTCGTGTTGTTCTCTGGGATGCAGCCGTACACCTGGATCAAGCATTGGGTTATTGTTAATGGTATCAATGGTAAATGCGCCTTTACCTGGAGGAGATCGAAGACAATGTAGGGACTCCAGCATAGGATAAACACAAAGATGATGACGAACGTCATCTTGATCGTTTTGACTTTGGCTTTCGGAATCAGGCCCCGGCTGGAGGCCCGCCGGGATTCAAGCTCGGCCTCGGCGACCTCGGAGGAGCCGCCGTTGTTCTTCTTTGCCACGTGTATAACCGCTCCTCCAGCGGTTACATGCGTTCCTAAATCATTAAATATCGGTTAATTAAGTCATTATCTAATTAAGAATTTAATTACCATTGCTATGCCCGTTCGTCTGACCCGGTTTTCGCGCCGTCATGTCCTTGCCCTTGTTCCAGATCGTGCAGACGATGACGATGTAGCAGAAGGCGATCAGGATGGCAGGAATGACAAACAGGCTCACCGAGACCAGGGTCATGTAGAGTTGCCACTGCCAGGGCTCGCTGAAGTTGATCCAGCATTGCGTCCCGTAGTGCTCCGTTTCGTCGACGTTGTAAAAGTGGAGGATTGGCGCGGAGAAGACCGCGCTCAAGATCCATGCTGCCGCCACTAAACCTTTTGCCCTGCGCCAGGATCCCGAAAAGTTCATGGGGTGCGTGATGGCGTCGTACCTGTCGATGCTCAAGGCCACCAAGACATAGGTGGAGGCATAGGTGACGACCGCTTGAAGGAATCTGATCAATTTGCAGGCGATCAGGCCGGCCTCCCACTAAAAACAAAATTATTCGTGAAATCGGAAAAAAAACCCGTGAAATAAAATAATTTGTGAAATTAAAAAAAATCGTGAAATCGCACACTTACGCTTATCGTAATCTTCCAGATAATGTCGGTCAGGACCGAGATGAGGCCGACGCAGAGGTCGGCGGCGGCCAAGTGCTTGATGAAGAAGTTCATGCGAGACTTGCGCCCCTTGGACACGAGGAGGGCGATCAGCACCGTCGCGTTGCCGATCACGATCAGGGTGAACAGGACCCACAGGAAGGTCAGCTGCTCCACCTGGTAAAAGTAGTCCGTCACGTCCGAGTCGGAGGCCGCGGCCTCGGTGGCCTCGATGGCGTCCGTCTTGCTGTTGTTGTTGACCAGGCTCTGGCCGATCTCCTGATCAAATGCCTCCATGATGATGATTTTCTTGATTTCACGAAAAATCCTTGTCCATTTCACATAAATATGACTAATACGCCACCAATATGCTCCGTTTTTCTTTCGTTTTTAACGTGAGCCTGAAGGCTTTTCGAGCCTCAGACAGACTGAAAGACATTATTATTAAGCTAATGTCTGCATTGTTTTACGGAAAACTGTAAGCTTCAAGATACGAATCCGTTCTTCGGCTGCCACAAATGTATGGATTTATTTACTTATTGTCATGTCTATTTCATTTTTCACAGGTTTTTTCACATGCCCTCCCCTCAATCCCGTGTGATATTTTCGCTGAAAAACGAGAAAAAAGTGCGCCATGTGTACGATATGGTTATAACTGTGACATTTAAAAATATGGTCTTACATTGTCAGATCCGATTGCGATTGCAGCGCCATCAATCGGCAAATTATTACGAATGAATCTCCGAAAAAATATTCCAAGATGTGCTTCGCGTTCCAGGGCAACTTTCAAACGGCCATCGACGGCGCGACTTCCCGTTGGCCATGTTTCAATGCTTGGATTTTCACGCACACTCCTCTCTTCGCTGATGCTGCTGCTTCTTTTTACTTCTTGTTAAGAGCCAGCTCCTCTCGTATATGGAATACATTTCTTCCCTTTTTTTCCGCGAAGAATCGAGATGTTGTGTCTAAAGTGCGATTTTCTTGCAGTTTCCCATATTTTTAATCTGTCTTCTTAGATACTAATAATGTTGTTTTGGAAGGGTGGAGGGTCAATATTATGAAAATGATCTAAAACAAACACTATCTATCTAGCTGTCTTTATTAACTTTAAACTACGTCACTAATTACAATTTAATTAGTTAGACCATAAATGTGTATATAAGTGTTTTCGATCTTGTGAATTTCACGAGTTTTTTATAGATGAGTTCGGGCCTATTAATACAATAAATCAGAGAAACACCAACAATAGACAGATCCGTCCGTTGGCTGACCTAGATTTCCAGAGGAACATGATGCCATTACTGATGAGAATCTCCACACCTCTTTCCTTCAAACAATAACCATAAGGCCTACCTCCAGCCTCCAGAACCTCGGCCTCGAAAAGCCGAAAGCAAAACAATCTAGGCGTAGGCCTATCTCAACTTTGTCTTGGATACATCATAAGAGAAAATGAAGTAGGACTGAGATTACAAAAGAGCCTTTGTTGCTTGCGAGGCCGTCGCCGAGGCCGCGAGGCTGTCGCAAAAATCTACTTCATCTATGTCAACCAAGTGGGTGGCTACTCTTGTGGTGTCTTTATTTAATTGGCATTGTTTGTCTTTTCACGAGTTTTTTTTTCATTCAAAGAAAAATCGTGAAAATCATAAAACAACCATTTTTGAATATTTAAAATATAGGGGACAGATACTTTTGCCGTGCTCGTAAAATGGAGATTATTTCGATCGCAGGTGTGCTAAAATATCTAGATATGTTGGACAAAAATAAATATTATTTTTCTTGTACATATCTTTAGAAAAAGCCGTCTGAAACGCGTCTGAGCCCAAATATTTTGGGTCAAATATCAAACATATTTGGTGTATTTTTCCAGTTTCCATAATTTGCATTGAAAATTACAAGTCTATTGTTCACCAATTTGGGCATGCCTGGGTTAACATTTTAGACTAACAATGACGATTTTCTTTCAGAAAAATATCTGTTTTTACTTCAAAATTCTCGTTGTTTCTATGTAAAGAAGGAAAAAGAAAACTGTACAGTGTACAGATTCTCTGGACAACAAGTGTCCAATTAGAATTACATCAACATTTCTTCAACTACTGCAACGTAAAATTATTTTTCACATTGGTAGTAGTCTATGCATAATTTGACCGTTTTCATGTATTTGCAATATTTTTTTCCTAAAAAACATATGTTGTGACAGTTGTTGATCTGATAAAAATATTTGTTTTTTCAAGCTGACCTACATACTTAAATACTGTAAAAATAGAAATAGTTGATCAATGATTTCCATGACACTTGGTAAGTATTTCTTATACTTTCAGAAAATATTTATCTAGATTTCTTAGCATAAAAAAGTCTTTCCAAAAGTGCAGTTTGTTGTTCCTCCAGTCGTACTTTTCTAGCCCCAGCTCATTATGTCGATGAATGATGGAAAAATAATGATTTTTTTTCGAGGTGGCAAAAGAAGCTCTAAAACAAAAACCCTTTCTTACAAATGCCAATTACAAAAATATATGATCTGCAATTATTTTTTGAAAAATTTTAAGTAAAATTGACTATACTAAAAAGTTTATAACTTAAACATATATCCTGTTCATTTGAATTTACTCCATACTTTTGAGCGTTAGTTCAAAGTCCAGTGGAAAATTTTTGTATTCTGAATATTGCGCTTAGGGGCTCAAATGTACGCAAATACTATGGTGAAATTCTTCTTGACCTGTTGAATGCAATACTTTTCTTTGATGTCTTAGAATTCGGTCTAAAAAACGCCCATTTTTTTCGTGAAAATGTAGTTACCATTTTGTCATTCTTTTTCAGCACTCGTGAGTAATATAATTGTTTACAAGGTAATGTAGGCCTGAACTAAAATAACAGAAAACAACTTGAAACCGCAGAGTTCATGACATAATGAAGGGTGGCCCAATTTTTGCAGAAAAATAAAATGAAAAAATACCCATGGTAACAAGTACAAAAGCATATTTTTACGTCACAAAGGACACTAAAAATTTTAATAAAATAAAATAAGTTAAATCTTACTCAAGTTCAGGGAATATTTTCCTGGAGATTTTTTATTGCAAAGTACGATGGAAAACAAAGCAAATCCATAATAAATATTTGTATCGTAAATGATGCAAAAAAAAAACAATATAACAAACAGGAATAAACAATTTTGTTGATATTACGTTAAATGATTATATTAAAGCTCTACTTATATTATTAATCCTCGGATCCCGCTGGGTGCCATACCTTTTTTACGCCACGGAAATCGCTCTGATTGGCTAACTGAAGCTGCTCTATTAGTTTAGGCCGGTCAAATCGCTAATTAGCCAATCAGATAACTTTCCGTGGCGTAATTAAAGTGTGGCACCCAGCGGGATCCGAGGATTAATAATATAAGTAGAGCTTTAGTAGATTCCAGAGTTTGTACGTGAAAAACATGTTTATAGTGCAGGCGTTGCAATGCCTTCTCATTTTCACGATTTTTTCCTCAAATGATTAGGTCGAAAAACACCGTCAACATCCTGATCAAGAACATGCTCGACTGCCTGATCGCGGGCGTCTCGTACTGGGCGATCGGGTGGGCCCTGGCCTACGGGGATCACAAGGGCAACGGGTTCATCGGCACCTCGAACTTCTTCAGCTACAACCTTGACCACTCCAACTACCCGTCCTGGTTCTTCCAGTTCGTGTTTGCGGCCACCGCCGCCACCATCGTCTCGGGCAGTATCGCGGAGCGCTGCCAATTCAACGCCTACTTCATCTACAGCATTCTTATTACCGGTATAAAAATGGCAAGAATGAAAAAAGTTGTGAAATCAGTAAGATTGTTTTAGGTTGGGTCTATCCACCTGTCAGTCACTGGGGATGGGACGCGGCTGGATTCTTGCAAGGACTGACTTTTGTCAACGGCAGCGGTGTAGAGGTCCCGATGCCATATCAAGATTTTGCAGGTACGGATTTCACGAGTTTTTTTCCCGTTTTATTTAGATATTTATTTTTTCCGTGAAACCAGGATCTGGAATTGTTCATGTCCTTGGTGGAATTTGTGCTCTGGTCGGATGCTATTTTATCGAGCCCCGAAAAGGCCGTTTTGACAATGACGGAAAACCGGTTTCGATGCCGGGCCACTCCGTTCCCCTCGCCGCTCTCGGTGGCTTCATTTTGCTCTTTGGATTTCTTGCCTTCAACGGAGGTTCTCAGCTGGCCATCTCGAACGAGGGTGACGCCGAGGCCGTCGGCCTCGCGATCGTCAACACCATCATCGGAGGCTGCGGAGGCGGGATCACCGTCCTGATCTTGTGGCACTACAATGTCGTTCCCCATGTCTGGAGCTACTTGATGACCTTGAATGGTGCTCTGACAGGTAGTCAATCTCGGTGATCTTAGTAATCCTGGGTGATCATTTGTCCATTTACAGGAATGGTTTCAATGTGCGCTGGATGCAACACCTACGAGCCATGGGCCGCGCTCCTGATTGGAATCATGGCCGGCTTCGTGTTCGTCGCCATCCACATCCTGATGCTCAAGTTCAAGCTGGACGATCCCCTCGATGCTGTCGGTGTTCACTTTGGCGGAGGTTGCCTCGGTGTCCTCGCCGTTCCCTTTTTCAAACAGGGTGAAGGAATCTTCTGGATTGGCAACCAGGTCGATCCTTGGTACAGCCTCGCTCACAACATC
>JAAUYL010002864.1_pt1 | contig 11865 bp, 7 predicted proteins | sample 7278011 | NCBI WGS metagenome assembly JAAUYL01 (sample SAMN14350225, study PRJNA611818) | marine sediment metagenome | isolation source: surface marine sediment (1.8m) | place: French Polynesia: Moorea | collected 2018-08 | reverse complement strand
GGCTCCCCATACTGAAGGAGATTTGGTTGGTTTGCCCTTGACCGGGAATCGAACCCGGGACTCGCGCTTTTGAGGCGCGGAACGTAACCATTAGGCTACGCCGGCAAGGACTGATTGCGACCTTGATCAAATCCTAAAACGGAATTAATTTTCCGTCAAACTCAAACTCTGCTCTTGATAGCACACATCCAATAAGTAGATATGTGAATCTGTGCCTGAAGGTTCTTGTCGAAGGAAATGTAATTTTCAAGAGTTGGGCATGTCTTAAAAAAAGGTCGGGAAATAAACCACAAGGATTGCGCTTATGGCGCCGGAAACTTTTCTCATCACCGCAGACAACAACAACAACAACTCGGAAGCCATCATTACGAAAAGTAACGAGCCCGCAGAGAGACAGCATCTCTCCTCATATGTTGCTTTAGAAATCCCAAAAAATCACTAAACCAAAAAGATTTTCTTGGCAAGACGATCATTATAATTGATGACAGTGCGACTACTTTGTAAAGGAGGCCTTTCCTGAGTCTTCTACTATGTATCATGCAAGCTTTGCTTTGCTTTGCTTGACGGTGTTACACAAGGCTGGTTCAATTTCCGACCGCAGCTCTTATGAAAGCTTCAGCCTCGGCGAGGCTGCGAGGCTGCGAGGACGCCCAAAAGAGAGCCTCTGAAAAGATGGCCAACATCATTCAGATTGAGATACATTGATAAAAGCCAAGCTAGGCTTGGCAGGCTTTTTGAAATCACATTCACAGGTTGTGTGACGGGAACTTTTAGGGTAGGGTTATTTGATTTATTATGGTTAATACTCATGTATTGTATCCATGCCTGAAGCACAATCAGGGGAGAGGGAGAAGAGTGAGCTGTCGGCTATATTTGAGCTAATAAACCGACAAAGGTGATTCCAATCTAGCGACCTTGATGAAACTGTTAGCTGCCTTCAGGTTTTTAGAAAAAGGGCCAGGCTGGATGAGAAACACCATCATCATATTTGTACAACTAAATACAATCTAACAGAATGTCCTTCCTTCCTGTGTCATATAATGGATGATAGAGTCTTTGGGCTGTGCTGTGTCAACAAGGCATTGGATTACTAACAACTAACATTCTGTGCATTTAGCTAGGAAACATATTAAAAGCATTCCCCCACACGCCCTCGCCTATGTTTTGGTGTGAATATCAAGTTTATTATTGCTTCATGAAAAATGATATGAAGCCTTTGACAATGTTTTGCATCCGGTTTTATGAGAATTGTGAGTGCTTCAGTGCCGTCGAAGGAAAGTGCTTTCACTTGTTTCACTGGCTGCTCGACCTTGAAACCCAGATATATTAGCCATTGCCATTGTCTAGAGTTTCTTGGATTAAGCGAAGCCAATCTAAAGACATACACTAGTAGAAACAATGCGTGCTTGCTGGGTAGGATTCACTTGGAATATTAATGCCCGTTTGTATTGACCTACTTAGCTTAGTACATATTGGGCATTTTCTTGAAGGTCTCAGGTCTTGGATTGGCGCAATGTGCATTATAGACTGCAGTGAGCAAACTAAGTCATTCTGTAGAATAATATTTCATGCTTTAGACACAAAAATGACATAATACCTGCCAATTTTTAGGTATCTAGGCATGGAAAATGTTATAGATTGTAGCTGAAGAAGTCTAGTCACGTAGCATGGGGACTCGTTAACAGGCCTAATTTGCGATCACATTAGATGGACCATAAAAACCCGTGAAAACCTGTGAAAACTAGGTAAAAGGCAATGCGGTAAATGTAAAGCTGATTGGTTATATTTTCAGGATTGCGCAGAAATCTTGGTACAACATCTTTCACTTTTTTGCTATTTGCTGCAATCAAAATCTGGAGCCCTGCTGCTGCTGTATGCGTTAGGTTTTTCCCGCACCCGGGAAAAAAAGCGCGGACTGCACAATATCAAAATTCGCATCACGTTCCCGAGTCTCACGCTAATGCTATTTTAGTCGCTAAATCAGCTTTTTACCCCGAGGTTGGCTGTGTTTTTTTGCAAAAAGAACAAAAATCTCTTCGATTAAACTCAGGGATTGAGGTCAGCACCAAACATGCTTCATATTTCAAAAGTTTTCTAAAGAAACCCACATTTAGAAACAAAGCCCGTTTCGTGAATGTGCTCCTAAACTCTTCTCCTCTTTCTTAACAAAAGACCACGCAAAGTTTTGTTCCTCTGAGCGAATTAAGCAGAGAATGCACGGATCAATGAAAAAACCTACTACAAAATGCTTCACCACGGAATTCTTGCGTGGGAGGAGCGTATCTAAATTGCCTGCACAATAAAGATATTTGAGCCAACAAAAGAACTAGGTAGACTTCAACGGCTAATTTTAGAAAGCATTAGCTTAGCTCAGCTCCTTGCAATTATTTACTGCATAAACTCTGATCACTTTGCTTACGTCACCGCTCTGACTGACAAGAAAATGTTTCTCTTCGGACTCATGGCATTGGTTGTTAGTTGTTACTTCGGAGGTTAACTTTAGAAAGCCTATTAGTGCTTTCCCTTGCTTAATCATGGGAGACATCTAATTAGAAGCGACACCGCCACCACGACCTCGATGGTCTCGAACTCAGCCTCGGATTTGGAGGTTCCCAGCCTCTAAAAGTTGGTTTATATGGCCAAGCAAAAATGTTTCGTGAAAAACAAGGCAGCTATAGCTGTTTGTGGTTAGTTTTTTGTTCGTGCTCTGAAATTCGACCCTGGCCCTGTTTCACCTAAAAATGGCAAAGCTTTTTTTTCTTTTTTTAGATGTACAGCTTTCTCGTACCTCGAAGGGGACCCCGAGCTTGCCTACTTCGCCGTGTACGATGGACACGGGGGCACCGGGGTGGCCAATTATTTAAAAGACCACCTGCACGAGTTCATCCTGAACCAGAACGAGTACAAGGAGGGCAACATGGAGGAGGCGGTGCTGAAGGCATTTCTACAGGTAAGATGACTTTTGAATTTGCAGCTAAATTATTCAATGCAACATCAGAGTGGGTATTTCAAGTCGCATAAATATTTCAGTTGAGAGGGGATCGAGTGTTTTTTGGTCACTTTTCGTGATAGTGGATTTTGATGTCGTTTCAAAATATTCATAAGCTTTAGTTGCACAATGTTGTTACTAAATTACAGAGAAATATTTTTTGGGCCCTATATGCTGTCTGACATTTTTGGGCTGGTTTCATTCTTGAGGCATGTTGTACTATGTATTTTCTTATCTACTCACCAAAGTATGTGCGTTAGTATATCATGCATTATTAAAAGACATTTTTTAGGCCAACGTCGGACCATTCCTTTCGCTTTGTTTTTGTAACAAGTACTCGTAAAAACTAAATATGGATCAGAAGTAGGCAAGTATGCAAAAAGCTGGTTAGTTTAAATTGCGACCTCGGCGGAGGCCGCGAGGCCGTCGAGGCTGTGCCGAATTTTTGCTTGTCTGATTGAGTGACGAACGAATCGACCTCCAGTCACGTAAATCGCGTCGATTTACAATAATGGCAAGCACTTTGTAAAAATACAACAAGACTTTATATTTGCAGGTCTCTTTTTCCTTCTTTTTTGATGCTTTCAAGCTTCTACTAAAGTATAACAAAGTTCATATATTCATGTATAAAAACATGTAATCCGAGCTTAATAAGCTTACAGCTATATTTAGCTCGGAAATACGGCTCACACGAGGCAATTAAATTCAGTAGATTAGACCATATTATCCAGTATAAAGATCTGAAAATATTGGAAACCAGTAGATTTTCAAGAGACTTAACAAATGTGGATTTAAAGCTATAAAGCAAGGAAGAACAACGTTGTCTTGGGGAGGGCTTTCACGTTAGATTGGCTTTCTAGTCTTTGCTTCGACGGCTAATGCTGTCTGCTCGAGTGCTCCTTGACGCCTGCTCATTTTCAAGCAAAGCCAACCAATAATGCAATCACAATTGGCCCAGTGCCTGTGAATTCTGATGATGTCTTGGAATTTGGGAGTTTCTGGGAAAGCAAGCAAAGTGCATTTTGCTGTGTTGCAGCAGCAGCATTGTTAATGAAAGCTAAGGGAGTGGGCCTCTCACAACAGTATAGAGAATGAGTTTACAAGTACTAATAGGTTCTGCGAAGGTAAGGGCGGATACCCCTAGAGAAGGAAAAAATTCCCCTGGTTGGGGAAAATGTGAAAGCTATTTATAACACAACAGAAAGCCTTAAATTACCCTTGTTTTAGAGCATAAAGCTTTCACTTGGTAAAGTGATACTCCCAAGGGACTTGGACTTTATAAGTGCTTTCTCTTTCTGCAGGTCGACGAGGAGCTGAGAACGTACGGGAGCGCGACCGAGTTGACCGGCTCGACGGCCATCGTGATCCTGATCAAGCACGGCGACCTGATCTGCGCCAACCTCGGGGATTCCAGAGGTATCGCCAGCGTCATCGGCCTCGTGAAACCGTTGTCGACTGATCACAACACGAGCAACGCCCAGGAGAGGGAGAGGGTCTTTGCCATGGGTGGAACTATCAAGGAGAACAGGTGTGCATGTTTATGTTAATCCAGGGGCTTTAGTTTGTTTATACTTTGCTTTGCTTCAGGGTCGGCGGAGTCCTGATTCCGACGAGAAGCTTCGGTGACTTCCTTCTGAAAGCCGATCATGACAAACCGCCATGGAAGCAGGTCATCAGCGCGGTGCCCCAAATTCAATCGTTTCATGTCGATTCTCAATGGGAGTTTGTTGTCGTCGGCTCGGACGGAGTGTGGGATGCCATGAGCAACACCGACATGTTGACCTTCGTGCGCACGAGGCTCAGCTCGCATGCCGGTCACCGAGATAAGCTGGTCCTGAGTCAGCTGTGTGAACAGATCCTAGACATGTGCTGTGCTAAAACAGTCGGCCATTATGGCAAGAACTCATGTGACAACATGACCATCATCATCATCTGGTTTGACCATGGCGACCACTCCGAGACGGGCTCGTCCGTGGTGAGCAGCTGCGTGAGCAGGTAGTAGGATCCGATCTTGGCCAAGGTTGGGAATCCTGGAGATCAATTGTGAGACTGTGATGCGTCAAAAGTGGTCAGAACGCGTCGAAAAGACAACAAGCGAAAGAGAGACCCTCAAGTTATATACGATACCTAAGTACGCTAAGCCTAAAGTAAAAACCAAGTATACATACGAAAAGTAAAACAACAATTTGTGATATAGAATTATAAATACATTTTCGAGTAGACCGTGCCCAACAAACAAAATACAACCATAAATTATAATGTATACGCTCTACAATTTTACTAGAAGAAGAAAGTGAGAATGTACCAAACTAGCAGCTACTACATACAAACGAAATGAACCTACCTATAGTCAATCATTTTTTATTAGCAAGTAAATATAAAGGGTTATACATGTAAGTAGCTATGCACATGGTCGAACAAAACGTGCGCTTTTAATACTGAAATAACCCGGCTCTCCCCCGAAATAACGTGCTGGCGTGAGGAAGCAATAATTTCTCGCCAACATGCTAAAACAAAAGAACCTAGTGAAAATATGCATTTTTCCGTTATTTATCTTAGGAACCATGATGTGACGAAATTGACTACTAAGTAGAAATACAACCCATTAAAAAGAAATGGTGAAAAATATACGAAAAGAAATCATCCTGATCGAATCCGACACTCCGCAAAATATCGACTTTTATTTCCTTTCTGTGGCGAAGCAAAATTTAGGAGCTCCTATGTGGCGCTGGCTGGCGTGACCTTCGAAAACTGAATGGAATATTTATTTCTGGTTTCGTTTTTGCAAGAGGTGGTCACATTTAAGATCGATTCTTCTTTGCAATTCAATTCTTTAGGCATATAGATTATTGTTTTTCATAACACTTGTACAAGACTACGACTTGACATATTTAGCTTGTAGCTGCTGCTTCACTGCCTGGACGCACTTGGCCATCGTTGGCGAGGCTCTAGTGATGCTGTCCGTCATGTAGAAGTCCGGCAGGACCTTCTGGCTCACGTCGATGGGGGCCTTGGCCGAGGCGAGGGACTTCTGGAGGGCGGCCAGCTCGGCGGCCTGCGCGAAGAAGTTCGCCTCCTCCACCAGCCCGTATCTCGTCAGGTTGGGCGAGACCTGATTCAGCCTCGCTCTGACCTCCTGAATGGTATCGTACGGCAAGGTCTCTCCCAGAACCTAGGTAATTGAAAAGATGCATGTTTCATAAGAATGAGAAGGAGGAAAAGAGAAGTAAACAAATGCTCGATTTTGAGGCCAGGCCAGGCCGCCGCATTATTTATTCAGCAGCCTCGCAGCCTCGAGAGCACGTACTAGCTTACCTCCGAAATGGCTCGAATAATTTTCCAATCGACTCTGGCCATTCCAGGGGGGCTGATTGCAGCGTTCGTCGACTGAGCACGGCCCTCCATGTTGACGTAGGTGGCCTGCTTCTCTGTGTACGCCGCCCCCGGCAGGACCAGGTCGGCCATCTCGGCGCCCTTGTCCCCGTGATGTCCCTGGTAGATCACGAAGCAGTTCTCGGGCAAGTCGGCCCTCGACACCGACCCCGCGTCGGCCCCCAACAGGAAGAGGACGTCGGGTTTCTGGTCCCGGATTTCCTGAGGTCCCGCCTTGTAACCAACATCCAATGCAGCAACCTAGTCGGGCATAAAGAATATTCATGAGATTCGGTTTGTTTACATTTCAAATCAGACGATCTTTTACCTGACTGGCCACTTTGTGGAGTACATTCAGAACCCGCCAATCCTTGCCGCAGCTCGACTTCGTCCTCACATCCTGGGCCAGCTTTTGGGCGCCCGCCATGAGCGAGGCAGCGTCCGGCCTCTGGAGGCACTCGCTGCCGATGATCACGGCGGGCTTCTTGGCCGCGGCCAACTTCTTGGCAAACGGGTGCGAGCCATCCGCTAACTTCTGGAGGACATCAGGCGAGTCGCCCAAATGCTCGTAGTCGTAGGTGAGGTCAACCTGAGGTCCGACGACCGCGACGTCAAGCTCATTGTGGATCCAACCCTTGCGCAGCCTCGCGTTCAAGATCGGCGCCTCGTACCTTGGATTGGTGCCTGCAAAAAATGATCAAATCAGAACCAACCATGGCAAGAGGATAAAGATTCGGTTACCGATTAGGAGAACCAGATCCGCTTCCTCGCAGCCGGAGATTGTGGTGTTCAGGAGGTAATTCGATCTGATGTCGGTGCCGCCATACTCCATAGGGAAAGCCTCCTCCGTGCACAACGTCTCGCATCCCAGACGATTGAAGAGATCTTTCAGGGCAACCAGCGACTAAAAAAGAAACAAATGCAACCTACTTTTGTTGACTTTGATTGGTCTTACCTCGGCATCGGCCATGCCACCGACAAGAGCGGCGAGCCGGTCACCCGGGGTCGAGTCCAAGACCTTGGCCGCGGTGACGATGACGTCCTCCCAGTCGCAGGTCTTGAGCTCGCCGGAGGCGTCCTTCATCATGGGCATGGTCAGCCTCTGCCTCTTGAGGCCGTCGCAGGCGAACCTCGACTTGTCCGACAGCCACTCTTCGTTGATGTCCTCGTTGATGCGGGGTAGGATGCGGAGGACCTCGCCGGTTCTGTGTGTCACGACAATGTTGCTGCCGACGGCGTCGTGGACGTCGATCGACTCTGTCCTTCGCAACTCCCACGGCCTCGCCATAAACGCGTACGGTTTGCTAGTCAAAGCCCCCACGGGACAGAGGTCAATCACGTTGCCAGACAACTCCGACATCAGCATCTTCTCAACATAGGTCCCAATCTGACCAGATCAAAAAAGATTGAGAAATTGTTGCTTTTGAAGTTGCAAAAACAATTCTTACCTGCATTTCGTTTCCTCGGCCTGTCGTACCGAGATCTTCGCAACCGGCGACCTCGGACGCGAATCTGACGCACCGAGTGCAATGGATGCAACGCGTCATCACTGTCTTGACGAGAGGCCCGAGGTTCTTGTCCTCGACGGCTCGCTTCCCGGTGAACTCGTTGTCGGTGAACCTCGACCGGTCAGAGCCGAAGGCCATCGACTGATCCTGGAGATCGCACTCGCCGCCCTGATCACAGATGGGACAGTCGAGCGGGTGGTTGACGAGCAGAAACTCCATGACACCCTCCCTGGCTTTGCGTGTGAATTCGGAATTCGTGTTGATCTTCCAGCCGTTCATGACGGGCATGGCGCAGGCCGCGACGGGCTTGGCCGACTTCTCGACCTCGACGAGGCACATTCTGCAGTTGCCGGCGATCGAGAGGCGCTCGTGATAGCAAAACCTCGGGATTTCGACACCGACCATGGCGGCGGCCTGAAACGGCAAAATAATGCAAGTCATTCCGAAAAGCTTAGTTTCACGAATTTTTCAGAAAATACCAACCTGAAGGACAGTGGTTCCAGGATCAACCAGGACCTTCTTGCCGTCGACGAAGCACTCGATCTTCTGTGGTCCTCCAGCATTGCCTCTGGTCTGTTGTTGTTGAACGGCTGAGTTGACGGGGGTCGCTCCCTTCAGGCCGAGGCCCAGGGTACGCCCCAAGATGGTAAACCGAAGCATTTTCTGTACCCTTCACTTGTAAAATGTCGTTCCTGTTGGCAAAAGTTTGAGCTTGATTATCTAAGCCAGGAATCAATGGATCTGTGGAAAATCGGGCTTACCTTTTAGATCCCGGCCTAGGCCGTTCCGTGACCCACTGTCAGGGCTGAATTTGGTTTATTTCTCTCGTTTGTGACACGATATTTAGAGGAAACTTGAAATTCTATTCCAACACCTTTTCTCTTACGAAATTTTTCTGACTCCTGTGTTATTTCATGGTTTTGGCTTTAAAGATGCCGGAATTTAGTCAATAAAGCCTACAATATAGCCTACACTTTGAAGGTGAAAAGCCAGATTGCAACTCTGCTTACCAACCAAACATGTCCGCTTAGCTGCAAGGCAGACGTTAGCTGTCCTGGTGAGCTACAGATGGCGCTGCAAAGTTTCTTTCTTTGAAGTGTTTTCTGCTTCAAATAGACGAAATGCGTAAAGTGAGCAGCGTCATCTACACTTCAAAGGAGAAGCTTGCTTGTAAACAATAACAACCAAAACGGCGCAAAACTGCAAAAACGGCGCTTAACATGGAGATTTTCGATTCTTGCCCCCTCTGAAAGATTTCTTTCACAAGATGTTTGGAGCTGGTGGGGGCGGCGGACCCCCGTCGAACAATCCCTTCAGGTCTCCATTTTCAAGCTCAAACCAGCAACAGACCGGTCTGTTCGGAAAATCTCCAGGATCAGACAATGACAAGTCCAAGAGCCGAAAGAGAGGTGAGTCAAGTTTAGTTCTGAACGTTTTTGCATTGAGATTTCAAAATATTTCTTTCTTTTCAAGGCGGGGAATCCACTGGACTATTCGGGATGCCCCCAATTCCAGAAATCGGAGCTGGTGCCTCTAAACAGCCAGAACAATCAAACCTTTTCACGAAACCACCTGGACCGTCGACCCAACAACCAACGGCAACCGGAAATATTTTCGCATCCGCTCTACAAAAGTCTGGCGTGTCAAAGAATCCGTTTGGAGGGGGAGGCCAACTTTCATCGACAGCAACAGCTCCGCCAAGAGCAGTTTTCGGAGTGAACCTGAATCCACCTGCACCACCTACAGAGTCGTCGACACCGGCGACCTCGTCGGCTCCGAGATTGAAGCGTCCGACGTTGGACGAGAAGCCGGATCTTTTCAAAACAGTGCCAACATCTTCGAATCCATTCGCTTCAAGCGGAGGAAAGACAGAGAGCAGCTCCTCGACCGCTCCAAAAAATCCCTTCTTTGCAAAACTGCCACAGGACCAGCCAAAACCCGGAGGAGCAGGAAACATTTTTGCCACGAAACCGCCAGCGTCACAAAAAGAGGGCGCCAACATTTTCGCCATGCCAAAGTCGGACAGTTCAGCAGTTGCTCCTGGAAACTTGATTTTCGGACAACCAGCATCCAAACCGCCATCATCATCTTCTGGGTCTGGAGCAACTGCCAAGTCACCGTTTGAAGCTGCTTCTTTGTTCAGTAAACCACCACCTCCAATTGCCAAACCAGCAGGAGGAGGGATCAAGTCGAGACTGGGGGCCATTCCCAATGTTGTCCAAGATGCCAGTGAGAAAGAAGAGACTACGAAAAGACTTTCGGATGATTTTAGTGGCAGCGAAGAAGGCTCGTCCGTCGACGGTTCCGTCAGCGACGGGAAAACGCTCCAGAGGCTGACCTCCAAGGAGGAGTTGAAGGCAATCAAATCTATCGTTTGTGAGCAGATTCCCGCCGCGGCCATGAACAAGAAGGTTTTGGAAAAGCACTTTTCAAAGTTTGGTGAAGTAAAACGCGTGTTTATCAGCAAGAAAGGCACTGCAACAGTTCATTTCGCCGATCACAAGGCTGCCAAGAAGGCCAAGGACAAGGGCCACGCCATTTCTCCCAGGATTCCCAGCATTGGCGCGATTTTCTACAGTAGAACAAGAAAGTCTTCCGAGATGGAGCCTCCGCCGAGCGTCTCAAAAGTTGGTGATCATGGTGACGTCGACGACGAACTGTCGGCCATGGCGGGCGGCGATTTCTCAAGCCCGTTCTCAGCAACACCCCCAGAAGCTCCAAGAAAACGAAAACTGGCTGTCCCTAACCTCTTGGCGGAAAAAGTGCCTGCTTCTGAGCCTCCAGGAACTGGTATTTTTGGCCAACAAAGCAAGGAGAAGAAACAGAAACCGGCCATTCCTTTGAAACGGAGGACTGCTACAAAAGAGGCCACGCCACCGCCCCCGGCCTCAAGCAACATCGTGACTGCCGGCGGTGGCGACGAAACCAGTTCTATCAAACCAAAGTTGAGCATCCGCGAACTGATGGCCGTCATGCAATCGCAAGCGATGAACGAGCAAGACCGGTTCGAGATCCTGGATGCCAGAGACAAGTACATCAGGGAGAAGTTCGCCGCCACCTTGGGCAAGGGCACGACGTTGAAGGGGGTCTGCCCGGACATCTGTCCTGAGAAGGAGCGCTATTCGAGGGCTGTGAAAAACCAGTTAAGAATCTACGAGAAGGTCCACGGTGGCCTCGATCACAAGGCTGTCATCAAGGAGTACTCCAGAAGCTCGGCTGACCAAGACATTCCCCTGCCTCACGAAATGCGACCGTCAAGAGTCTTGAGCACGGCGTTTGACTTCCTCATGTGCAACGTGATCGACAGGATCGACAGCATGGACGGGACCATGGCCGAGTGGTTCGAGTATGTCATGGCAGGAAGCGTTGGCGATTTCATCCCGACTCAAGAGGGTGACGGCAACGAAAATACAGGAGAATGGTTTGAGTATGTCTGGAGCGCTACAAGAGCCATCAGGTAATATTTTTTTTGTTTCGTCTTGTTTCACGACTTTTTTAATCGTTCAATTATTTATTTTTCTAGGAAAGAAATCACCCAACAAGACTTGACTCGAGACCCGATCGCGGTCAGTCTCATGGAAAAGTGCGCTCGGTTTCACATTATGTGCGCGGAGAGGCTGATTGAAGAGGAGTCTTACAACTTTGACAAGAAGCTCAACGACGAAAACTTGACCAAGTGCATCCAGACTCTCAAGCACATGTACTACGACATGAGTTTAGAGGCAGAGGTTTGCCCCAACGAGGCCGAATTCCGAGGCTACGACATCCTGCTGAACTTGAACGATGGCGACACGCTCAGGGCGGTGCAGACCCTCGACCCCAGGATCAGGTCCAGCCATGAGATCCTGTTCAGCGTGAAGCTCTTGTACGCCCTCAAGAGCAACAACTACGTGAAGTTCTTCAAATTGGTCAGGCAGGCCACCTTGTTGCAGGGCTGCATCCTGCTGCGATATTTCGACCAGGTTCGCCAAAGAGCCTTGGAAACGATGGTGCGAG